>OJBS01000088.1_pt1 | contig 46763 bp, 40 predicted proteins | sample 1590941 | NCBI WGS metagenome assembly OJBS01 (sample SAMN05416785, study PRJEB24817) | seawater metagenome | isolation source: Sea water | place: Canada:Atlantic | collected 2013-11 | reverse complement strand
TACGAGATCATGCCTAGTCTCGTGGGCTCGGAGATGTGTATAAGAGACAGATGCCCGCCTGCCCGGTACGCTCGTGAGTTAACAGGTACTTGGCACAGGTCCAACCCTTGTTTTCCTCACCCACCAGGTTTTCCACAGGCACCCGGACATCATCGAAGAACACCTCGTTCACTTCATGCTCGCCGTCCAGAGTGATGATTGGTCGCACCGTGATGCCCGGGATGTCCATGTCGATCAGCAGGAAGGAAATGCCCTCCTGCTTCTTGGCCGACGGGTCGGTTCGAACCAGACAGAAGATCTTGTTGGCGTGCTGCCCCAGCGTGGTCCAGGTTTTCTGGCCGTTGACCACATAGTGGTCGCCCTCACGCTCGGCTCTGGTTTTCAGGCCGGCCAGATCGGAACCGGCAGCCGGCTCGGAGTAGCCCTGGCACCACCAGTCCTCGCCGGAGAGAATACGCGGCAGGTACCAGGCCTTCTGAGCTTCCGTGCCAAACCGGATAATCACCGGCGCCACCATGTTAACGCCGAAGGAAATAACCCGCGGCGCGCCAAAGGCAGCGCATTCTTCCTCAAAGATGTGTTTCTGTACCACGGTCCAGCCGGTACCACCGTATTCTTCGGGCCAGTTGATCGCATACCAGCCCTGCTTGTTCAGTATCGCCTGCCAGCGCTGATGATCCCGTTTCGACAGCGCCCGGCCGAGGCGGACATTGTTGGCGATATCCGCGGGTAGTTGCTGTTTCAGAAAGGCCCGCACTTCGTCACGGAAGGCCTGCTCTTCGGGGGTAAAGTGAATATTCATAACCTGTCCTCCGATCGACCACCGTTAGCGGTGTTTCCACTGTGGTTTGCGCTTCTCCAGAAAGGCGTTCATGCCTTCACTGCTGTCGTCTGTTGAGAAGCTGGCCCACAGCAAACGGCGTTCGTAATCAATACCTGCCCGCAGGGTAGTTTCAAATGCCTGGTTCACGGCCTCCTTGTTCACCATCGTCGCCATAAGGGAATAGCCGGCGATTTCGCGGGCTACGGCCATCGCGGCATCCAGAAGCCCATCAGCGGGCACAACCCGGCTCACCAGGCCACAGCGCTCAGCTTCATCAGCACTCATCATTCGGCCGGTCAGGCACAAGTCCATCGCCTTGGCTTTGCCCACCGCTCGCGTCAGGCGCTGGCTACCGCCGGCGCCGGGCAGAAGGCCCAGTTTCACTTCAGGTTGACCAAAGCGTGCCGTATCAGCGGCGATCAGCAAGTCGCACATCATTGCCAGCTCACAACCACCGCCTACGGCAACACCGGCAACTGCGGCAATAACCGGTTTGCGGCAGCGGGTCACCTGCTCCCAGTTGGCGGTAATAAATTCATTCCGGTACGCGCGGGAAAAATCCAGCGCTTGCGCCTCGGAGATATCCGCGCCTGCGGCAAACGCGTCGTCATTACCGGTAACCACAATCGCACGCACCTCACTGTCGGCTTCCAGTGCCTTGAGGGCATCTGAAAGCTCAGACATCAGCGCGTTATTCAGGGCGTTGTGCACCTCCGGCCGGTTGAGCCGAATCAATGCGACGGGATCGCGCCTTTCCAGCAATATGTTTCCGTATACCATAACGATCTCCACTAAAAATCTAGCTTTTATGCCCTTATAAGCTGACAAAGCTACACACAAGTCTAGACCTGTTATTTTTTTAAGGCAACATGTTGACACATTATTTTGATCAGGCGTATTTTGAAATAGACGATACGGCCTGCGTTTTGACCAGGCCGCCAACAACAACAAACCAATGCAACAGGTGAATCAAATGGAAACAGGCATTACTCCCCAACCGGAACGCCGCTCAGCCATGATTCAGAGCGGTGCCTGGAACGACACACTCATTACCGACTATCTCGACCACGCAGTCGCCGCCACGCCGGACCGCGAAGCCATTGTTGGCTACCGTGTCAGCGAAGACACCCGCACGGCGCTGACCTACCGGGAACTGAACAACAACGTCACCCGCATTGCCGCTGGATTGGTTGGTATGGACATCAAGCCAGGAGATGTTGTGGCGTGCCAGTTGCCCAACTGGTGGCAAACCATCGCTCTGCACCTGGCCTGCATGCGTGTAGGCGCTGTGCTGAACCCGCTGATGCCGATCTTTCGTGAGCGCGAACTCCGCTTCATGCTCGCGCACGGTGAAGCCAAGCTGCTGGTCATCCCCAAGGTGTTCCGCAATTTTGACTACCAGGCCATGGTCGACGGCTTGCTCGGTGATCTGCCTGAGCTGAAAACCGTGCTGGTGATCGGCGGCGATGGCGAGCGCAGTTTCGAAAAACAGCTGCTCGAAAAGCCCTGGGAGCAGGAGGTGGACACGGCAGCAGTGTTCGAGGAGCGTAAGCCGTCCGCCGATGATGTCATTCAGGTGCTGTACACCTCAGGCACTACCGGCGAACCCAAGGGGGTTATGCACACCTCCAACACCCTGTTCGCCAACGTCCGCCCGTACGCCGATCGTTTGCACCTGACGTCTGACGACACGGTGCTGATGGCTTCACCGCTGGCGCACCAGACCGGTTTCCTCTACGGCATCATGATGCCGGTATACCTGGGCACTACTGCGATCCTGCAGGACATCTGGGACGCCGAGTTTGTCTGCAAGGTGATTGCGGCGGAGAAGCCGGCGTTCACCATGGCAGCAACCCCGTTTCTGGCCGATCTGGTGAAAACCGCGCCAAAACACGAAGGCGAGCTGGATTCGCTGCGTATTTTTGTCTCTGCAGGCGCCCCGATTCCCAGCGCGCTGGTGGAACAGGCCGGCCAGAACCTGAAGGCCAGGATCGTGTCCGCCTGGGGCATGACCGAAAACGGCGCTGTAACCATGACTTGCCCCGAAGACCCCGCCGAGCGTGCCAGTCAGTCAGACGGCAAGACACTGCCCTACATGGACGTCAAGGTGACCGACTTTAAGGGCAACAGTCTGGCCACCGGAGAGGAAGGCAATCTGATGGTTCGAGGCGCCAGCCTGTTTGTGGGCTATCTCAAGCGCCCCGAGCTGTACGGCGTGGACGAAGGCGGCTGGTTCGGCACCGGCGATCTCGCTCGCATGGATGAAAACGGCTATATCCGCATTACTGGCCGGACCAAAGACGTTGTCATTCGTGGCGGCGAAAACATCCCGGTGGTGGAAGTGGAGAACCTGCTCTACAAGATCCCCGGTATCGCTGACGTTGCACTGGTGGGCTGCCCGGACGACCGACTTGGTGAACGTTTGTGCGCCTATATCACACTGGACGAGACTACCAATGGCCTGACCCTGGACGACGTCAAAGACCATCTGCTCAGGCACCAGCTCTCCAAGAATTACCTGCCGGAATACCTGGAAGTGATCGAGGCCATGCCCCGCACGGCGTCCGGCAAGATCCAGAAGTTCAAACTCCGGGAGCAGGCGAAAGATCTCCGGCTCGCTCCGGCCAAGCGCGCCTGACCCGGGCAATCTATCTCAGCAACAGGAGTACAACGATGAAAGGTCTCAACGGAAAAACCGTCATTATCACCGGTGGTGGGGGCGGTATCGGCCGCGCGGTCTCACTGCGCTTTGCCGAGGAAGGCAGCCTGGTGGCTGTGCTCGACCGCGATGAAGCCGCCGCCCAGGCCACTGTGGATCTGATCAACGAAGCCGGTGGCAAGGCCAAGGCCTACGCAGCGGATATTACCGATTACGCCGCCATTATCAGCACCGTCGAGGCAATTGAAGGCGATTTGGGGGTGCCAACGGTGCTGGTGAACAACGCCGGCTTCGACCGCTTCATGCCATTTCTGAAAACCGAACCCAAGCTCTGGGACCAGTTAATCGCGGTCAACCTCACCGGTGCACTGAATATGCACCATGTGGTGCTGCCCAAGATGGTCGCCGCCGGTGGCGGTAAGGTCATCAACGTCGCCTCGGATGCTGCCCGCGTCGGCTCCTCCGGAGAATCTGTCTACGCAGCCTGCAAGGCTGGCCTGGTGGGTTTCAGCAAGACCGTTGCCCGTGAACTGGCAACCAAGAACGTGTGCCTGAATGTGGTTTGCCCGGGACCGACGGATACTGCACTTCTCAAGGGCGTGGCGGAAACCTCCAGCAACCCGGAAAAGCTGCTGGAAGCCTTCCGTAACGCTGTGCCCATGAAGCGTCTGGCCCAGCCGGACGACTACCCAGGCATCGTCGCCCTGCTTGCCAGCGATGACGCCAACTTTATTACCGGACAGGTGATCAGCGTGTCCGGCGGCCTGACCATGGCCGGCTAAGCGACTGATCGCACAACATTGGAGAACGCATCATGACTTACGAAGACATCCTCTACGACGAAACCGACGGCGTTGCCACCATTACCATCAACCGTCCTGACCGGTACAACGCCTTCCGCGGCCAGACCTGTATGGAACTGCTGGACGCTTTCCATACCGCCGGCTGGAACAAAGACATCGGCGTTATCGTACTCACCGGCGCCGGCGACAAGGCCTTTTGTACCGGCGGTGATCAGGGCGCCCACGAGGGACAGTACGACGGCCGCGGCCTGATCGGCCTGCCGGTGGAAGAGCTGCAACGCCTGATCCGGGAAGTACCCAAGCCAGTTATCGCCCGGGTCAACGGCTTTGCCATTGGCGGCGGCCATGTGCTTCATGTGGTCTGCGACCTGAGCATTGCCTCGGAAACGGCGATTTTCGGACAGGTGGGCCCGAAAGTGGGCTCCGTAGACCCCGGGTTCGGCACCGCCTACCTCTCACGGGTGGTGGGTGAGAAACGCGCCCGTGAAATTTGGTACCTGTGCCGCAAATACAGTGCGCAACAGGCTCAGGAGTGGGGGCTGGTAAATGCTGTGGTCCCGCCCGAGCAACTGGATGACGAAGTGCGCAGCTGGTGTGACGAAATTCTCGGAAAGAGCCCGACCGCGCTGACGATTGCCAAGCGTTCATTCAACGCCGACAGCGACAATATTGCCGGTATCGGCGCCCTCGGCATGCAGGCCCTGAGCCTCTACTACAACACCGAGGAATCCCAGGAAGGGGTTAACGCCTTCAAGGAAAAGCGCAAACCGGACTTCCGTAAATACCAGAAATAACCGACTCGCCCGGTGGCGAGAAACCACCGGGCAGCAAACAACGCTCGGAGAACACCATGAATTTCGCATTCAACGAAGAACAAAACGCCATCCGTGAGAACGTTGCCCGGTTCAGTGCTGATGTTTTGGCTCCGGGCTACCGCAAACGCGATCAGGAGGGCGTAATCGAGCGCTCGGTGATCCAGCAGATGGGTGACATGGGCCTGCTCGGCGGCGAGTTACCGGAAGCGTTCGGTGGCAGCGGCCTGGACTGCGTGACCAGTGGCCTGATCATCGAGGAAATTGCCAAAGGCGATTTCAACGTGGGCTATATCCCGTTGCTCACCTCACTGAATGGCCAGATCATCGCCAGCCACGCCGCGCCGGACCTGGCAACAGAGTGGCTTGCCGGCATGACCTCCGGCCAGAAAGTGGCCTGTATCGCCTTGACCGAACCCCATGGCGGTTCCGATGCCGCCAATCTGCGACTGAAGGCCGAGAAGAAGGGCGATGTCTACGTACTCAATGGCGAGAAGACGTCGATTTCCATGGCAGACCAATCCGACGTCGCGGTGGTGTTTGCCCGCACCGGTAGCGTTGAACAACGGGCCTCCGGCATCAGCGCGTTTCTGGTGCCGATGGACAGTCCGGGCATTTCCACGACGCGCTTTGAAGACAACGGCCAGCGCGCCATCGGCCGCGGTTCCATCTTCTTCGACAACGTGGAAGTTCCTGCCCACAACATGATGGGTGATGAGGGCAAGGGCTTTAAACAGGTCATGCAGGGGTTTGATTACAGCCGCGCACTGATCGGCCTGCAATGTCTGGCGGTCGCCCAGCAGTCACTGAATGAAACCTGGCAGTGGCTGACAGAACGTACCGCTTTTGGCCAGAACCTGTCGGCCTTTCAGGGCCTGACTCACCCATTGTCGGAATACCAGACTTACGTTCATGCCGCCCGCCTTCAGTGCTACCATGCCCTCTGGCTAAAGGATAACGACCTGCCCCACAATGCCGAAGCGGCGATGAATAAATGGTGGGGGCCAAAACTGGCGTTTGATGTGGTGAAACAGTGTCTGCTCGCTCACGGTCACACCGGCTACGGCGAGGACTTACCCTTCGCCCAGCGGTTGCGCGACGTTCTGGGCCTGCAAATAGGTGACGGCACTGCACAGATCATGAAGAATATCATCACACGCGAGTACCTACCGGAGTGATGCGCCCCCTTTCCTCTACGGTTCGGGGTGCTGATACAGGAGCACTGATGATCGTTAACGAATCCGAAGGCATTCCGAATCGGCTGTTTTTCCGTCTGTTTCAGACGGGAAACATCCTCCAGCGACAGGTTCAGAATGAAATGGGCATCAGCGCCGTTCAGTGGGCGGTGCTTGGGGCCCTGTCACGGGACGGGTTTGAAGACGGTACATCGTTCAATCAGCTCAAGGAGTACCTCTATGTCAGTCGCCAGAACCTGGATGGCGTACTCAAACGCATGGAGCGCGATGGGCATGTGGTGCGTGTTCCTGATCCCCAGGATCGTCGTGCCCGACTGGTCATACTGACGGATACAGGGCGGGTATTCTGGAACAACCTGCAGGACACGATTCAGGAGTTTTACCAGCAAGCCCTGGATGGAACCAGTTTTGACGACGGGGTCAGCCTGCTGCATCTGCTGAAAAAACTGCAGCAGGGCATGACCACCATATCGTTATCCCCCGAGGATCTGCCCGACTCTACCGAGTCGGCCAAACTCGCCGATCAGAACCGGTAGGAAACCGACGCCGTAACGTTACGTTCTGCCCCGAAGTAACAGAAGTCCAGACTGTTATAGCAGGACGCCACGTATTCCTTGTCCAGCAGATTGTTCACGTTAAGCCGGGTAGAAACGCCTTCCAGGCCAAGCTTGCTGAAATCGTAACCCAAGGCCAGATCCACCAGGGTGTAGTCCGGCACCTTTTTGGTGTTGGCATCATCGGCGTAGATGTCCGCGTTGTGACGGACACCCAATCCCGCGTTTGCCCCGTTAAGGACTCCCTGCGTGAACCGGTAACCGGCCCACAGGGTCAGCTGGTGTTCCGGCACCTGGCTGGCGGTATTGCCCTCGCGATAGGCCTCGGACTTCTCAAAGGTGACGTCCGTGAACGCATATCCGGCCTGGACATTCAGGTTCTCCGTCAGCTGCGCCTTGGCTTCCAGCTCCACACCCTGGGACTCAATCTCACCAATGCTGCGGTAGAAGGACTCCTGTGGCAGCTTGGTGGCCAGATTCTCCTGGTTGATGCGGAACAGAGAGAGCGTATACAGGTCCGTAGTTCCGACCGGTTGGTACCTCAGCCCGGTTTCTATCTGCTTACCTTCACTGGGGGCCAGCAGGTCGCCGTTCTGGTCGGTATAGGCGCTGGGCGAAAACGACGTGGAGTAGGACACGTAAGGTGCGATGCCGTTGTCGAATAGATAGAGCAGCCCGGCGCGGCCACTGAACTGGGTTTCGTCCAGTTCTGTCACTACACCGCTGTCACGATTGGTATTCTCGATCTCAACCCAGTCGTGACGGCCACCCAACGTCAACCGCCAGCCACCGGTGGCCAGTTGGTCCTGCAGATAGACCCCGGTCTGTTTCTGCTTACGGAGATTGCGTTGCGGGGGATATAGGGCAGAGGGATCGGCCCCGTACTCGGGATTGAAGGCATCGATCGCCGGAAAGGCGCCCGACGGCCAGACCACGTCGTTCTCACGCTGTTGGTAGTCCACCCCCACCAATACGGTGTGATCTACGGCGCCAGTCGTTAATTCCCCCTGAATCTGGTTATCAACCGTGAGCGCCTGCAGATCCTCATCACCACCGGAGTAGTAGCGGTTAAGCTCGGTGGCCGAGGCCCAGCCGTAGGCATAGACCTGTTTCAACTCAACGTCCGAATCCAGATAGCGGGCTTTCTGCAAGGCGGACCAATTGCGGTTGATTCGATGCTCCAGATCGTACCCAACCATGGTCATGTCGCGCCGGAACAGGTCGTAGTCCGGTTCGCCCTCAAAAAAGGTGTTGTCGATTTTCTGGCCGTTGCGGGACTCTACCGTGCCCTCGTACGGCAAACCGCTGTGGTAGCCACCCTCCGGATCACGCTGTAGGTAGGCCAGCAGCGTCACGCTGGTCTCGTCGGTCATGTCCCAGGTCAGCGACGGGGCAATGGCACGACGGTCCAGTTCCACGTGGTCCTGTTGCGCGTCAGCGGCGGAGGCAATGCCGGTCACACGATAGGCCACCCGTTGTTCATCATCCACCGGGCCGGTGACATCAAAGGCAACGCTGCGCTGGGCGTTGTTGCCGAGCGAGACACGGATTTCACCCCCGTCCTGGAACTCCGGACGCTTGCTGGTCAGGGCAACAATCCCACCAGGGGAGCCCTCGCCGTAGAGAACGGAGGTCGGGCCTTTGACAATCTCAATGCGCTCAAGGAACCAGGGATCAATGGCGAAGGAGCTGTAGGAGCCACCGTCGTTCATCACCCGCAGGCCATCCAGATAGGTGTTGTTGATACTGCCATCGGAAAAACCGCGGAGAATCAGATAATCGTAGCGGTTGGAAGATCCCACCTGGTTCGTACCCACACCCGGGGTATAGCTGGCGGCGCGCTGCACCGTGCGGGCGCCTTTTTCTTCCCAGTCTTCGCGGCTGACAACAGATACTGATTGCGGGGTTTCAATCACCGGGGTATCGGTTTTCGTCGCGCTGCGGGTCGCTGTTACGTTTAACGCATCCAGCATTTTCGGTTCGCCCTGTTCCTGGGCAACGGCTAATGGCGCGCCGGTGACACCGACAAGAGCCACGGCAACCGCAAACGACAAACGGGAATGTCGGAACATGAAAGCCTCACTTGGGTCTAACGATAATTTAATGCGAATTATTCGCTTTTAGATCCAGCATTAGATATGCCAAGTGACGGATTTTGTATGCGGAACGATAAATACCGTGATTCAAACGACGGTTTTGGGAGAAACACCGAACTGGCGCCGGAACGCGGTCGCAAAGTTAGTGGCATGTCGATAGCCGGACCGGTGGGCAGCCTGCTGAACGGAGTATCCCTGCTCCAGGTAGTGCCAGGCCAGATTCAGCCGGCACTTACGCAAATACCCGAACACCGACAACCCGTAGGTCGCACGGAATTTACTACGCAAACTGCTGGGGCTCATTGCGGCACGGCTGGCGAGATCCGTCAGGGCATATTCTTCCGTCGGAGCAAATGCCAGCAGCTGACGAATAGCTTCCAGGCGTTGGTGCTCCTGGGAAGAAGCACGACTTTTCCGCTCAATTGCCGGCACCTGCTCCGGTAGACCATAACCCACCAACTGCAGAGCCAGACCTTCCAGCACCAGTGTTTTCTGAAGCTCAGGCAGCCTGGCGCCAAGGGATTGCTCAAGAGCCGTCATGAGAACCGGTGGAACGTCCCACAGCACCACCGGATCCTGCACCCCCCTGAGCAGGGCTCGCAGGGAACCCTGTTCGGTCTGCGCCGGCAACGGGCCACCGGGATCAAAGGCCAACACAATGGTTTCCAGACGTTGGCCAGCGGGCTGATAGGCTTCCAGCGCATACTCCGGTCGTAATTGCAGGCTGGCGGCCATGCCACTCCCCAGCTCCCGCTGGACCGCACCAATCGATAGGCGAATGCGCCCTTCGAGCACGATCACCATCAACAGGGGCGCGTGACCCAGCGACACTGATTCGTAGCTGTGGGAAATCGTCAGATCGGAATGGGTAAAGCGAAACCCCGAAGGTAGAGGGGTTTCATCAATCCGCCCCCGCGCGATGGTTGAATCGTCATCGGGGGCGTCATGGCCGTCGACCTCAGGAAAGCGATAGCTGATTCCGTATTCGCGGCCAAAAGCCAGGAAATCCTGCCGGCCGAATGACGTTAATTCGGCACGATCGCCCAACACTAGCCAGCAGCGCTCACTGTCGTGCCTGACGACGCGGGCTCAATGGCATCCGCCAGCATTTCAGCGGTGATCGCAGACAGGGTCCAGCCCAAGTGACCATGCCCCGTGTTATAGAACACCGTGGGCAACCGGCCCGGACCAACTCGCGGCATCATATTGGGCAGCATGGGGCGCAATCCCGCCCAGGGTACGACGCGACGGGTGCAAACCCCCGGGAAACACTGCTCGACCCATCGGGTGAGCGGCCGGATTCGGTCATCCCGGATATCACGGTTATAGCCGCTGAATTCCGCCGTACCCGCAACCCGGAAACGATCATCTCCCAGCCGGCTGGTGACAATCTTGGTAGCGTCGTCCAGCAGACTGACGGTCGGTGCCGCTTCTTGAGAAGCCTGGTCGTCCAGTTCAACGGTAATGGAATACCCCTTCACCGGGTAAATGTTGACGCGATCACCCAGCTTGGCAGCCAGAGCCCGGCTGCCGACACCGGCACAGATCACTACCCCGTCAAAGGTGTCACGAGTCTGCTGCTCGCCATCATGGGAGGTTACCCAGGCATGGGACCCGTCTGCACTCAGCTCGGTCACCGAGTGTCCATAGTAGGTTTTTACCCCCAGGCGCAGGATCGCATCCGCCAGGCCGTTGGTGAACTTGTGGATGTCACCAGTGGAATCACTCTCGGTGAAGAAACCACCGTAGTAACTCCCTGCCAGCGTAGGTTCGATAGCGAGCATTTCATCTGGGGTAACGGCCCGGCGCTCGAGGCCGCCGGCCGCCAGTAGCTTCGAGACACGCGCAGCATGGTCAAAGCCGGCCTTGTCGCGATAGATGTGCAGGATGCCCTGCTTTTTCAGGTCGAAATCAATGCCTTCCTCTTTCGCCCAGGCGAACAGATGGTCGCGAGCGGCAATCGCAAGGCGGGCGGTTTCCGTGGTGTTCTGCTCATACTGGGGAATGGCAGCGATGAATTCGGCAAACCAGCTGAGTTTGTGCCAGGACGGCTTTGGATTGACCAGCAGCGGCGCGTCACTGCGGAACATCCACTTCATGCCCTTGATGATGGTCTGCCAGTTGTTCCAGACCTCAGCGTTGGAGGCGGACAGCTGGCCACCGTTGGCGAAAGAGGTTTCCATCGCCGCATAGCGGTGTTTCTCGTAAACGGTGACATCCAGGCCGCGCTTGGCCAGGGTGTAAGCGGTGGTGATACCCGTTATACCACCGCCAATAACTGCAATTCGCTTCATAGCACTCTCCAGGGGCGTCCAGGGTTTCCTTTCTCCACAGCATGGTAGAAAGCACCCCTTCCGTCACTGTACCTGAGAGATTCACGCACCGTTCCAACGGAACCGGCCGCTTGCTCCTTCGGTGTACCAACGGACGCAGTCGTTGGCAACTCTTCGGAAAGTCTTCATGTCAGCGGTCCTTTTGCCTGAGAGTTTCCGGGGCAGTTGCTCCTTCGGCGCCGAGCGCATGGTTTGCGACTCGATCTCTCCCGCTGACACCTCATTGTTCGACGAATACTAGCGTAACAGGGACGCAAAAGTTGAACTCGCCCTGCAGAATATTAGCATACTCCGCACGGCAGACTTCGAGTTTGTAAAACGCTACTCGACCGTCACACTCTTCGCCAGGTTCCGCGGCTGATCCACATCGGTGCCCTTGAGCACCGCAACATGGTACGAGAGGAGCTGCAACGGCACGGTATAGACGATCGGTGAGGTGATCGGGTGTACCGACGGCAGCGGCATCACGTGGATACCTTCCTGGGGCCGCACGTCCGCTGCCTGGTCGGCAAATACAAACAACTCGCCACCGCGGGCGCGAACTTCTTCCAGGTTGGACTTCAGCTTTTCCAGCAACTCGTTGTTGGGGGCCACCGTAACCACCGGCATCTCGCCGTCCACCAAAGCAAGAGGGCCGTGCTTGAGTTCACCGGCCGGATAGGCTTCGGCGTGGATGTAGGAAATTTCCTTGAGTTTCAGTGCACCTTCCAGAGCCACCGGGAACATGGCACCACGGCCCAGGAACAGGCTGTGGTTCTTGTCCATGAAGGACTTCGACATCTCGGCGATATCGCCGTCCAGTGCCAATACCTGATCCACCTGGCCCGGTAGCAGACGGATCGCCTCAACGATCTCCGCTTCCCGTTGCTCTTCCAGTCCGTTGTGGCGAGCCAGTGCCAAGGTAAAGATCAACAGTGCGGTAAGCTGGGTGGTAAACGCTTTGGTGGAGGCGACCCCGATTTCCGGGCCGGCCTGGGTCATGATCACCAGATCGGATTCCCGCACCAGGGAGCTGCCGGGCACGTTGCAAATCGCCATGGCGGCGCGGAAGCCGGCCTTCTTGGCCTGGCGCAGCGCGGCGAGAGTGTCGGCGGTTTCGCCGGACTGGGAGATGCACAGGAACAGAGTGTCCGGCTGGATTACGTGTTTGCGGTAGCGAAACTCGGAGGCCACTTCCACAGAACAGGGTATGCCCGCCAGTTCCTCTATCCAGTAGCGTGCCACCATGCCGGCATGGTAACTGGTGCCACAGGCGATGATCTGAACATGGCGAACGTCTTCCAGCAGGTTGCCGGCCTGGGTACCAAGCGCCTGTTCCAGCACGCGGGTGTTGGTAACCCGGCCTTCCGTTGTGGCTCGGATGACCCTCGGCTGCTCATGGATTTCCTTGAGCATGAAATGGCGGTACTCGCCTTTTTCGGCGGCGTCCTGGCTGTGCTCAAAACGGTTAACCGCGCGTTCCACCAGCTGCTTGTTGCGATCGTGAATCTCAATGCGATCACGGCGGATATCGGCGATATCCCCCTCTTCGAGGAACATGAAACGGTCGGTGACCGGCAGCAACGCGAGCTGGTCGGAAGCGATAAAGTTCTCGCCGATGCCGACACCCACCACCAACGGACTGCCTTCACGGCACACCACCATATGGTCAGGCTCGTCGGCATGGATCACTGCCAGCGCAAACGCACCGCGCAAACGTTCAATGGCAGTGCTCACGGCCTCGTAAAGGCTGTTGCTCAGGCGGAACTGCTTTTCAATAAGGTGCGCAACGACTTCGGTGTCTGTCTGGGAGGTGAACTCAAACCCCTCGGCTTTCAGTTCTTCCCGTAGCTCCTGATAGTTCTCGATAATGCCATTATGGACAATGGCCAGGCGATCACCGGACATGTGCGGGTGTGCGTTGATCTGGGAGGGTTCACCGTGGGTTGCCCAGCGTGTGTGTGCAATACCGGCGGCTCCTTCAAGCCCGTTGCCAGTGATGGCATCTGCAAGAGCCGCTACCTTACCCACTTCCCGGGCACGGTTGATGGCATGTCCGCCATCAATAACAGCCATACCCGCAGAGTCGTAACCCCGGTATTCCAGACGGCGCAGACCTTCGAGAAGAATGCCCTGAACGTCCCTTTCTGATACCGCACCTACAATGCCACACATGTCGCTGTCACCTGTCCGTTGTCAATCGTTTAGATCATTTTTTCGTCGGCCGTTCCCAGCCGGAGATATTGCGCTGACGAGCTCGCGCGACCGCCAACTCGCTCTCGGCTACATCACGGGTGATGGTGGAGCCGGCACCGATGGTGGAATCGGCGGCGATGCTGACCGGTGCCACCAGTGAGGTGTTGGACCCCACAAACACGTCATCACCAATAACGGTTCTGGATTTATTCACCCCATCATAATTACAGGTGATGGTTCCTGCACCCACATTTACATTACGGCCAAGTGAGGCGTCGCCAACGTAACTGAGGTGGTTGATCTTGCTACCCTCGCCCACGTCGGCTTTCTTGGTTTCAACAAAGTTGCCTACCTTGGTGTTGGCCGCCAACCGGGTTCCGGGTCGGAGGCGGGCGAACGGCCCGACACTGGCGCCCGCACCCACGTCCGCACCGTCGATCAGCGAGTGCGCTTCGATTGTTGCACCGGCCGCGATATGGCTGTCCCGTATCACACAACCTGGCCCGACGCTGACGCCGTCTGCCAGCGAAACCCTGCCTTCGAACACCACGTTAACATCGATCAGGACATCCTGGCCCACCGACAATTCACCACGCACGTCAATACGGGCAGGATCAGCCAGGGTTGCACCCTCTGTCATTAAACGATTGGCTTCCTGATGCTGCACCCAGCGCTCAAGCTCGGCAAGTTGAAGACGGTTGTTTACGCCCTGTACCTCATAGTCGGTAGCGGGTTGGGCAACGGCGATATCCACTCCGCGGTCAGCTGCCATGGCAATGATGTCGGTCAGGTAGTACTCACCTTGAGCGTTGCGATTGGAGAGTTGTGGTAACCAGTCCTTCAGGTGACGTGCTGACACCGCCAGGATACCGGTATTCACCTCCCGGATTTGCTTCTGGGCGTCGGTAGCATCCTTCTGTTCCACGATCGCACGCACCTTGCCGCTATCATCCCGCAGGATGCGCCCGTAACCATCCGGCGTTTCCAGGTTCACAGTCAACAACGCGAGTGAACGATCACTTACTTGAGAGACCAGGTTCTGAAGCGTTTCAGCTTTGGTTAGCGGTACGTCGCCATAGAGAATCAGCACCCGTGCCTCATCCGGCAGAGCCGGCAGGGCCTGAGCAACTGCGTGGCCAGTGCCCAGTTGCTGTTCCTGCAGTGCCCAGATGAGATCTTCGGCGGGGGTAATCTGCCGAACCTGTTCCGCACCATGACCAATGACGCCATGGATACCGGAGGCGCCCAACCGGCGGGCGGTATCAACAACGTGATGGAACATGGGCTTGCCAGCCACCCGATGGAGAACTTTCGGCAGCGACGATTTCATTCTTGAACCCTGGCCGGCGGCCAGAATCACAACGTGAAGGGGAGTCATACGATTACCACGCTCCGGATCGGTAGCCAGTTTCAGTGCCTGAATACAAAAAAACCGCACCCTCGGTTGCCTGACAACGTTTCGCTGTTCTCAGGCTACACAAGATGCGGTTTTGGTGATCGGCAGTCCCGAAAAGATGCGCCTAGCGCATCTTGTTGCGCAGCTGCTGGATGGTTCGAAGCTGGGCAACAGCTTCGGCCAACTCGGCGGCGGCACGGGAATACTCAAATTCACCCGTTTGATTGGCGAGTGCCTTCTCAGCTTCACGCTGAGCTTCGACCGCCGCTGCTTCGTCCACATCCTTGGCACGGACAGCCGTGTCCGCGAGCAGCGTTACCAGATTCGGCTGAACTTCCAGATAACCACCAGACACGTAGAGGATCTCTTCCTCTCCGCCCTGTTTGATTATCCGGATAGGACCCGGCTTAAGCTGGGTCAGCAGCGGCGTATGACCCGGGGCGATACCCAGGTCACCTTCAGAGCCCGCTGCGATCAGCATTTCAACCAATCCGGAATAGATCTTTGTTTCGGCACTTACCACGTCACAATGCACGGTCATACCCATGTTGTTGCCTCTCTGATCGATCCGGAAACAAGCGCTTTAGGCTCAGATTACTTCTTCGCCTTGCTCTTCATTTCCTTCGCTTTCTCGACCGCTTCCTCAATGGTACCAACCATGTAGAACGCCTGCTCAGGCATATCATCATAGTCACCGTTGAGAATGCCCTTAAAGCTGCTGATGGTTTCCTTCAGGGAAACGTACTTACCGGGAGAACCGGTGAAGACTTCAGCAACGTGGAACGGCTGGGACAGAAAACGCTCGATCTTACGGGCACGGGCAACGGTCAGCTTGTCTTCTTCTGACAGCTCGTCCATACCCAGGATGGCGATGATGTCTTTCAGTTCCTTGTAGCGCTGCAGATTGGTCTGCACGCCACGAGCAACTTCGTAGTGCTCGTCACCGATGACCAGCGGATCCAGCTGACGGGACGTGGAATCCAGCGGATCGATCGCCGGGTAGATACCCTTGGAAGCGATGTCACGGCTCAGTACCACGGTGGCGTCAAGGTGGGAGAAGGTGGTCGCCGGAGACGGGTCGGTCAAGTCATCCGCCGGTACGTAGACCGCCTGGATGGACGTGATGGAACCGGTCTTGGTCGACGTGATCCGCTCCTGCAGCTCACCCATCTCCTGGGCCAGAGTCGGCTGGTAACCTACCGCAGACGGCATACGGCCGAGCAGGGCTGATACTTCGGTACCTGCCAGGGTGTAACGGTAGATGTTGTCGACGAACAGCAGTACGTCACGACCTTCGTCACGGAACTTCTCAGCCATGGTGAGACCGGTCAGGGCCACACGCAGACGGTTTCCGGGAGGCTCGTTCATCTGGCCGTAGACCATCGCTACCTTATCAAGGACGTTGGAGTCCTTCATTTCGTAGTAGAAGTCGTTACCTTCACGAGTCCGCTCACCAACACCGGCGAATACGGAGAGACCGGAGTGCTCTTTCGCGATGTTGTTGATCAGCTCCATCATGTTGACGGTCTTACCAACACCGGCACCACCGAAGAGGCCAACCTTACCACCCTTGGCGAACGGGCAGATCAGGTCGATAACCTTGATGCCGGTTTCCAGCAGGTCGGCAGAGGCAGACTGATCTGCGTATCCCGGTGCCTTACGGTGAATCGCCCAACGCTCTTCTTCGCCGATTTCGCCGGCTTCGTCGATGGGACGACCCAGAACATCCATGATACGGCCCAGGGTCTGGGTGCCAACCGGTACGGAAATGGCCTTACCGGTGTTATCTGCTTTCAGGCCTCGCTTCAGGCCTTCAGTGCTGCCCATGGCGATGGTACGAACAATGCCGTCACCCAGCTGCTGCTGGACTTCCAGAGTTGTATCGCCACCTTCAAGCAGCAGTGCGTCATATACGTTGGGTACGGAGTCACGTGGAAATTCCACGTCGATAACCGCGCCAATGATCTGAACGATGTGTCCGCTACTCATGCTCGGTTCCTCGTTATCTAGATAGTCAATAAAACCAGTTGGATTGTTGGCGGATCAGACCGAAGCCGCACCGCTGACAATCTCCGAAATCTCTTGGGTGATGGCTGCCTGACGCGCCTTGTTGTAAGCCAGCTGAAGCTCGTCGATGATGCCACCGGCGTTGTCAGTTGCACTCTTCATGGCGATCATTCGGGCGGCCTGTTCACATGCCAGATTTTCTACCACACCCTGGTACACCTGGGATTCAATGTAACGTGGCAGAAGGCCATCGAGGATCTGCCTGGCATCGGGCTCGTAGAGATAATCCCACTGGTTCTTGATCTCTTCCTCGTCTTCCCCCGGAGGCAGCGGCAGAATCTGCTCCACCTGCGGGGTCTGGGTCATGGTGTTTTCGAACTCGTTGCTGACCAGGTAAAGACGGTCGATCTTGCCTTCCGAGAACGCGTCCAGCATGACTTTGACGTTGCCGATGAGTTTTTCGGAGCTCGGGCTGTCCCCCAGATGGGTCAGCGCCGCAACGACGTTGCCGCCGTAGCTCTTGAAGAAAGAAGCACCTTTCTGCCCGATGGCGCACAGATCAGCCTCTACTCCTTTCTCCTTCCACGCTCGCATGTCACGGACAAGCGCTTTGAACAGGTTGATGTTCAGACCACCACACAGGCCACGATCCGTAGACACCACCACATAGCCCACGCGCTTGACTTCACGCTCGACCATGAACGGGTGCTTGTACTGAACGTTCGCCTTGGCAATATGCCCAATAACCTGGCGCATCTTTTCCGCATAAGGGCGCGTTGCCTTCATGCGTTCCTGAGCCTTGCGCATCTTGCTCGCCGCGACCATTTCCATGGCGCTGGTGATCTTCTGCGTGCTCTTGATGCTGGATATCTGGTTACGTATTTCTTTTCCGGCGGCCATAACTCACTGCCCTCTCAAGTTAGACACTCATTGCTCGAAAATCGGCCCGCAACGCATTGCAGGCCCATTCGTTACCAGCTCTGAGTGGTCTTGAATTTCTCAAGTGCAGCTTTCAGGCTCGCGGCGATTTCATCGTTGTAATCGCCTTTTTCGTTGATCTTGTCGAGAAGTTCTTTCTGCTCGGACCGCATCCAGTCCAGCATCAGTGCTTCGAACTTCACTACATTGTCGACATCAACGTCGTCCAGGAAGCCTTCGTTGGCTGCGAACAGAACCGTACCCATTTCAGCCACGGACATCGGGCTGTACTGATTCTGTTTCATCAGTTCGGTCACCCGCTGACCGTGCTCAAGCTGCTTACGGGTCGCTTCGTCAAGGTCGGAAGCAAACTGTGCGAAAGCGGCCAGTTCACGATACTGGGCCAGCGCCAGACGGATGTTGCCGCCAAGCTTCTTCATGATCTTGGTCTGGGCGGAACCACCCACCCGCGATACCGAGACGCCTGCGTTCATCGCCGGGCGAATACCGGAGTTGAACAGGTTGGTCTCCAGGAAGATCTGGCCGTCGGTGATCGAGATCACGTTGGTCGGTACGAACGCGGAAACGTCGCCGGCCTGGGTCTCGATGATCGGCAGAGCCGTCAGGGAACCGGTCTGGCCCTTCACTTCGCCGTTGGTCAGTTTTTCAACTTCGTCGGCGTTGATCCTGGACGCGCGCTCCAGCAGACGGGAGTGCAGGTAGAAAACGTCACCCGGGTATGCTTCACGGCCCGGCGGACGACGCAGCAGCAGGGAAATCTGGCGATAGGCCACAGCCTGCTTGGACAGATCATCATAGATGATCAGGGCGTCTTCACCGCGGTCACGGAAGTACTCACCCATGGACGTGCCGGAGTAGGGCGCCAGGAACTGCATCGCTGCAGGGTCGGCAGCACCGGCGGCGACCACGATGGTGTGATCCATCGCACCGTGCTCTTCCAGTTTGCGCACAACCGCGGCAATGGAAGACTGCTTCTGGGCGATAGCCACGTAGATACACTTGATGCCAGTGTCTTTCTGGTTAATGATCGCGTCGATGGCGACAGCGGTCTTACCAATCTGACGGTCACCGATGATCAGCTCACGCTGGCCCCGGCCGATTGGCACCATGGTATCGATAGCTTTCAGGCCGGTCTGGACCGGCTCATCAACGGATTGACGAGCGATAACGCCGGGAGCCACTTTCTCGACCGGTGAGGTCTGGGATGTACCCAGTTCGCCTTTACCGTCGATGGCATTACCCAGACCGTCAACGACACGACCCATCAGTTCGGGGCCAACCGGTACTTCCAGGATGCGACCGGTACAACGAACCTTCTGGCCTTCCGCCAGGCCTTCGTAGTCACCCAGTACAACCGCGCCCACGGAGTCACGCTCCAGGTTCAGGGCCATACCGAATATACCGTTGGCAAATTCAATCATCTCGCCGTACATAACGTCGGCAAGACCGTGGATCAGTACGATACCGTCAGAAACGGAGAGGATCGTACCTTCGTTCTTTGCATCAGAAGAAATATCGAGCTTTTCGATTCTCTTCTTGATGATGTCACTGATCTCGGATGGATTCAGTTGCTGCATGCCTTTATCCTCAAACCTTGTGCTGAAATCAGGAGCCCAGAGCGTCGGCCAATTTGGTCAGCTTTCCGCGTACAGAGGCGTCAATCACCATGTCGCCGGTGCGTACAATCACACCACCGATCAAAGACTTGTCCATTGACGCTGCGAGTGACACTTGGCGCTCGAGTTTGGTCGACAGTGCCTGGGCGAGCTTCTGCTGTTGTTCGTCCGTCAACTCATATGCAGAGGTGACGTCTATATCAACAGTGCGCTCAAAGTCAGCCCGGTACGTATTGAAGAGCGCTGCAATCTCGGGCAGAAGACTCAACCGGCGATTGGCCGCCAGAATCATCAGGAAGTTGCTAACCGACTCTGTAACGTTGTCTCCAACGCACTCCAGAATCATCTCTGCCTTCTTCTGCTCTTCGGTGCCTGGACTGGAGAGAAGCTGTCGAATATCTTCGTTGGCTGTAATCTGCCCGGCAACGGTTAGCACTTCAGACCATTCAGCCAGTTGCTTCTGGTCCTGAGCGGCCGAAAATGCTGCCTTTGCGTAAGGGCGGGCCAGCGTTCTCAGTTGTGCCATGATGAACCTCGTCGTTTAGAGTTCTGCTGCCAGCTTGTCCAGCATCTCACTGTGCTTGTTGGCATCGACAGAGGTTTCCAGGATCTTCTCAGCACCGGCAACCGCGATGGCGGCAATTTCTGCACGCAACGCGTCACGAGCCTGATTGCGCTCCTGCTCAATTTCGGCCTTGGCCTGCTCAATCAGCTTCTGGCCTTCCTTGCGGGCATCGTCTTTCGATGCTTCCACAATCTGGGCCGCACGCTTGTTGGCCTGTTCGATCAGGCCAGCCGCTTGCTGCTTGGCTTCACGCAGTTCCTGAGCTGACTTTTCCTGAGCCAGTTCCAGATCGCGCGCAGCGCGGTCTGAGGCAGCCAGTCCGTCAGCGATCTTCTTTTGACGCTCCTGCAGTGCGGCCATAATCGGCGGCCACACATATTTCATGCAGAACACGACAAAGATAAAGAACGCGATGGCTTGACCAATCATCGTCAAATTAATGTTCACGTCTTCACCTCTCGCCTGTTGTGTAAAGAATCATCAGACCGGGAGTGTCCCCGGCGGCGACTCGATTAACCGGCGATCTGGCCGACAAACGGGTTGGCGAAAGTGAAGAACAGAGCGATACCAACACCGATCATGGTTACGGCGTCCAGCAGGCCTGCAACGATGAACATTTTAACCTGCAGCATCGGGGTCATTTCCGGCTGACGCGCAGCGCCTTCCAGGAACTTGCCACCGAGGATACCAAAGCCGATAGCAGTACCCAGGGCACCCAGGCCGATCAGCAGTGCAACGGCAATCGCGGTCATTCCAACTACAGTTTCCATGATAACTCCCAGTTTTCAGTTAGGTTTTCAGTTTAAGGGTTTTGGTATTAAAACTACGGTTTAATGGTTCCGATCAATGACTGTCTTCGTGAGCCATGCTCAGGTAGACGATCGTCAACATCATGAAGATGAACGCCTGCAGCGTAATGATCAGAATGTGGAAAATAGCCCAGGGTACCGACAGCGCCCACTGTGCCCAGAATGGTAGCAGGGCAATCAGGATAAAGATCAGCTCGCCGGCGTAGAGGTTACCGAACAGACGCAGTGCCAGTGAAATGGGCTTGGCCAGCAGGCTGACACCTTCCAGCAGCAGGTTGACCGGAATCAACAGTACCTTGAGGAAGAGGTTGTCCGAGGAGAACGGATGCAACGTCAGCTCTCCCACAAAGCCACCAATGCCTTTCACCTTGATGCTGTAATAGAAAATCAGAAAGAAGACCGAAAGTGACATGCCCAGTGTGACGTTCACATCGGTGGTCGGCACCACTTTCATGTATTCCAGCCCCATGAGATGGAAGAGCTGCGGCAGGAAGTCCACCGGCACCAGGTCCATCAGGTTCATCAGGAACACCCAGCAAAAAATGGTCAGTGCCAGCGGTGCAATTACTTTGTTACGGCCGTGGAAGGTCTCTTTTACACTGGTGTCGACGAATTCAACCATGATTTCGACGAAGTTCTGCAAGCCGCCCGGCTGATCAGACGTTGCGCGCTTGGCAGCGATGCGGAACAGAATCAGAAACAGGGCACCGAGGCCAACCGCCCATCCGAGGGAATCCACGTGAACAGCCCAAAACCCCATGTCGGAGGCTTCCTGAGCTGTCTGGGCCATCGTCCAGCCCGCTTCTGACGTGACCGACCCGTCCGCACGCTCATACCCGGCCGGAAGGTTTCCGTAGGTAAGGTTCTGGAGGTGGTGCTGGATATACTCTGATGCGCTGCCTGCCATAACGTTCTCTCAGGTCCTGTTAGCTTCGCTGCGTTCTGCGGCCCGCAAGGAGCGGAGTCAACCAATTGGTGACCAACATGATCGCAAATGATAAAAAAAGTGCCGCTATATCAAGCGACGGAATCCATTTGAACACCATCGTAAACAGGATGGCGCACAGGATGAGCTTGCCGGCCTCACCCTGGTAAAAAGAACTCATGATCTGCCTGGCAGACCGCGCGCCGGAGTAGCGGAAAGCCTTGAAGGCAAAATAGCCGTGGGGCAGAAGAAAAATAAGCCCCCCACACAGTGCTGAATAACCGGCCACCTGGCTTTTTAAGAGGAATGCCAGACTGACGACGACCAATACCACACTTTCTATTACAAACCATCGTGCGATGGGCGGACGCTGTATCCCACCCTGTTCAGCCTTCGTCATGGTATTTCCCGGTTGCCACACCGCTTTGGTTCGGTGCCGTTTATTAATTAGACAATCGCACCGATACAAGCGCCGCAGATTATATGTGTTCAATCTACACGAATCAACAAAACCGGAACGGTCGCTCCGCCCCGAAACACGCAGAAAAACTGGCGTTGGGGGAAATGGGGACACAAATAGACACCAAAACGAAGGGGCAGCACTATATGTAGTGGTACCTAGTCAAAACTGACCTTTGGTACCCCGTCGTTGGTCGCAGATTGCCAACACTAAATTGTTAACAGTGGCACTGTGGGAATCTTGCCAAGGGCGTTACTTGATATGGCCCAGAATGCCATCCAACTCGTCGAGGGAGGTGTATTCAATCACCAGTTTGCCCTTGCCACGTTGGCCATGGTCAATCGACACCCGAGCACCGAGTCGCTCGGCCAGGTCGTCCTGCAGGGCGCGGATATTCGGATCCACTTCACCCTTGGTTTTCTTGCGGTTCGGCGATTCCTGTTGCACCCGGCGAACCAGGGCTTCCGTCTGCCGAACCGACAGGGACTTCGCGACCACCTGTCGTGCAACCTGCATCTGCTGCTCGGGTTGAAGCGTAAGCATGGCTCGGCCATGACCCATTTCCAGATCACCGTGCTCCAGCATGACACGAACGTCTTCCGACAGGCTGATCAGTCGCAGCAGGTTGGTGATGGTGGTACGGGACTTACCCACCGCTTCAGCGACCTGAGCCTGGGTCAGGCCAAATTCGTCCTGCAGACGCTGTAACGCAAAGGCTTCTTCGATGGGATTGAGGTTCTCGCGCTGGATATTCTCAATCAGCGCCATGGCGATGGCGGCGTCATCCGGCACGTCACGGATAATGGCAGGAATGCGGTCCAGCTCGGCCATCTGGGTGGCTCGCCAGCGGCGCTCGCCTGCGATCAGCTCAAAGCGGCCTTCGGCAATCGGACGCACTACCACGGGCTGCATCACACCCTGCTGACGAATGGAGTCAGCCAGTTCCTGCAAGGCCGCCGGATCCATGTCACGGCGAGGCTGGAACCGGCCACGCTGGATCAGGTCGATCGGAACTTCCCGGAGCTCACCATCGTGATCCTTCAGTTCCTGGTCCAGGTTGACTCTGGAGCCCTGCAACAGAGCGCCCAGTCCGCGCTCACCCAGTCCTCGTTTCTTCGCCGCCATGGTATTTGTCATTCTTCCCGATGAAATATCTGTGTGCAAAGGAGAGGTAGTTTACACGGCAACGGCCGCAGATGTCTTTTGCGATCCATGCCGGCGTACCATTTCACCGGCCAGGGCCAGGTAGGCCACCGCGCCCTTGGACGCGCGATCGTATTTCAGTGCCGGCATACCATAGCTCGGGGCTTCCGCCAGCCTCACGTTGCGGGGGATCACCGCACGGTAAACCTTGTCGCCGAAAAACTCGTTGAGTTGGCTGGAAACATCCAGGGTCAGGCTGTTGCGGGGGTCGTACATGGTGCGCAGGATGCCTTCCACCTGCAGATCCGGGTTGACGGTTTCCTGAATCTGCTCAACCGTGTTCATCAGTGCCGCCAGGCCCTCCAGGGCATAGTATTCACACTGCATGGGAATGAGCACGGTATCCGCTGATGACAGCGCATTGACGGTCAGCAGGCTGAGGGACGGCGGACAGTCGATCAGGATGTAGTCGTAGTTCTCCCGCACCTTGTTCAGCGCCAGACGCAGGCGATGCTCGCGGCCGATTTCGTTCATCAGTTCCACTTCGGCGGCGGTCAGGTCGCCGTTGGCCGGTAGTATGTCGAACCCCGAGACTTCGGCCCGGAAAATTACCTCGGCTGCCGTTGCCCGTTTGGTCAGCATGTCGTAGCCGGAGAGCTCCAGGGCATTCTTATCCACACCACTTCCCATGGTGGCGTTGCCCTGGGGGTCCATATCCACCAGCAACACGCGGCGCTTGGTTGCGGCCAACGACGCAGCCAGGTTGACGCAGGTGGTGGTTTTACCCACACCGCCTTTTTGATTGGTCACTGCAATCACACGCGCCATGACTCGCCTCCTGTCGTGAAATTCTGATGGCTGGAATCCCGACCGATCACCAGCAGGTGCCGGTCGCCGTCCGAGCCAGGTACCGATAATGACTGTCGGGATGTTACCTGCCAACCTGCTGGCAGGGCAGCCACCTCATCATCCGGAAACTGGCCTTTCATGGCAAGGAACTCACCCTCATCCGCAAGCAAATGCCCGCACCAGTTGACGAGGTTATCCAGTGCCGTAAACGCACGACTGCTGATCTGTCGGTATCGGAGTGCGGGATCACAGCTTTCAGCCCGGCCGTGAATGATCTCCACATTCTCAAGGCCAAGTTCCAGCACACACTGGGTCAGGAAGCGGGTTTTCTTGCTGTTGCTGTCCAGCAGGGTAAAACGCCTTTCGGGCAACGTGATCGCCAGGGGGATGCCGGGCAACCCACCACCTGCGCCAACATCCAGCAGATGGTCCGCGGTTACAAACGGCAGGATACTGAGGCTGTCCAACAACTGGCGAGACACCATCTGTCGTGGCTCCCGCACAGCCGTCAGGTTATAGGCCCGGTTCCACTTATTCAGCAGGGCCAGAAACGCCAGCAGCTGTTGCTGGCTGGCGCTGTCCAGTTCCAGGTTGAGGTCACCCAGGCCCTGGGTGAGCTGGCGTTGCCAGAGTGCGTCGCTCATGGGCGCACTCAGGCGGATTGCTTGCGCAGCAGGTCGCGCTTCTTGAGATGTACCAGCACCTGGGAAATGGCGGCCGGGGTCACGCCCTGGATGCGTGAGGCCTGGGCCACGGTTTCCGGCCGTACTTCCTTGAGCTTCTGCTTGATCTCGTTGGACAGCCCGCCGATGGCATCAAAATCAATATCATCCGGTAAACGGGTATTTTCATTCCGGCGCAGGCGCTCGATTTCGTCCGCCTGGCGGGAGATATAACCCTCGTACTTGATCTCGATTTCCACCTGATCCGCCACCGCAGGGTCGTCTGCTTGGCCTTCGGCCATGTCAGCAATGTGGCGATAGTTGATTTCCGGGCGCCGCAGCAGCTCTGCGAGTGTCTGGTCGCGGTTCATGGGCTGGCGCAGGTGGCTGTTGGCGGCGTCACCGCCAGATGTACCCGGATGAATGCGCGTGGTTTCCAGGCGCTGACGTTCAGTCGCGATGGCTTCACGCTTGCTGTTGAAGGCCTGCCAGCGTTGGTCATCCACCAACCCGAGCTTGTGACCGGTTTCCGTCAGGCGAAGGTCGGCGTTGTCCTCCCGCAGGATCAGCCGGTATTCAGCACGGCTGGTAAACATGCGGTACGGCTCGGAGGTACCCATGGTGATCAGGTCGTCCACCAGAACGCCGAGGTAGGCTTCGTCACGGCGGGGGTACCATTCGTCCTTGTCCTGGGCACGCAATGCCGCGTTGATACCCGCGAGAAGGCCCTGGGCACCGGCTTCTTCATAACCAGTAGTGCCATTGATCTGGCCCGCAAAGTACAGGCCCTGAATGAATTTGGTTTCCAGGGTGTGGCGCAGATCCTGTGGGTTCAGGAAGTCGTACTCGATGGCGTAGCCGGGCCGCGTAATGTGGGCATTCTCGAAGCCTGGAATGGTGCGCACAGCGGCAAGCTGGATATCGAACGGAAGACTGGTGGAGATGCCGTTGGGGTATAGCTCATTCGTCGTCAGCCCTTCCGGCTCCACGAAAATCTGGTGCGAGTCCTTGTCGGCAAACCGGCTTACCTTGTCCTCGATGGACGGGCAATAGCGAGGCCCGATGCCTTCGATGTTACCGGCAAACATGGGCGACCGGTCAAAGCCACTGCGAATGATGTCGTGGGTTTGTTCGGTGGTGCGGGTAACGTAACAACATACCTGTTCAGGATGCTGGTTACGGGAACCCACGAAGGACATCACGGGCGCCGGGTCATCACCCCATTGCTCCTGCATCACGGAGAAATTCACGCTGCGGGCATCGATACGGGGTGGGGTGCCGGTTTTCAGGCGCCCGACGTTGAACGGCAGTTCTCGTAAACGCTGTGCCAGCGCGTTTGCCGGTGCGTCACCGGCACGGCCACCGGAATGCTGCTGCATGCCGATGTGGATAACACCGCCAAGGAAGGTTCCGGTGGTCAGCACCACCGTGGGCGCGCGAAAACGAATGCCGGACTGGGTCACCACGCCGGTAATGCGCTCACCATCCACAATCAGGTCGTCAGCAGCCTGCTGGAACAGGGTCAGGTTGGGCTGGTTCTCGAGGATTTCGCGGATCGCCGCCTTGTACAGCACCCGGTCCGCCTGGGCGCGGGTGGCTCGTACCGCCGGTCCCTTGCGCAAGTTGAGCACGCGGAACTGGATGCCCGCCTTATCGGTCGCCATGGCCATGGCACCGCCGAGAGCATCGATTTCCTTGACCAGATGGCTCTTGCCGATGCCGCCAATGGCGGGATTGCAGGACATCTGGCCCAAGGTCTCAATGTTGTGGGTCAGCAGCAGGGTCTGCGAACCCATGCGTGCAGCCGCCAGCGCGGCTTCAGTGCCGGCATGGCCACCACCAATGACTATGACATCGAAACGGGTCGGATAATCCACAACATCACCTCGGCAAACGGGGACTCAGAAAATTTCTCGGTCTCAGGAAACAGCCTGAAAATCAGGGCGGGGAGTATAACGCCTCACCCGGTAAATTGCAGTCAGAATGTGCAAATTTTAACCAGACAGGCGGGGTAATCGAAAGACCTCGAGCATTACCTACCCGATATACAGGGTTCCACGCCGGGTTTCACGAATAGTGGATAACCGAAATCTGACAGATATCAGCGGCTTGTAGACACCTTCTCAGAAAACTTTTCAAGAAAGTTATCCACATCTCAGAAGTGCTCTAAAACGCCCCATAATGTTGCTTAATTTCTTGTTTTATAATAATTATTTTTGTTTTAACCAAAGCTTATCCGAAGGTTATCCAATAAATTATCCACAGTTTGGTGCTACCTGCGGTCGTCAGAACTGATCCATCTCTTTCGATTGCGGGGCGGCCGCCATGCCGCGACCACCAGGGGACCGGCTGGCCTGTTTTTCAAGCTCCAGTGCAATCGCGTTGGTGGACTTGGCAAACCGCGCCAACAGGTTGTAGAGCACCGGAATGATAAACAGAGTCAGGGTGGTGGCGAACACCAGCCCGCCGAGGATGACGATACCGATCGACGCCCGGCTTTCCGCCCCCGCGCCCGTTGCGAGCACCAAAGGCACGGCACCGAAGACCGTGGATATGGTGGTCATCAACACCGGCCGGAAGCGCAGGCTGGCACCTTCCAGAATCGCGTCCTTCACGTCATAGCCCTTATCCCGGAGCTGGTTGGCAAACTCGACAATCAATATGCCGTTCTTCGCCATCAACCCCAGCAACATGATTATGCCAATCTGGCTGTAGATATTCAGGCTGATGCCGGCCCACCACAGGCCCAGCAGGGCTCCGGTAACCGCCAATGGTACCGACAGCATGATGATCAACGGGTGAATCCAGCTTTCGAACTGGGCAGCCAACACCAGGAAGACAATTACGAATGCCAGGCCAAAGGTGACATAGATCGCCGACGACGATTCCTGAAATTCCCTCGATAGTCCCTTGTAGCTCACCCTCGCCTCCGGCGGAAGGTTATCCACAGCCAGGTTGTTCAGATACGTCAGTGCCGACCCCAGATCATAGCCATCGGCCAGCGAGGCACTGATGACAACCGCCGGCAAGCGGTCGATGCGTCTCAGGTCGGGATTGGCACCGATTTCCTCCACCGACACCAGCGCCTGGAGAGGGATCAGAGTGCCTCCCTCACGGGGGCGCAGGAAGATCTGCCCCAGGTCCGACGGCGTCGCCCGATCAGCGTCCGCGGCCTGGAGGATGACGTCGTATTCGCGTCCGCGGTCCAGGTAGGTGGTGACTTGCCGTGATGCCAGCATGGTCTGCAGCGTCAGACCCACATCTTCGATGGTGACATCCAGGTCCGCGGCGCGCTCCCGGTCGATGGACACACGCAGTTCGGGGCGGGTCAGTTCGAAATCAGTGTCCAGGTTCAGCAGGTTCGGGTTGTCCTTCGCTCGCTCGACGATTTCCTCGCTCCAGGCCTGCACACTTTCGTAATCCGGCCCGGCCACCACGAATTCCACTGGTTGATCAAAGCCGCGCTGCCCAAGCCCCGGTGGGTTCACCGCAATCGCGCGAATACCTGTGACCTGGCTAAGCTTGCCTCGCAGCTCGCTGGTGATCTGTTGTTGTTTGATCTCACGGTCTTCCCAGGGCACCAGGCCCATGATCATGAACGCGTTGTCCTCTTCGTCGCGGAAGCCAACGATTGACAGCAACCGATTGGAGACACCCTCTTCCAGGTAAGGCAACAGTTCCTGCTCCGCCTGACGCACATAATGATCGGTGAACTCGACCGTCGAACCCCGTGGGGCGCTGGTCGGCATGATGATGACGCCCCGGTCTTCTGTGGGTGCCAACTCCTGCGGCAATCTTGGAAAAATCACGATGGCAACGATAAGCCCGACGAGCCCAAGGCCCAGCAACAACCCCGGCTGGTTTAGGGCGAATCGGAGCATACGCTCGTAGCCTTGGGTCAGACCGTTGAGCACTTTCTCACTGGCCGCCCACAAACGGTGCCCTTCCGCCGATTCCGGGCTATGCCGCAACCATTTCGAGCACAGCATGGGCGCCAGGGTAAGTGCCACCAGGCTGGACACCACCACCGCCGCCGCCAGAGTGAAGCCAAACTCGGCAAACAGTCGCCCGATGTTGCCGCCCATAAACGAAATCGGCACGAACACCGCCACCAGGGTGAGCGTGGTGGCAATAACGGCAAAGGCCACCTGCTTGGCGCCGCGATACGACGCCAGCAGTGGCGGTTCGCCCTCATCGATCCGGCGCTGGATGTTTTCCAGCATGACGATGGCGTCGTCCACCACCAGACCAATGGCCAGAATGACTGCAAGCAAGGTCAGTACGTTGATGGAGAAACCGAGGAAGCCCAGCCCGATAAAGGCGCCGATAACCGCCACCGGGATGGTCACCGCCGGTATCAAGGTGGCCCGCCAGGACCGCAGGAACAGGAAGATCACCAGAATGACCAGGGACACCGCAATGGCGAGCGTAAACACCACTTCCTTGATCGACGCGCGGATGAATATCGACTCGTCGTAGCTTTCGGCAATGGTCACTTCCGGGGGCAGGGTCTCGCGTATCTTCTCCAGCTCCGCACGCACGGCATCGGACACCGCCACCGTGTTGGCCTTGGATTGACGAATGATGCCCATGCCGATTGCAGTCTTGCCGTTGGCCCGCAGTCGGCTGACATCGGACTCAACCCCCATCTGGACATTCGCCACCTCGCCGAGGCGCAGAAGATCATTGCCGTCGCGACGAATCACCAGATCACGGAACTGCTCCACATTGGTGAGCCGGCCTTCCGCACGCACCGTGAAGTTACGGGTGGAAGAGTCCACCGAACCCGCGGGGAGTTCAACGTTATTGGCTCGCAGTGAACGCTCGACTTCGGCCACGGTGATATCCCGTGCCGCCAGGCGTTCACGGTCCAGCCAGACCCGGATGGCGTAGCGCCGCTCACCACCAATGCGTACGTCGGCAACGCCATCCAGTACCGACAGTCGGTCGGCAAGCACCCGTTCGGCAAAATCGCTCAATTCCGCACTGTCCCAGATGTCACTGCGCAGGGTCACCCACATCATCGGGCGAGCGTCCGAGTCGGCCTTCTGGACGACCGGCGCCTCAGCCTCTTCGGGCAGCTGATCGGCAATGCGGGACACGGCATCGCGCACATCGTTGGCGGCGATGTCGACATTGCGGGAAATGGTAAATTCGATACTGGTTCGGGATTCGCCCTGTTCGGTGGAGGACTCAATGGAGCGAATACCTTCGATCCCACTGATAGCCCCTTCAACCACCTGAGTGATCTGGGTGTCCACCACTTCGGCGGCGGCGCCGATGTAATCCGTGGAAATGGACACCACGGGTGGGTCAATGTCCGGATACTCCCGCACAGGAAGCCCCAGCAACGCCGCCAACCCGAAAACTACAATAAGAAGACTGAGAACCGTCGCAAAGACAGGGCGTTTGATGGAGACATCAGACAGGATCACGGTTCAGGACTCCAGGGAGTTGGCAAAGCGGTTGTCGGGAATCACGTTTTCCCCTTCCACCACACTGATCCTGTCGCCACTGCTCAATCTGTCCTGGCCGGTTACAATCACCTGCTCATCCAGCGACAGTCCGTCAACGATTTCCACCAGGCCAGGCATCCGGGACCCCAGGGTCACCGAAACCCGTCGGGCAATACCGTCTTCGGCCACGAACACGTATTTTTCATCACCGCGAATCATCACCGCCTGCTCGGGAATGACCAGGGATTCACGTTCGCGGAGTGTCAGCGTGGCCGACATGAACTGGCCAGGCCGGAGTTTGCCATCGGGATTGTCGATCAGCGCCCGGACCGGCAGTGTTCGGCTCAGCTCATCAATTCGCGTGCCCAGCTCCACCAGTTCACCGCCAAAGGTTTCCCCGGAATAGGCCGGAGACGTACCCCGCACGGTCTGGCCAATGTTAATCTGACCCAGGAAACGCTCGGGGATGGCGAACCCCAGTTCCATCTTGGTGGTGGAATCCAGGGTGGCCACCGACGTGCCTGCACCGAGATAGGTTCCCAGGCTGATATCGGAAAGGCCAATAACCCCGGCAAACGGCGCTTCAATACGGTGGTTGTCGAGGCGGGTGCGGGCCGCCTCGCGCTGGGCTTCCGCCACATCAACAGCGGTGCGCAGTTCATCCACCTGGGACTGGGATATGCTGTTGTTGGCCTGGAGTTTCCGGGCGCGATCAAACTGGCGACGGGCGTCGGAGAGGGTGGCTTCCGCCACCTGCAGATCGGCGCTGGCCTGACGATCATCCAGCCGCAGCAACAGGTCACCGGACTGGACCCGTTTTCCAGCATCAAGGTTCATTTCAACGACACGACCGCTAACTTCGGTGGTCAGTTCCACCTGATCCCGGGCATTAAGGCTACCCACCGCCCTGACGGTGTCACTGACCAGCTCCATTTCGGGGGTGACCGTATTTACCTTGCTTGCAGGGCGTTCCCGCTGGGCGTCCGCCGCCTGCTCGCCGGTCAGATGCTGCCAGGAGAATGCCCCCCCGGCGGCCAAAACCACGAGCACCAGAGCGATCAACCATTGCTTAACCATAATTGCATTATCCGTCTGCTTGATTGTGCCCCTACAACCGGCTGAAGGTTCGACATGGGCTATCGTTTGCTGATCACCAGCACGATCTCCCCGACTTCAATCCCCCATTTCGTCATGGTGGTCTGGTTAATCAGGGTGTCCGGTGTAATCAGGTACATCCAGTCATCCATGCGGACGTCAATGGTGCCGTCGCCATAGGACACCCGCAGGACATAATTCATATTAATGGCATTGCCTTGCCAACGCATGGTGCCCGGCTCCACCACATCACCGGCATCGGCGTGCAATGCGCCGTTGTCGGGTGTCAGCGTCCATACCCGGGTCTGGACTTCGCCATCGTCGAAGCGGAACTCCTCATCCAGGGTGCCGACGCCGTTGCTGTCCCAACTGGCGGAGATATCCGCATCGAAGGTGCGAATCACTTCGCCCGAGAAATCCTTGACCACACCCCGGGCAGAAAGTTCGCCGGTAAAGAATTCCTGGGGCGTCAACACCGGCCCGCGATCACTGTAGTCCTCAAGCGCCGGCCCCGCACAGCCGGCAAGCAACACTGTCGCCAACAATAACCAGAGACAGCGGGGCAAACCAGTGATCCTGTTGGTCCCAATCGATATTTGCATGATATTTACACTCCCCTGGATATTCAGAATGGATGATCGGCCCTTCAAATACGCCCATCACGTTGTTATCGATCATTAGAGGACGTCGGCGTGCATGCTCGCGTCATTTCAGCCAATTGTCCTTTTTGACAGGCGGCATGGCGGTTTCCGTCAATGGCAGGTCGCCGGCAATGCCGTAAAACATCGGGCAATGGAAACAGAACCACAGAGGTATTTGCTATGCCGGTGTACAAGGCACCCTTACGCGACATGAAGTTCCTGCTCAACGAGGTTTTCGACTACCCAGGGCACTACACTCGCTTGAAGACCGGGGAGAATGCCACTCCTGATATCGTCGATGCGATACTCAACGAATGCGGCAAATTCTGCGAAGAAGTATTGAGCCCGCTCTACCAGAGCGGCGACGAGGAAGGCTGCAAACTGGATAACGGCGAAGTCATCACCCCCACGGGCTACCGTGAAGCCTATCAACAGTACGCGCAGGGCGGCTGGCAGGGTCTGTCGGCACCGGAGGAGTATGGCGGGCAGGGGCTTCCGGCCTCCATGGGCCTGTTCAAACAGGAGATGATGGGTACCGCCAACTGGTCTTTCTCCATGTACCCGGGCCTGTCGATGGGCGCCATGAACACCATCTTTCTGCACGGTAGCGAAGACCAGAAACAAACCTATCTGGTACCGCTGACCGAAGGCCGCTGGGGCGGCACCATGTGCCTGACCGAACCCCAGTGCGGGACCGATCTGGGACAGGTGAAAACCAAGGCGGCCCCTCAGGAAGACGGCAGCTTCAAGCTCTCCGGTACCAAGATCTTCATTTCCTCAGGTGACCACGACCTGACCGAGAACATCGTCCACATCGTGCTGGCCCGTTTGCCGGGTGCGCCTAAAGGCACTCGGGGCATCAGCCTGTTCATCGTGCCCAAGTTCCTGCCCGACGGGAATGGTGGTGTCGGCGAAGCCAATGGTGTGACCTGTGGCAGCCTGGAAAAGAAAATGGGGATCAAGGCCTCAGCCACCTGCGTGATGAACTTCGATGATGCCATCGGTTTCCTGATCGGCCCGGAGAACGAGGGATTGAACTGTATGTTCACCTTCATGAACACCGCGCGGATCGGCACCGCCATCCAGGGTGTCGGCCCGGCGGAACTGTCCTATCAGTGGGCGCTGGAGTACGCCAAAGAACGCCGCTCCATGCGCGCCCTGTCAGGAAAGAAGGAACCGGAACAGGAAGCCGACAGCCTGATTCACCATGCCGATGTCCGCCGCATGCTACTGACCCAGAAAGCCATCGCCGAAGGCGGGCGGGCGATGCTGTATTACGCCGCGCGGCTCGCTGACCATATGGTGGAAGGCCACACCACCGGCGATCAGAAAAAAGCCGATGCCTACGACGACAAGCTGGGGTTCCTGACGCCCATCCTCAAAGGTTTCCTGACGGAACTGGGTAACGAAGCCGCGAACCATGGAGTTCAGGTATTCGGAGGGCATGGGTACATCCGCGAGCACGGTATGGAACAGATCGTGCGCGATACCCGGATTGCCACGCTCTATGAAGGCACTACGGGTATCCAGGCGCTGGATCTGCTGGGCCGCAAGGTGTTGCTGATGACCCGGGGTGGCGCGGTCAGGGAATTCACTCTGAAAGTGGCGAACTTTGCCCGCAAGAGCCTGGCCGACAAGCGGGTTCGACCTTTCTCGGTGGAGCTGCTCAAACTGACCGCGCAATGGAATGTGCTGACGGTTCGCCTGATGCTGGCCGCCCGCAAGGACCGTGACGTCGTGAGTTCAGCAGCCCATGATTTCCTGATGTACAGTGGTTACGTCACCATGGCCTATATGTGGGCACGAATGGCTACTGTTGCCTCTGATAAACTGGACAAGGGAGGCGCCGACTCCGAGGACTTCTATCGCGCCAAACTGGCGACGGCGGAATTCTACTACGAACGCCTGTTGCCACGGGCACAGGCTCACGCCACCGGAATGCTGAGCCCGAGCCGGAATCTGATGCAACTGGCCCCTGAGCACATGGCTTTCACTGACTGATTGCGGCTGATGGTATGGCGAGGTTGGAAACACAGACCTCGCTCATACACCACCAACGCTGGCTTACAGCCCGTATTTGGTTTCAATGGCCTCAAACATGCCGGATTCGTGCACCTTTTTGAGCCCGGCGTTAAGTGCTTCAATGGTGGCTTCGGGGGTTTCGGGGTTGATGGCGAGAAACAGCTCGGTGTCATTGAAAGAGAAAACGGGCTCGATTCCATCCACATTCTGCTGCGACGCCACATAGGGCCCGCCCAGGCGGTCGGCGAGCCAGAGGTCAATCTGGCCGAGTTCCAGGCGCTTGGGATTGAGGTCATCACTGTCCAGTGCTGACACCTCATATCCATGCTCAATCAGATACTCGGTCTTTACGTCGTTGCGGTAGCCGCCGAAAAGCATGCCTTTGGTGTCTTCCAGCCGGTCAATCTGCAGATCGGTGCCCGGGGGCGCGAAAACGGTCCACAGATTACGGGACAACGGGCCAATCCACTTGAATCGGGGTGCACGCTCTTCGGTATAGGTTGTACAGAAGATGCCGTGGTTGCTCTTGTTCAGCGCCCGATTGTAACCATAGTCCCAGTTTCTAAGCTTGATCACATATTCAAGATCGGTGTTGTTCAGAATGGCCTTGACCATTTCCGTGCAGATACCGTCAATGGCGTTGCCTTTGTGTTCAAAAGCGCGGCCAGTGGCACTCATGTTGTAAGGGGGAAAATTCTCCGTATACAGGTAGAGCTTGTCATAAGCCTGAGCTGTAGAAACACTCACCATTGCGACCAGAGCAGCCAGCAGCAGGGATAGCAGATTCCGCACGGTTTACCTCCTTAACATTCATGATCGCCACAACGTGGCGTTATTACTTGCCCATTAGAGCCTAACCCAGGCTTTAGCGGTGTTTGACAATAAAAGTGTGTGTTTTCGTAAGGAAATGAACGCGTGTCTGCCTAGTCTGCAGACCCGGGAGCCGGAATCGGCATGCTGAAGTGTTCGCCCTGGGAAAAGTTTATCCCTAATTCCCGTACCCTTTCCTGAACCGGCTCATTGTGGACAAACTCCGCCACCGTTTGAATGTTCAGACTGCGGGCGAACTGGACAATGCCACTGGTCACCAGAAACGCGGTGTGATCCTGATGGAGATTACGGATCAGGCTGCCATCAATCTTGATGAAGTCCACGTTCAGGCTCAGCAGGTGGGAAAAATTGGAGTAGCCGGTACCGAAATCGTCGATGGCAATACGGCATCCATAGGGTTTGACCTGTTCAATGAACACACGGATATCGTCGTAATTGGTAATACCATCGGATTCCAGGATCTCGAAGATAACGCGATCACCAATGCCTGAAGTTTCGATGGCGGAGAGAATTCGAGCGACGGTCTCCGGCTCGGTGATGTCGCCGTAGGAGAGGTTGATCGAAAATTCCTCGTCGCGCCCGGTAAAACAGGCGAAACACTTCTCGATCATCAGTTCGGTAATACGCCGGTTCAGCCGCAGTTTATTGGCGATGTCCATAAAACGGCCAGCACTGATCACGCTACCATCCGGTTCTACCATTCTCACCAGGCACTCGTACTTGGAGATACGGCCACTCTGGTTATCGTGGATCGGCTGAAACCACGGCACCAGGCGATCATGGTCAATGGCTTCTTTCAGGCGATTGGCCCAGTACAGATTGTTTTCGTAGTTTTCCTCAACCCCCACGGCCGGGTCATACAACAGGTGGTGGCGGCCCTGTTCACGTGCCTGAAGCACCGCCACTTTTGCCTGGCTGACCAACTGATCGGCGGCATCTTCCGGCTCCCGTTTCTTGCAAAGCGCGATGCCAATACTTACATCCACCGTCAGGCGCTGTTCCTGCCAATACACTCGGTCGCCCGTAACCAGATGCCGGACCTGAACAGCAAGTTGGTGAGCCACTTCCGGCTCCATTGCTGGTGCCATGATAGCGAACTCATCGCCGGGAAGACGGTACACCCGAAAAATCTCACCGTTGTGATCGCGGCTGAACGCGGTCAATCGTGTGGCAACCGCCAAGAGCACATGGTCGCCACAGACAGTGCCGAACAAGCTGTTGATCTGGTTGAAACGGTCCAGATTGATAATCAGCAAGGCGGCGGCTTGACGGTTCTGGAGATCCCGCAACAGACGAACACGGTTGGGGAGACCGGTGAGCTCGTCAGTATAGGACGCCTGCAATTCGCGAATCAGCTGGATAATTCGGTACAACAGGTACAGGCTGAGGATCAGCATCGCCGACACGGTACCGACGAGAATCCGGTAGTTGGTGCGCTCCATCGGCAGCAGTACTGCATTGATCTCATTTCGCGGCACACCCGCGCCGTAGACCATGCCACCAGCGGTGGCCGCAAAGTAGAGTTCGTAGTCTTCGTTGCCCACTGAGAGGCCTCGGGTGGTCAATTTCCCGACCTCGCCCGGTAGACGGGCTGCGTCAACATCGGCACTAAGGTCAAGCGCCAGGATGGCATCAATCAGGGCCTGATCCTCACGAGTGTCTTCCCCCTGACTGAGGCTCGAGAGGTTGCGATTGTTGCGGTCATTCAGGAAGGCGAAACTGTGTTGGGTGACAGTGATGCGACTGACGACATCAATGATCTGGTCCGCACCCCAGGCTGTTGTGGCCAAGCCCAGCAGGTTGCCTTCGCGATCGTACATAGGAGTAGCGAGCGTCAGCACCGCTCTTTCGGTATTGAGGTCGAAATACACCGGCGACCAGTACACGTGTCCGGAATTGTCGGGGTCGGCCGTCCACTCCTGCTCCAGTGTGCGATTGAACCAGGGGGCGTTGCGATAGTGGTCAAAGCGGGATTCGGTATCCAGCCTCGTCAGGCTGTTGTCGTTACCCTGTAGAAAGTAGGGCATATAGCTGGAGCCTGTTTCTGACAAAACGCCCGGTTCAAACCAGAGACCGGCGCCCGCCGCTCCGTCAAAATCCTGTAAGTGCGCCCTCAAGGCGTGTTCCAGGCTCTCCCGAAGCACTTGGGAAGCGCTATCGGACATCCCGCTCGCAACCATTTCATGAAAACTCTCGCCGATGTTAGCCAGGGTCATGGTGTAGCTCGCCAATGCAGATTGGCGGGCGTTGATGCGCGACAGTCCCGCACCTACCACCTCATTGATCTGCTGCCGGCGAAGCTCGGAGAGGGCGTCCCGTGAGTAGCTGAGATTCAGGCTGGACAACAGAAACATTCCAGCAACAAACACCAGCAACAACAAACCCAACATCCACATGATGGATTGGCGTGAAGACGGATTTTTCCGGTTATTCAGGCGGCTGGGAAGAGTCCCTGGCATTAAGGCTATCCTCGGACAATGGGTCAGGTGTCGCCGGCAGGGAGGTCCTCAAGGTGCCGGTCCAGCGCTGCCTGGGCTTGCTTGTGGCCCCGCTTTGCGGCCTCAGTGTACCAATAAACGGCTTGATCCATATCCTGCCCGATACCATGGCCGGTGGCGTACATCTGGCCCAGCAGGAACGCGGCCTCACCAGAGGCCGGCGCGGCCTTTTCTGCCCACACCAATGCACTGGCGTAATCCTCAAAGGCATAGAAAATCGTGGCCATGTTCGCCTGCGAGCGCACGTCGCCGTTGTCTGCCGGGCCTTGGCAGGCTTTTCTGGCCTCGCTGTAATTACGAATGGCCGTCAATAGGTAGCAGTCACTCAGGGCCCGGTCTGAAACTCCGTTGTCATCGGCAACCACCACCTTGGCTGGCTCCGGCTCAGCAGGAGGCTTGGGTTCCGGTATCGGCGGTTGCCGCTCAACCCGTTCCGAAAAGGCAGCAACATGGTCCGGGCATGAGTAGTTGTAGCCGGCTTGATAGCGCTGAAGCATTGCGTTGGTCGCAGGCTCATTGGCGTATTTTTCAGCCACGGCCTCACAACGCGCATCCCTTTCGCGCTCTACTTGTTGCAGCATGGAAGCCCGGGACGGATCGTCGCGGTGCTCAGCAAGGTATTCCGTCAGTGGGTCGATGTACGGCTGGTCAAACAGCGCCTGCTGCTCCCTTTGGTACGGATTCGACGATCCCGGGTTAACAATTTTCTTCATCACCTGCCCGGTTCGTTCCAGCAAATCCGACGACGCCTTGGACAAACGATCACCGTCAACGCTTGCGCACCCGCTGAGAAGGACGAAAATCAGAAGACAGGAATACGGACGATACATCTACACTCACCAGCCGTTTTCAACAGTCGATTGAGCGCCTAGTTTTACATGGAAGAAGGCCCGTTCAAACCGTTTCTTTCGAGGCTTATTTGCCGATGCAGAAACTGCTGAAGATTTTTCCCAGCAAGTCATCGGGCGTCATTGCGCCAGTGATCTCTCCGAGCGAATCCTGGGCGGCACGAAGGTCCTCTGCCAACAGCTCACCAGCTCCGTAGCCCTGTAACTGGTCCTCACCTTGCAGCAGGGAAACCCGGGACCGTTCAAGGGCATCCAGATGGCGACGCCGGGCGATAAAGCCGCCCTCGGTGGTACTGGCAAATCCCATGCACTGTTTCAGGTGATCGCGCAGCTCTTCCAGACCGTCTGCTGATTTGGCCGCAATGCGCACTACCGGCGCGGCACTGTCGTCCAGTTGCTCGATGCCCGCGGGTTCTCCAGTCAGGTCCACCTTGTTACGGATGACGGTCAGGGGGGCGCCGGGCGGTAACTGGTCGATGAAGTCCGGCCACAGTTGATGAGGTTCGGTTTCCGGTGTGGTCGTCGCATCCACCATCAACAGTATACGGTCGGCCTGACGAATCTCGTCCCAGGCCCTGGCAATCCCGATCTGTTCCACTTCGTCAGGGCTGTCCCGCAGGCCGGCGGTATCGATGATGTGCAGGGGCATGCCATCAATATGGATGTGTTCACGCAATACATCCCGGGTGGTGCCTTCAACCGCGGTCACGATGGCCGCTTCCCGTCCCGCCAGGGCATTGAGCAGGCTGGACTTGCCAGCGTTCGGACGGCCGGCAATCACCACCTTCATACCATCTCGCAGAATGGTGCCCTGCTGGGCTTCTGCAAGGATAATATCCAGGTCCTCAATAATGGCCTGCAGGTCATTCGCCACTTTGCCGTCTGCCAGGAAATCGATTTCCTCTTCCGGGAAATCGATCGCAGCCTCTACGTATATCCGAAGGTGGGTAACGGCCTCAACCAGGGCATCAATCCTGCGGGAAAATACCCCTTGCAGGGATCGCACCGCGCAGCGCGCTGCCTGCTCCGAACTGCTTTCAATCAGGTCAGCAATGGCTTCGGCCTGGGTCAGGTCCAGTTTGTCGTTCAGGAAAGCCCGTTCTGAAAACTCTCCGGGCCGGGCAAGGCGAGCGCCAAGTTCGCACACCGTTCTCAACAGCAGGTCCAGAATAACGGTGCCACCGTGGCCCTGGAGCTCAAAAACATCTTCGCCGGTAAACGAATGGGGATTGGGAAAATACAGCCCGATACCTTCATCGATCAGTTCCCCCCGAGTGTCGAGGAACGGCCCATAATGGGCGTAACGCGGCCTGGGCTCGAACCCCAGCATCTGTCGTGCAATGGCCGTCGCCTGCGGGCCAGATACCCGAACAATACCCACCCCGGACTGGCCCGGCGCCGTGGCAATCGCTGCAATGGTATCGGTGGCATAAAACATCGTTACTTTCCTCTTCCCCCTTGCCCCTTCGGCCCCCTGAAATAACAGAGGCTCCCAAAAGGAGCCTCCGCAATCACTGGAACCGTTGGATGACCGGTCAGCTCTTCTTGGCCGCAACTTCTGCTTCAATCTTGCGGGTAATGTACCACTGCTGGCTGATGGACAGGATGTTGTTGACCAACCAGTACAGAACCAGACCTGCCGGGAACCAGAGGAAGAACACGGTAAAGATCAGCGGCATCAACTTCATGATCTTCGCCTGCATCGGGTCCGGTGGTGTCGGGTTCAGACTCATCTGCAACATCATGCTGGCACCCATCAGGATCGGCAGAATGAAGTAGGGGTCCATGACTGACAGATCCTGGATCCACAGCATGAAGGGGGCATGTCTCAACTGCACACTTTCAAACAGCACCCAGTACAGGGATATAAAGACCGGCATCTGTACCAGTATCGGCAGACAGCCACCCAACGGGTTTATCTTCTCCCGTTTGTACAACGCCATCATTTCCTGGGACATGCGCTGGCGATCATCGCCATACAGTTCTTTCAACCGTGTCAGTTGGGGAGCCACCGCTCGCATTCTTGCCATCGACCGGTAACTGGTCGCCGACAGTTTGAAGAACACCGCCTTGACCAGGACTGTCAGCAGGATGATAGCCACACCCCAGTTGCCAACCAGCCCGTGGAACCAATCGAGAATAATGAACAACGGCAGGGCAATGAAGAACAGGAAGCCGAAATCAACCGTCCGGTCGAGGTTCGGGGCAACGTTTTCAAGGCGCTCGATGATCTTGGGACCCACATAGGCCTTGGCGGTTACTTCACTGGTTTGACCTGGCTCCACGACGGTCGCGGGATACACAAATCCCATAACATAGAGCGGTCCACGACGAGTGGACTGGAACTGGGCCGGTTGATCACGTTCGGGCACCCAGGCGGCCAGGAAGTAATGCTGAAGGAAGGCCAGCCAGCCATTGGTCACCGACTGATTGATCGGGTTCTCGGAGAGGTCGTCAAAATCGAATTTCTCGTAAGGATCTTCTGGCGAACTGACCACCATGCCCAGGAAGGCACGTATGCCCAGGCTATTCTGGGCGGTTGGGTCTGGCGCCTGATCACGGACAATCTTGCCGGTCATGTTTGCCTGCCAGACGCTATCGGACTGGTTGTTGATCTGATAACGAACATCGATCTCATAGCTGTTTCGGCTAAAGAGATACTGTTTGGTGACTTCGACATTGTTGTCGGTGGTGAAGGTGAGATCGACTGTCAGTGTATTCTCGCCTTCCTGCAGTTCGTATTCTGACGCCGACGCGTTGTAAACCGGAGCACTGCCATTGCGTTTGCTGTCGATGCCATCGCGGCCAATCAGCCCGCTTTCCATGATGTAGGTGCGCTTGCTGGTATTGGTCAACACCCTCAGTGATTCTTCGCTGTCCAGGGACCGGTCGTGCTGTAACAGAGAACTCTCAATCATGTTACCGCCTACGCGGTCGATCTTGAGCTCGTAGACATCGGTGCGCACGGTGATGAGTTGATCACTGGCAGAAACCGAGGATGTTTCCGAGGCGGACATTGTCTGGCCATCGCCTTCCGAAGTGGTGAATTCTTCGCTTGAGGTATCCGGGCCACTGGTGCTCTCGCTAGGGAGAGTCATGTCATCTGTCGATGCAGGCTGGGTACCGGTACTGGCCTGTTCCGTAGCGGGTTGGGTCTGCGGCTGGTTATAGTCTTCGTTCCAGGCGAGCACCATCATGTAACTGACAATGGCAAGGCCGGCAAATAATACAATGCGTTGAATATCCATAAACTTACTGTTTGGTCTGGTTAGTGTTATGGGTTTGGCTGGCCGGCCCGCAGCAGATGGAAGGTACTATCTCAGTGCGAACGTCAGTGCCCGGAACGGGATCATACCCGCCTTTTGCCCATGGATGACACCTCATTAGACGTTTGACCGAAAGAAAAAGGCCTCTAATGGCGCCGTGGGCGGTGATGGCTTCGACAGCGTATTGGGAACAAGTGGGGTAGTGACGGCAATGACTGGCCATCATCGGGCTGATCGCGTACTGGTAGACTCGGATGGGCAGGAGCAGCAGTTTGCGCATTAACCCGTTCCTTTGCCGGTACCGGAAAGTTCCGATGTGGTTGGTTTCTGGAGCTGGCGGTTTTTCTTCCTGAGGCGTGCCCAAAGCTCCGTCAGGGTAGCATTGAGCGCGGCATTATCAAGCTCCGTCAATCCTCGCCGTCCAAGAACCACGATGTCCAGGGCAGGGTAACCCTCTTCGTGCCTGAAGGTTTCCCGAACCCGGCGTTTAACGCGGTTGCGCTGTACCGCCAGTTTGAGATTCTTCTTTGAAAACACCAAACCGATCCTGGCGTGCCCCAGTGAATTGGGTGTGGCCAGGATCAGGAAATTTCGGTGCGGAACCCTGAGCTGTACATCGTCGAAGACTTTGCCGTAATCGGAGGGCTTGAGCAGCCGGGACGATTTTGGAAAGGTCAAAGCCTTCATCAGGCGATCAATGTCTTATGCAGACAGACGGGCACGGCCCTTGGCGCGACGACGGGAAATGACCTTACGGCCGTTGGCAGTCGCCATGCGGGCACGGAAACCGTGAACGCGCTTACGCTTCAGTACGCTTGGTTGAAACGTTCTTTTCATGGTGTCGGTCTCACATTACAGATGTTGGAAATTCAATCGTTGGCTGGAAAATGAACAGCCAAAACAGGAGCGGCATTCTATGCAATGTGCCGGTGGAATTCAATGGTTATTCGAGACCAGCCTTGGGTTATTTCCATTTTTGCTGATTCACAGTCCAGGTAATAAATTCATTAGGTCTTTTTGTATTCTCTTTAAGGATTATTATTACTGTTATTAGGCAGGCCTTTTTCTGTGGAAAACCGATGGAATTGGCTTAGAAACAGTGGATTGAATGGTTCATAAAGTAGTTGAGAAGTGGGGATGAGGCCTGTGTATATCCAAGGCAGGAAATGTGGGTAAGTTGCAGGCTTGCTCAGATCGCGATTTATCCACCGAACATCGGGGTGTCGTCCACAGGGTTTAGCGTGCTCTGTACACACAGGTCTGTGGGTAACTTTTTCTGCACGATATTTCTGTACACAAGCCTGTAGGTAAGTCTGTAAAAATTTGAAATAAAAGAAAATAAATTTCCACAGGCTGTTTATTAAATGCGTTTGGCTCTTTCACTCGGGAGGCCCTCAGGTTAGAATCCTTGGTCATCTCTTTCGTCGGGTCATGGAGATCCGTGACGAGAAATTTCTGAGGCATCGGAGGCAAGACTGTCGTGCCGAACAACATATGGCATCAGTGTCTGGAAGTACTCCGGGACGAGTTTCCCGCCCAGCAATTCAACACCTGGCTTAGACCCTTGCAGTCGGATCACCGCGAGGGTCAGTTGATGCTGTTCGCACCCAATCGGTTCGTCATGGACTGGGTGAACGAAAAATACCTCAGAAGAATTGAAGAAGTCCTGAAGGATCTGCATGGTGGCCAGGCACCTCGGATTGATATGAAGGTGGGTTCCGCGCCACGTTCATCTGACCTGGTGGTCCGTTCCGAGAACGCGGTCAGTGGTGTGGCCGCCGAACAGGAGGAAGCGGGTAGCCGGGTAACAGAAGAAGAGAAAGGCGTTGCGGCCACAGTGACCACGCCTTCGGTGAAGGCCAAGAGCACCAGCGAACGACGTTCGGTTCAGGTTGAGGGTGACATCAAGCACCAGAGTTTCCTGAACGAAGGCTTTACCTTTGACACGTTTGTGGAGGGTAAATCGAACCAGTTGGCCCGGGCGGCCTCGATGCAGGTGGCGGAGAACCCTGGTGGAGCTTATAACCCATTGTTTTTGTACGGTGGTGTGGGTCTGGGTAAGACCCACCTGATGCATGCCATTGGTAATGACATTGTACGGCGCAACCCGAGAGCCAAGGTGGCCTATCTTCGCTCCGAGCGTTTTGTGGCGGATATGGTGAAGGCGCTCCAATTAAACGCCATTAATGAGTTCAAGCGCTATTACCGCTCTGTGGACGCGCTACTGATTGACGACATTCAGTTTTTCGCCCGAAAGGAACGCTCACAGGAAGAATTCTTCCATACTTTCAATGCATTACTGGAAGGTGGGCAACAGGTTATTGTGACCTGTGACCGTTTTCCGAAAGAAATTGTGGATATGGAAGAGCGCCTTAAATCCCGTTTCGGCTGGGGCCTGACCGTGATGGTAGAGCCGCCGGAGTTGGAAACCAGGGTCGCTATCCTGATGAAAAAAGCCGAACAGGTGAATGTTAAACTCAGCAGCGAAGCGGCGTTTTTCATTGCCCAGAAAATTCGTTCAAACGTTCGAGAGTTAGAAGGGGCGCTTCGTCTGGTGATAGCGAATGCTCACTTCACTGGTTCGGAGATCACCCCGCCGTTTATCCGGGAAAGCCTCAAGGATCTGTTGGCGCTGCATGAAAAGCAGGTCAGCATCGATAATATCCAGCGTACGGTGGCGGAGTACTACAAGATCAAGGTGGCCGATTTGTTGTCAAAACGGCGTACCCGCACTGTGACCCGGCCAAGACAGGTTGCCATGTCCCTGGCCAAGGAATTGACCAATCACAGCCTGCCGGAAATTGGAGATGCGTTTGGTGGCCGTGATCACACCACGGTATTGCATGCCTGCAAAAAGATTGTAGAGCTGCAGGAAACGGATCCTGGCATCCGAGAGGATTATCAGAACTTTATGCGGCTACTGACAACCTGACCGGGTTAGCGGCAGCCAATACACATTCACCTTCCAATAAAAGAATGCTGAGTGCCATGAAACTGACGATCAGCCGAGAATCTCTGCTCACCCCCCTTCAGTCCATTGCCGGTGTGGTGGAGCGAAAACAGACCATGCCCGTTCTCTCCAACGTGTTGCTGGTGGCCGAGGATAATACCCTCACGCTGACTGGTACCAATATGGAAGTGGAACTGGTGGGCCGGGTGTCACCGGTGCACGTTGACCAGCCAGGCCGCATTACAGTTCCGGCGCGGAAACTGTCTGATATTTGCCGAGCGTTGGGTGATGAGGCGCCTATCGAGTTGGCGTTGGAGGGCGACCGCCTGCATCTGCGTTGTGGCGCCAGCCACTTTACGCTGTCGACCTTGCCGGCGGAGCATTTTCCCAACGTTGAGGATGATGCGGAAAGTTTCGGCCTGGAACTGCCCCAGAAAGAACTCAGCCGAATGTTCGATGCCACCGCCTTTGCAATGGCTCAACAGGATGTTCGCTATTACCTGAACGGGCTGTTGCTGGAAGTCGACAAGGATCACGTTCGCACCGTGGCCACCGATGGCCATCGACTGGCCATGGCGCATTTTGATTTGCCCACCGGCTGCCCGGAACCCCGCCAGGTGATCGTGCCGCGTAAGGGTGTGCTGGAACTGGCGCGTTTGCTGGATGATGTGGAAACCCCGGTGACCCTGGTGATCGGCGATAATCATCTGCGGGCAACGGTTGGGTCCTATACCTTTACCTCGAAATTGATCGAAGGCAAGTTCCCCGACTATAACCGGGTGATTCCCCGGGGTGGGGATAAAGTTGTCCTGGCGGATCGCGCTACCCTCAAGAACACACTTCAGCGTGCCGGCATTCTTTCCCATGAAAACATCCGTGGCGTACGCCTGAACCTGGCGCCCAACGAGTTGCAGGTATTTGCCAACAACCCGGATCAGGAACAGGCCGAAGACGCGCTGCCAGTCGAGTATCAGGGCGAATCACTTCAGATCGGCTTTAATGTAGGCTACCTGGTGGATGTGATGAATGCGCTGGATGAGGATCAGGTCAAGATAACCCTGGCCAATCCCAATAGCAGTGCGTTAATTGAGGCCGAAAACGACAGTCGCTGCCTCTATGTCGTCATGCCGATGCGGCTGTAGTAGGTCCGCCGGATTGGTCGTGGCCGCCAGATATTTACCGGATCAGTAAGGAAGAGAGTCATGGGAACGGTGACGAACAGCCTCAAGGGTGCCTTTCGAATCGGTCAGACCGTATCAGTGTTGGGACGCGCTGGAGTAAATTGGGTGCGGGGCGATCGACCGCCCGCGCCGCGGTTGCTCAGGCAGACGTTTGAATCCCTGGGTGCCACCTACATCAAGCTCGGACAGTTTATTGCCAGCTCCCCCACGTTTTTCCCCAAGGAATACGTAGAGGAATTCCAATACTGTCTGGACCGTACCCCAAGCCTGCCATTCAGTGTGATCCGGAAGATTATCCGGGACGAACTGGGCTGTCCGATCGAAGACGTTTACTCTGACATCGACCCGGTGGCTTTGGCATCGGCGTCGATTGCACAGGTTCATGCCGCGAAGCTGGTCACCGGTGAGGATGTGGTGATCAAGGTGCAAAAGCCGGGTGTGGAAAACATCCTGCTGACGGACCTTAATTTCCTGTACCTGTCCGCGAAAATCCTGGAGACCCTGGCGCCTAAACTATCCTGGACATCGTTGTCGGGGATCGTGGAGGAAATCCAGCGTACCATGATGGAGGAATGCGACTTCATCAAGGAAGCGAACAACCTTAAGGTGTTCCGGGAATTTCTCCATAACTCCCACAATGAAGACGCCACCGTGCCACGGGTTTACGAAAGCTGCAGTACTCGTCGCATTCTTACCATGGAGCGCTTCCATGGCGTGCCTCTGACGGATCTTGAAAGCATCCGGGGTTACGCGCGGGATCCGGAGCGCACGCTGATTACGGCAATGAACACCTGGTTTTCCAGTCTCACCCAGTGTGAGTTTTTTCATGCTGATGTTCATGCGGGTAATCTGATGGTGCTGAAAGACGGCCGGGTTGGTTTTATTGATTTCGGTATTGTCGGACGCATCCGTCCGGATACCTGGCAGGCCGTCAGTGATTTTATTTCAACGGTCATGGTCGGCAATTTTGAAGGCATGGCCGACGCGATGATTCGCATAGGTATCACCGATCAAAAAGTTCAGGTGGCTGAACTGGCTGCCGACCTGAGGCGCCTTTACCAGCAGATGGATACCATGGTGCCGGATGAAGTGCCCTATCAGGCTGAGCACTGTCTCTTATACACATCTGACGCTGCCGACGAATAGAGAGGTG
>OJBS01000087.1_pt1 | contig 46789 bp, 45 predicted proteins | sample 1590941 | NCBI WGS metagenome assembly OJBS01 (sample SAMN05416785, study PRJEB24817) | seawater metagenome | isolation source: Sea water | place: Canada:Atlantic | collected 2013-11 | reverse complement strand
ATCTACACCTCTCTATTCGTCGGCAGCGTCAGATGTGTATAAGAGACAGGTTTCAGCTCGGGAATTCGCTCGGGCGCGGCGATCACCACCACAATTGCAGTGATAACGACGGAAACGAGCAGAAGAAGGCAACGGACGGTCTTGCTGGCACCCATCAACTGGCGGGCTCCGTCAACAGGATAACTTCCTGATAGCCGCTCTTCTCCAGCACGCGAAGCAGCGATTCCAGATCAGACATGGCAATTTCGCGTTCAGCGGCGATTTTTAACGGGGATTGTTCATCCGGTGCTGGTAATGCCTTGGACAGGCCATCCGTCGTTACGGTGCGTCCGTCGACTTGCCACTCGCCTTGTGCGGTAACGGTGAGGTCCGCATAGGGTTGCTCATTGCCGGCTTGTTGCCCGGTGCCCGGTAGCTTCGGCAACGGTGTGTCTGACAATTGACCCGCCACGATAAAGAACATCAGCAGCAGGAACACCAGATTGATGAGCGGCAGGAGAGCGTCCTCGAGACGCTCCATCAATGACTTTCCCGAGGTCACGGGCGGTGGTGCCAGATCCGTCATGGCTGCTCCGCAGCGTCAGGGGTGCGCTTCCAGTGGGTGGTAACGCCACTGTCAGTGAGCTGACTGTAGGCCTGGGTGAAATGGGTCAGTTGGGTGGCAGATTCTGTGGCGATGTTGATTTCGCTGACGCCGCCGGCCCGGAGCTGCTTGACCAGCCCATCCATTCCATAGGTTTCTCCCTGCCAGCGAGCTTGGCCGTCACGTTGGATGACCACTTCGGGGATTGGCTCTCCGGTGACTGAACTGGTGTCGCCCGTGCTGTTGCTCAGTTCCATGAAACTGACCGGCAGTAACCGGCTGGTGAGCATGAAGAACACCAGCAGGATGAAGACCACATCGATCAGTGGAGTGATGCGGATCGGTATCGGGCGTGCCGGGCGGGGTTCAACCAGTTGCATTGGCCAGGCGACCCTGATGCTCGTCCCCGGAATACTCCACTACGCGCCCAGTCCTGGTGGCAGCCGGTGCCGTCTCATCCTGGGTTTCCTTTTGCGGTTCGCTTTCTGTGGTGGCGACGGGGACAGAAAGGATGGTAACCAGTGCGCTATTAATGGTTTTCTGGATACGTCGCAGGCGGAATTCAATCCAGGCGGCCAGGGCGGCAAACGGTATGGCAATAACCAGGCCGGCCGCGGTTGTGGTGAGTGCTTCGTAGATGCCGCCGCTCAACTGGGAGGCATTGGCGCGCCCTTCGGTAGCGGCCATAGCTCCAAATGCCTCCATCATGCCCAGAACGGTGCCTAAAAGGCCCAGCAACGGTGCCAGCGCGGCAATCACTTCGATGATCTTCAGCGGTGCCTCGAAGGGCTCGAGGGCCTCATGAGCGTCCTTGGCGACGGACTCCCGAATCTGCTGGGGGGCGGTGCCAGTGTTGCGGGCGTTCATGGTGTTGACGATCAAGTGGTGCAGTGGGTTCAGTCGGGCGTATCGGCCTGCGGACCGTTGCAGGTCTACCGACACGTTGCCGTCAGGCCTTTGTTGCCATTTCGTAATGGCTTTTTTAAGTTTGGCAGTAAACCTGGGAGCAAAAAAAGTGCCGAATAACATGAGGTAAATAAAGGTGACAACACCTGCCAGGGCAATGGCCAGCAACACAATCATGACGGGGCCGCCCATTTCCAGCAGCTGACTGACCGGGCCGGCGCTGATTCCGGTGGCGTCGGCGAGCAGGGACTCGGACATTGGGGAAACCTCAGTTAAGAAAATAGGTCTAAATAATAACGATTATCATTGAAATTGCAAGTTCTGTAACCCGTTGAAAGCCGCGTCTCTGTTAAACTTACAAATATTAAATCCTTCAATAATCGACACGTTATCCAGTGAAAAACAGACATTTAGCACTGAGGGGAATCAACCCGAACCTATCCTGCGTTTGTGTAGCGGGAGTCACGCCGTTGTGATGATAAGACGCTGGCTTGCAAGCCTGGTCAATCGTGCTGTTGCCTTTGTCATTCTGGCCATTGTGCTGGCGGCTCTGGCGGTGGCCGTGGTCAGTTCCCTGGTAGCACGCTCCGAACTTGCCGGGCAGACAAGGGAGCAGGTGGAAACCATCGCGGAACTGGTTGCCAGCGATCTTGATGCCCGCCTGGCCCAGCGCCGGGATACCCTGACCCATGTCGCGGAAGGGTTCACCATGGAGGAGGTGGTGCTGCGCTCCCGCTCCCGCCTTCTCGTCCGTCGCGAGATTGCGTTGCAACATATGTTCGACGGGATCTACGTATTTGATGCCAGTGGCAAGGTCATTGCCGAGTATCCGCAAAGCTTCCGACAGACGGGGCTGGATGCCAGTGGCCGTGAGTATTTTCGACAGACCTCAGGCCAGCTCACCTCCATTATCAGTGACCCTTATGTGTCGAACTATCGGGAGCGGCCCGCCGTTATGATGACAGCGCCGATTTTCGATCATCGTCAACGGTTTATTGGCGTGCTGGGAGGGGCGGTTTTTCTCGACGGCGACAACTTCATGGAAGACACCAGCGCTGTGAGTATCGGCAAAACCGGCTATGTCAGCATTGCCACACGTACCGGTATAACCCTGGGCCACGGTCGTACCGGTGAAACCATGGTGCCGCTCAGGCTTGAAAACGAGGCCCACAAGAAGGCTATGGCGGGTTTTGAAGGCACTGTGCAGACGCTTGATCAGGAAGGCACCGAAACCATCACCTCGGTACGCCAAATGTCACAGGTGCCCTGGTTTGTGGCCGCGGTGTGGCCGGTAAAAGAGGCCTATGCGCCGCTCAGCCGCTTGACGGACAGCTTTGCGCAGACGCTCCTGATCGTGATTCTGATCGTGGCGCCCTTGGCGCTGGTGGTGTTTCGTCGGTTGATGGCGCCCATGCGAAATCTGGGGTTCCAGATCAGTGAGCGTCATCTGGGGATACGGACCGAGCCGGTGGACGTTCTGGGAGGCACGGAAATCCGTCAAGTTGCGGAGACCTTCAACACTGTGATGGAAGAGCGTGACGAAGTGCTGTCTTCCCTGGCCGAGCGCGAGGCGTTTTTCCGCTCGCTTACCCAGAGTGCGCCGATCGGCATTATCCAGACCGATGTTCTGGGCAGGATTGAATTCGTTAACCCGGCGTTTGAGCGGATCATCGGGGTCAGCTCCAATGATCTCCAGCATACCCCCCTGATTCAAGGTGTTTACGAAGAGGACCGGCCTGGCACGGTTGAAGCGTGGCGGGAGGCTCTGCGCAGCAAAACAGTGTTCCGAGGGCGATTCCGCCTGAAAAGCCGCTCCGGAGATGAAGTGGTTTGGGCGGATGCCATGACGTCGGTGATTGAGACGGAGGAACGTTCGCTGGGTACCATCACTGTGGTCAGGGACATCACCCACGAACTGGAGATCGAGGCGGAGCTGGCCGAGCAACAGAAACGTGCAGACAGTATTCTGGGCGTATTGCAGGAAGGTGTGCTGATGGTGGATGCCGATGGCATTATCCGGTATTCCAACGAAGCCGCCTCTGGGTTCCTGGGATTGGCCGACAGCGGTGAGCAGCAGAACTTTTTCACGCTGGTATCGATTGAAGACGAGAACCATCGCTGGGAAGCAGACGATTTTCTGCGCAGTGCCGATGTGGATAGCCTGTATGCCACCCTGCGAAACAGGGTGGGCCAACTCTTCGATATAGACTTGGCAATGCTCCATCTTCGGCGGGAAAGTCATAATCATCGTATGGTATTCGTGATTCGGGACGACAGCGCCCGCCGTCGCGAAGAAGAACGGCTGTCCTGGGAAGCGACCCACGACAGCCTGACGGGTTTGCTCAATCGCCGGGCGTTCAATTCGTCCCTGGTCAAATGTCTGATGGATACCAACAAGAAAACGGCGGCCAGCGTTTTGATGTTGATCGACCTGGATTACTTCAAGCCCGTCAACGACGAAGGCGGGCACTTGCTGGGAGATGATTTGCTGGGGCGACTATCGGACCTGCTCACGCAGTCCGTGCGCCAGTCGGATACGGTGGCACGACTCGGTGGCGATGAATTCGGCATTATCCTGCCCGCCTGTGGTCAGCAGCGCGCTGTCGAGCTTGCCGAGAAAATCCGTGCCGGTATTGAAGCCCTGCGCATAGAACAGGATGGCAAGATGTTTGGTGTGACTGCCAGCATCGGCCTGACCGAGATATGTGACGCGGATTCGGGCCCCCGGGAAGTCGTTGCACGTGCCGACGAAGGCACCTACGCCGCCAAGGCCCAGGGACGCAACTGTGTGGTTACGATGTCCCTGCCACTACGGCAGGAGCCGGATTGATCACCACCATCCCGCTGAGCCGCCTGCCTGCCACAGCAGGCGCACTGCGAGCAGGGTCAGAAGAACGTTGAACACGTGGCTGAAGTGCCGATTACTCAAGGATTTGAGTACGTGGAGCCCCAGCCAGGTGCCGGCAAAACCAAAGCCGATCATGGCCAGTATGAACATCAGCCAGTCGCGGAAAACGAAACCAGCGAGGCCAAAAACCAACGCCTTTGGCGCGTGCTGGAGCGTCATCGCCATGGCGAATGTCGCGACGGTGGTGAAACGCTCGGTGTGCATCTGCTTGATAAAGGACGCCACCAGGGGACCGGTTGCGCCCACAAACAGGGAAATGAAACTGGTCAACGCAGAGGCAAGAAAAATCCCGACACTGCCGAAGGCACCTCGTGGCAGGGCGGGGCCCCAGCACAGGTAAAGCACGAAAACACCAATGGTGAGTTGCCACAGATAGGGTGGCAAGTCGACCAGCAACCAGGCGCCAAGCCCCGCTCCGACCAGTACTCCTGGTGCGAAGGCGACAATGGCTTTCCAGTCGGTATGCCGCCAGGTCAGTGTGGCCCGCCCGGCATTGGAGCCTAACTGGATCATACCGTGAACCGGTATGATCGCCGCCGGTGGTATCCAGAACGCCATCAGTACCAGCAGCAGAACACCGCCCCCGGCGCCAAGGCTGGCGGTAATCATCGACGTAATGACAGAACTCAGCAGCAGGAAAACGGCCGTTGCGGTGTTCAGGCCTTCCGGGATGAACGTCAGTTCCAAGGCGGGCTCCGGGTTTATGGGCAGAAGCGGGTATCAGCGAGGCGTTCGGTTTTGCACAGCGCCTCGGTGGCGAGTTGAACATCCGCCACATAATACAGCGAAGCGAGTCCGAAGCGATCTCTCCCCAAATTGTGGAATACCATGCCGAAGGCGATGTCTCCCGCGCTGAATCGCTCATGCTCCTGAGCAAAGTAAGCCGCGGGCTTCGACAGCGTTTCATCCTCTAACAGGGACTGAACGCGGCTGGCACCGCCGTGGTAGGCCTGAACCAGAAGCAGCGTAAAAAGCTGACCCCGCTTATCGTCGGGCAGGTGACCGAAGCGCGCCTCGAAGGGCGGCCTGAGGTTGCGAGCATTCTGATCCATCAGTTTGAGGGCGCAGTCAATCTGTGCTAACCGGTGCCAGTAATTGGCGGGTTTGATTCGGCAGTCTTTGAGCGCCGAGGGTGAGAGCTGAAGGATGCCTTTGGCGTTGGCGGCAGAGTGCGCTCTTTGCTGGCCGCTGCTCTCGATCAATACCTGGCCGCCGAGGTACTTGGGCAGGCTCGCCGGCAGATCGAGGCGTTGCTGCTGCTCACGCAGGCCATAAACGTACATCAGTGCCTCGTGGAGTGGCTGTGGTGCTTCCTGAGAGGCGAACGACAGATCGTCCCAGGCACCCCAAATCAGTTCCGAAGGCAGGGTGCCAAGGTAGCGTGCCACGGCTTCATCCAGGTTGACGTGCGGCTGTCGACAGGACAGGGCGAAGGGGTATCCGGTCCTGTCGGGGCCGCCCGGGGTCCAGTCGTCAGCGCGGCCAGTGGCTGCCAGAGAGGCTCTGGTATCATTCAGGCGAACCTGGGTGGCCTCACGGTCGGAGCCATCGTCGATATATCCAAGGAACTGGCCGCGCATATCGAACAGAATGTGCCGATCGGGCTTAGAGCAATAACCGGACTCCTTCAGTACCCAGCGGCGGATGGTTGTGATGTTCTGGTATACCCCCTGACTTGACCAGTAGGGTGAACTGCGAACAACGCTGGTCCAGTTCTCGGCAGGTTCCGGCGGTTTTTTACTCGCTTGGGAAGTGGACGCAATAATAGATGTGACTATTATAACGACAGCAAGTAAGTGACGCTTAAAGCTCATGTTCATAAATACCGGTTTCCCCAATCTCCCGAAAACAGAATAACAAACGGAATCGATCATGAAGCAATCCGAATACCTCCGATACGACGCGGTAGCGCTTGCCGACCTGATTCGCCGCGGAGAAGTCGCGGCCAGCGAAATCTGTGAGGCCGCCATTGAGCGTGCGGCCACGGTGAATGGCAAGCTCAACGCCATCTGCCACCCTCAGTTCTCCGATGCACTGAACCAGGCGTCTACACCAGATAGTACCTTCTCGGGCGTTCCCATGCTGCTTAAAGATCTGGCCCAGGAACAGCAAGGCCAGCCCTGTACCTACGGCAGCCGGGGGTTGAAGAAAAACATCGCGTCCCGGGATTCGGAGTTTGTACGCCGTGCACGGGCTGCGGGCCTGGTATTCCTGGGCCGCACTGCAACACCGGAGTTCGGGCTGAAGGCAGTCACCGAATCGAAACTCTGGGGAGCCTGCCGTAATCCATGGGATACGGATCGGACACCGGGTGGTTCCAGCGGCGGCTCCGGTGCTGCGGTGGCGGCGGGTATCGTACCCATGGCGGGAGCCAATGACGGTGGCGGCTCGATTCGCATTCCGGCGGCCTACAACGGACTGTTCGGTCTGAAGCCGTCGCGCGGTCGTATTTCCTCCGGCCCCTCGGTGGGTGAGGCATGGACGGGCGCCTCGACCGATCACGTGGTCACCCGCACGGTTCGAGACAGCGCCGCCATGCTGGACGTGCTGGCTGGCCCCGCGGTGGGAGATCCCTTTACCATTGCACCGCCGGCCGCCCCCTATGCCAAGCTGATGCAGCGGGCGCCACGCAGTCTCAAGATTGGTGTTTTTACCTCATCGCCCTACGACACCGAGGTGGCAAGGGAGTGTGTGGATGCCGTTGAAGAAACTGCGCGCACTCTGGAGAACCTGGGGCACCGGGTGGAGTATGCGCGTCCGGAATTCGACGGCATGGCCCTCGCCCGCTGTTATCTGGGGCTGTATTTCGGGGAAGTGTCCACGCTGATGGACCGCGCGAAAGCCGAGTTTGGTGCCCGCGATGACGACTTCGAACTGGATACCCGTCTGATCGGTATGTTGGGGCGGACCATGCCTCTACCGGACTACGTGCGCCGTCGCCAGCAGTGGAACGATTTTGCTCGCGCCCTGGGGGCGCTTTTTGAAGGTTACGACATGTACCTGTGCCCGACAGCTGGCCAGCTACCGGCGAAGATAGGCGAGCTGGACACCCCTTCCCATCTGCAGGTGGCTGCCCGGCTGATGTTGCTGCTGAAAGCCGGCAAGTTGGTACACCGCAGTGGGCAAGTCGACCAGATGGCTATGGAAAGCCTGGCCCGCACGCCCTTTACCCAGCTTGCCAACCTTACCGGTACGCCTGCGATGTCTGTCCCGCTCGCCTGGACAGCCGCCGGATTGCCGGTGGGGGTGCAGTTTGGCGCTCCGCACGGAGACGAAGGCACCCTACTTCAACTGGCGGCGCAACTGGAAGAGGCCAACCCCTGGTTTGGGCGCTACGAACTGCTGGAAGCAATGATCTGACGCCACGCAAAGAAACAATAAATAACGCATTGTGATCCAGGATCAACGTATCCACGTTTATCTTTATGGCAGGAACAGGCTATGCTGTGAGTCAGGAAGAGCCCATTCTTCCTGAACGACCCTGATGGCATCGAGGAGGCGAGCGTATTATGAACCAACCGATGGCAATCGACGAACTGGTGTCTGTAGCACAGGCCGAAGCCATGGGGGAGCTTGATGCCCCGATGATGGCAATCGTACTGTCCAGCGAACAAAGCTACGACTTGCCCATTAACTCTCTTGAAACCGATGCCGACAAGGCCCGCTGGGGACTGATCCTCCGCGCTGCCCGAGAGCATGTGGAAGCCGATGCGGTTGCCGTGCTGTACCCGGCATGGACGACCATCCGCAGCAAGAAACCAGTGAAAGCCGAGGCAGGGTCAGAGGACACCCAGTCAGTGGCAGGCAGCGACGATGAGCAGTCCGGGCGCGGCGAAGATCCGGCAGAGCCCATCGACACCCTGTTTGTGCAGTTGCATACACGTGACCGTATTTACTGGCGTGGTTTTGAGCAGATCCGTGATCCCAAGCACCAGCGCATTATCGGCTTCCGACGGATCAAGGCCCTGTCCACCGAATACGGTCGTGACGAAGCACCGTCTGTAACCTCCTGGCTGAACACCCTGTTTGAGCCATTGCCCGATGAAGGCGAGGAAACCGAGGTGGATATGGAACTGGCGGACCTGCTGGATGAACCGGAGGTCAGCGCCGCTCTGTATCCACGCCAGCTCCGTGCCCTGCACTGATTAATCCGCTATTGGGAGCCCCGGTGTCGAAAGGCACCGGGGCCGGGCTCAGATGGCCATAGCCCTCTCGGCCACCCAATACAGGCTGATCGCGCCTACCGCAATCAGTGTCAGCGGAACGACCGCCCTGCCGTAGAGGTGTGTTTTACCCCAGAGGTAAAGCAGCGGGAAGGCAATAACCAGCAGCCCCAACTGCCCGAGTTCTACGCCAATGTTGAAGCCGGCGAGGGCCAGGACAGTCTGGGAAACACCACTGGTGAGATCCCCCAAAACGCTGGCGAACCCGAATCCGTGTATTAGCCCGAATCCAAAGGCCAGCTTCCAGGTTTTTCTGCCCAGTATCGGCCACATCACGTTCATGGCTGCCACCGCTATGGACAGGGCGATGATGGTCTCCACCCAGGCGATGGGCAAACGAACAACGCCAAGGGCTGCCAGCGCCAGGGTTACGGAATGGGCCGCCGTGAATGCGGTCACGATCCCCGTCAACTCCCATAGCCGCTGCTTCAGCCCCACCGGCGCGCTGCCATCGTTTTTCCTCAGTGTGGCCGGTAGCATCAGCACTAACAGAAACAGTATATGGTCAAGACCGATGAGCAGATGGATGACACCCTCGTACAGGAAGGTTCCGAACAGCTGCAGGCTTCCCGGTGCGTCGCCGGCGGAGAGCGCGAGTTGGCGACTGTCAGGGCCTACTACTCCCAGCGTGCTGGTGCCGTCGCTTTCAAGGCTTATCAGGCCGCGATGCAACGGGTCCTGTGAGAACAGAAGATTGTATGTCAGCGTGTCGGGCGCGGCGCCATCGGGGCAGCTAATGGTGTAGAGACCGGCGGCATAGGGGCCGTCGCTATGGCGGGAAAGCCCCCATTGCTGGCCGGTCAGGCGGCAATCGGCCTGGGCGCTGGACAAGGTTACGCCCTGCTCTACCCATCGAGTAATCTGGTCCCGGCCAGCACGGAGCTCTGCCCCACTGAGCTGGCGATCCCCGTTCCGATCCAGCGGCAAAGCCACTGCAAGATCTCTGAGCGCCACGTCTATGCGTATTTCGCCCCGGTCCTGATTCAGGTAGATAAAGCTGTCGCTGGCTTTGTGGGCCAGAGCTGTGCCGGAGGTGAGGGCCAGCATGAGAAGCGATAGAGTCAGGCAGACTCGTTGTTTGAAGCGCTTCATGAGTCAGCCTCCGGATAACGGGCGTCTGATTGCCCGTGTTTCTCCAGCCAGGTTCTCACTTTTTGGGCTGGCTGTGCATCATTCGCTGCACGGGCAGCACGCAGAAGAAGTCGGGTATCGAGTGGCTCGCGCTGGCTGCGCCAGTTGTCAGCCGCAAAGGTCAGTGCCGTATCGGCATCGCCTTCTACATCAAGCTGGAAGCGCGCCATGTCCCGCTGGTGCAACAGGTTTCCGCGCCAACGCGCCTCTGCGAAGCGCTCTCTGAGCTTTTCCGCCAGAGCTTCTGCTTCCGGATGCCCGGAGCGGGCCATGGCAATCGCGCGCAGCACCGCCAGCGAATCCACCTGTTCGTAGCCTTCGGTTAATGCCAGTGTACGGTCGGCCTGGTTCCGGCCGAGATACCAGTCCGCTAACTGGGCGCGGGTATAGAGATCGTCGGGGCTGGTGCGGAGTATCGTCTGCCAGTGATCGGCTGCGGCGGGATTGCCCATCTGCGCGGCGATATCCCCCAGGGTCCCTTCTGCCCACAGCCGGCTGGTGGTGTTGGTGCTGGTGCCGTCTGATTTTTTCTGAAGGGCCTGATAAGCCGTCCCGGGGTTACCGGTGCGGGCGTTAACCTGGGCCGTGCAGCTGTCGGCGATCAGGCCAGGATAGGATTGCTGCAACTGTCTGCAGCGCTTTCGTGCGTCTTCATAGTTGCCCTGAACGGTTTCCAGATTAGCCAGTAGCAACAATGCCTGATTTTTCTGGAGTGCGCTGCCGGATCGGGCAATCACGGTTTCCAGATCATTCCGGGCGCTGTCAAAACGGTGGAGGCTCTGGTCCAGCGTTGCTCTGAGTGTGAGCAGCCGGTCTGTCATCTCTCCGGGCCATCGCTGCAATATCCCGTCGGCGTAGCCCAAAAAACGGGGGTCTCCGGTGCTTCTGGCACGGGAGATCTGATTTTGTACGGTGTCTGCCAGCTGCTCGGGCGAATCCGGCAACTCGGAAGTGGTCAGTGCCGGCTCTGGCAGTTCAACAAGAATGTCGGTGTCGGCGAAATCCTTCTCAATAAGTCCGGGTGCAGCGGTTGCGACGTTTGGAAAACCGGCCATCAACCACAGCCCGACACAAAAAGCCCCGCCCCGAAGGGCAGGGAATGTGCTCGCCGGCTTCAGGCGTACTGAAGGCCGGCAAGGGGTCCTATTGGATGAACAGATCGTCGAAGGCCTGTTCATTATTCTGGTCATTGAAGCTGAACTCCTTGTCGTTGATCTGAACGGCTTCACGGGTGTCGTCGGTGTTTGCGATCTCAGCCTTCACAAAGGTTGAGAAATCCACCGCCGGATCTGGCCTGTCACCGCCACCGCTGCTGCTGGAGCCGTCGAAACAGCCCCCCAGCATTGTGGCCACAACAGCCAAGCATGAGGTTTTCAGAAACAAATTCATCGTGACCTCCTGTTAACTGTTGGGTGAACCGGCGATCGGTGTAGCCAGGTACGGGAAGACTTCCTGGAGTTCGGCCGGGTCAAGCTGCACGCCATCGGTGTATCCAAGGTCACCGTCTGGAGCGTCGGCTGGATCTGCCAGAACGCCCATGGCAACACGCAACGCGATATCCACCGTGTCATCCACCGGGCGACGACCGTTCGGGAAGCCGGCATTATCGGCACCAAGCACCCCGAGATCGTTCTGACTGGCTGGTGCCGTGACCGGGACGGCCGGGTTCAGGCGCAACATCTCTGAGGCGGTGACACCCTGAGGCTGGTTCAGGTCCGGAACACCGGTCAGGAACGCGGTAACCAGGTCGTTGCGCGGGAAGTTATTGGGTGCTGTGACCCCAAATAGGTCTTCCAGCAACTCGGGCAGCGTGGGATGGGTCACATAGGTGGCGAATTGGGTATCGTTCATAGGCTCACTGGCGTTGAATTGATCTTTGTCCTTCAGACCAATGACAACTTCGTTGACCAGCGGCATGCCGAGGCGGGATACCTGGGTCAGGGCGCCACCCTCTACTGTCGCACCCTTGCCGTTTGTTGTCGGCGCCGGATTGATAACCCGGGCCTGGCGTACGCTGGCCGTGGTCCAGCCACCGATGACCGGGTCTCCAGAGGCTGTGGCTGCAGTTCCTGTCAGGCACTCAGTTGGTACTTCCAGGGCAAACGAGGTCACGTTCTTGTCTGCCAGGTCATTGGTTTCGGCGTTGCGTGAGTCCGGAGTGGCGGCGACAGGATTGGTGTTAACCAGGTCGAAGATCTCACCAAGGTTGACCGCGAAGGCTTCCTTGCGTTGACCCACAAACACCTGACCGTTGGTGCTGCAGCCGGGAATGGCCATCTCGAAGATGTGCTGGTTGGCGTAAGTCTCATACCCACCGGGAAAAGACTTGCTGCCGATGTTATCCAGCGGCTTATCAAATGTGCCAGTGCCGGTATCGACGTTGGTGACCGTCTCAACCGTACCGGTACGGCGGTCGCCCCGGATAACCGATACAGTGTATTCCTGGCTGAACTGCACTTTGGCTTCGTTGCTAGCATCACCAACATTCTTGAGCGGCACGGAGACCATTTTCTTGTCGCCGTCCGGTCCCACTGGCAGTTGGATGTCGTTCAGGTTATCCGAGAACTCAAAGCGGAACGTGAGGTTTTCCTGTGCGTTGCCGCTGTTGTCGATGTGGATTTCATAAACCGCGTCTTCATCCAGATCGAAGTAATTGGGCCCCCCATACGCATCCTGCAGCGGCAGGTAATTCGCGATCAGGGTGACGAAATCCGCACGCCCCGTCTCATAACTGCGGAACATGTAGAAGTCGGTACCGTCTACTTTTGGTACTTCGGTGATAAAGGGCGCTTCGCGATGGCTTGAGGCGTTTGCTGCGCCGGCACTGATACAGAGTCCGGCAACCGCGATGGCGAGGCCGGAGCGTTTCAATAAAGTATTCATTCCGTTTTCCTCTTGTATTGTTGGTGTTGCAAAAGACGTTACGTAGCCAATACGGAGAAAGATGCAGTTGTCACAAAAAAATTTAACAACTACTGTCACAGTGCAACTTTCAAGCGCTGATGTGCGTAGAAACGGTATCAATACCGCAAACGGGCGAATGGATAGCGGACATGTCTGACATTGATAGCGAACAGGACGAGCTCATGGGCTTGCTGATGGCCATAGCTCATGAAGATCGACAGGCGTTCCAGCGCCTGTACCAGCGAATCTCCGGCAGGATGTTCGGGTTATGCCTGAAACTGGCAAACCAGCGGGACCTGGCTGAGGAAGCGGTGCAGGACGCATTTGTGCAGATATGGCACAACGCCAGTGAGTACCATAATGAACGGGGAGCGCCCTTGAGCTGGATGCTGACGATTGCCCGCTATCGGACACTCGATCTTATGAGGAACAGGAAATCGCGGCCGACGTCCGGCGATGCCCATCTTGAGCGTGTTGCCGATGAACGTGACGGCCCGCTGGACGAATCACTTCGCGTCGCGGGTAGCGCCGAGCTTCGCGGGTGCCTGGATGAACTCTCAGAAACGCAGCGGGACAGTATCCTGTTGTCTTATTATCGGGGGTTTACCCATGATGAGCTCTCCGAGGCCCTGAGTTCTCCCATTGGAACTGTAAAAAGCTGGATTCGGCGCGGATTAATGGCTCTGAAGAGGTGTCTGGAACGATGAAAAAGACACCGGAAAGAATAGAAGCATTGGCAGCGGAATACGTGCTTGGCTCCCTTCATGGGGCAGCCCGCCGACGTTTTGAGCGCTGGATGATGGAGTCGGTTCGAGTCCGCCAGGAAGTCTGGTTCTGGGAAGAGAAGCTGGGGCACCTGGGGGCACGCATTGAGGAAGAACAGCCTCCGGCGTCGGTCTGGGCTGGCATCGAACGCCGGCTTTGGCCTCGGGAGGATAAACCCGTATCGGCCGTCGCGGCCAATGATGCGCCTGGCCGCTGGTTCTGGCCGGGCTGGAGCATGCTGGCAACGGCTGCGGCGTTGGTTCTGGCCGTTTTCCTGGTGCAACAGCCAGAGCCCGAGATGGATGATCGTCTTTCGGGGGCCATCGTACAGGCGGACGTGAGTGATCCCCTATGGCTGGTCAGTGAGTCATCGCTCGACAGGCAATTGAAACTGCGTCCCGTTGCCGCGACGGCGGCCCAGCAGGGCAAGGATTATGAATTGTGGATCGTGCCGGCGGATGGTCAGCCTCTGTCTCTCGGGGTTATTCCGGTAGGCGGAACCTATCAGGTAACCCTGGACGATGAGGCGCGGGCGCTTCTCAGCAACAGCCGAACACTGGCGATCAGCCTGGAGCCGGTGGGAGGTTCCCCCACCGGCCAGCCGACCGGGCCGATCCTGCACGTTGCGAAACTGTATGAGCTCTGATTGTTGAGTGCGGATTAATGGCTCGGCAGACTAATGGTTCGATAGCAACGTGATGCACAGCTGGGCGTTCTGGACAAAGTGTCCGAACGCCGTCAGCTGATCGTCGGACGGCACATAGTCTGCCGCCGCGTTGTCCGCGTAAAACAGGCCGACCAGTCGCCCCTTGGCTTTCAGGGGGCCGATCAGCGCCGGCACTTTCCCTAGCCAGCGATCGTAGGTAACGCCTTCAGTTTTCGTTTTTGGCAGATAGACACTGCAATCAGCGTGGGGTAAGAGCGCCCCGAGAGGACCGGTGCCATCCTTGCGGATGGTGAAGTTGTCCTTCCAGGCTTCGGTGCCCCTGCCACCCAGCTTGCGCGGCACCAGTTCAAGCCCGCTGCGGTCGCTCATCAGCAACACAACCCGCTGCATGCCGATTGCCCGGTGAATGCCTTCGATGACCAACTGACAGACTTCGTTGATGTCCGGTTTGTCGGTAAGGCTGTGGGTAAGATCGCGGAGAATCTGTAGCTGTAGGTTGGGGTCCACCTCTGGTGCGCGCACCGCCTCCTCGCCGGAGCTGGTTTGGTTGCCAGGCATCAGCGCGGTCACCTGGGGAATGCCCAGCGACACCGCGACCCGCGCGGCTTCTCCGGCATTCACCTTGAGCTGGTCCCGAACGGCTGCAGGGTTTTCTCCGATGTCCTGCCCCAGAGCTTCCATGACCTTTTCCATGTCGTCGCCGCGCCAGCCATTCTCGGACAGCCTTGCCATCTCAACGGAGTGGCGCACCAGGCTGGCAGCCTTCGAATTAGCCTGCCCGGGCGCGACCACCTCGCGAATAAAGGGGCCGAGTGACCATGCATCCACCAGGCCACGGGTGATTTCGGTAAAGGTGGTGTGGAGCGCGGCTTTCTGAGCCTCCAGCGTCGGCTCCCCCTCGCGCAACCGGGCTTCCAGTTCACTGGCCTGCTCGGTCTCGCAGGACCAGAAAGCCAACTCGCCAATGTTCATCAGCAGGGCCCCGATGAACACCTCCTCCAGGGCGTGTTCGTTGCGCTTTGGCAGCAGGCAACGGGCCTGGACGGCGGCGTGAATGGCTCGGGCCAGGCAGCGAAGCAGGTGTGGGCGGTCGTTGCGTTTGAGCAGGGAGTCCACGATCAGGGACGAGATGGCCATGGACTTCACGGCGTCGAAGCCGATCAGGGTGATGGCGCGGCTCACGGTGCTTACCTGGGTGCGGGTCTGGTTGTAGAACACTGTATTGGACAGCCGAAGCACCTGGGAGGTGAGTTGGGCGTCATTAAGAATAACGTTCGCAAGCTCGTTAACCGTGCTATTTCTTCTGTCAGTCAGTTCATCAATTCTGCGGAGAGTGTTTGCCAGTACCGGCAGCTCCACGTTGCTGAGGTAGGTCACCCATGCCTGGGTCGAGTTCATCCTTGAGGGCGAAGTCTCGGTTTTTGTGGTCAAAATTGCGCGCGCCTCGGGATTGTTAGTCATGTTCTTGTAATGAGTCAGTCTAGTTCAGTCGTGGCCGCCGTGTCAGGTGGCAAATGGTGTAAGGGGATTTACCAAGGCAGCGGATTCGGGTTTGCCATCGGTTTGGTTTATAATCGCGCGTTTTACCTCCGCACCCACAAGGCGCTGACAAAGCGTTCACAAGGCAACGTTGTGATTGTATTTGACCAGGTACAGAAGTCCTACCAGGTAGGTGGGCGGGCGATCCCCGCGTTACACCCCACCAGTATGACCATCGACACCGGCGAGGTGTTTGGCATCGTCGGCCACTCCGGCGCGGGCAAGTCCACCCTCGTGCGTCTGATCAATCTGCTGGAACCACCCACCGGTGGTCGCATCCTGATTGACGATGAGAACATCACCGGCTACAACGCCAGTGAGCTACGGGCCTTCCGTCGCAAGGTGGGCATGATATTCCAGCACTTTAATCTGCTGTCCTCGAAAACGGTGGCGGACAACATTGCCTTTCCCATGAAACTCGCGGGCATTTATTCCCGCACCGAGATTCGTGACCGGGTGGACGAGTTGTTGAAACGGGTCAGCCTGGTGGACCAGGCCAATAAATACCCATCGCAGCTCTCAGGTGGGCAGAAGCAGCGTGTCGGTATCGCCCGCGCCCTGGCCTGCCGCCCGACGATCCTGCTTTGCGACGAAGCCACCAGCGCCCTCGACCCGCAAACCACCCAATCGGTCCTGAAGTTGCTGGCGGACATCAACCGCGAACTCGGCCTGACCATCGTACTGATTACCCATGAGATGGACGTAGTACGCCGTGTCTGCGACCGGGTAGCGGTGATGGATGCCGGTGAAGTCGTTGAAATGGGTGCGGTCAGTGATGTCTTCCTGCACCCGAAACATCCCACCACCCGGGACTTTGTCTTCGAGAGCGAAAGCATCGACCACGAGGAAATGCAGCAGGACCTGCAACACGCCAAGGGCCGCATCCTGCGCCTGACCTTTCGTGGCGAATCCACCTACACGCCACTGCTGGGTAGCGTGGCGAGGGAATCCGGCGTGGATTTCAGTATCCTCTCCGGCCGGATCGACCACATCAAGGACACGCCCTACGGCCAGCTGACCCTCTCGCTGGTGGGCGGCAATCTCGATACCGCCATGCAGGCCTTTGAGGCGGCGGACGTTCACGTGGAGGTGCTGCGCTGATGGAAGCCTTGATGGGAGACCTGTTGAGCAACGTGGACTGGACCGAGATCGGCTGGGCCAGTTGGGACACCCTGGTGATGGTGGGCATGTCGCTGCTGTTCAGCGTGCTGATCGGCCTGCCGGTAGGCGTGCTGCTGTTCCTGTTTGGCAAGCGCCAACTGCTGGAACAGCCCATCGCTTATGCGGTGCTGTCCTTTGTGGTGAACGTGCTGCGTTCCGTACCGTTTATTATCCTGCTGATCGTGATGATCCCGTTCACAGTGATGTTGATCGGTACATCTCTTGGCGTGGCCGGCGCGATTCCGCCACTGGTGGCGGGTGGTGCTCCTTTCTTTGCCCGTTTGGTCGAAACGTCGTTGCGCGAAGTGGATAGGGGAATCATCGAGGCTACCCAGGCCATGGGCGCGACTGTAAAACAAATTGTATTCGGAGCCTTGTTGCCGGAGGCCCTGCCGGGCATCATCGCCGGTATTACGGTTACCGCGATTACGTTGGTGTCCTACGCAGCCATGTCCGGCGTAGTCGGCGGTGGCGGTCTTGGCGACCTGGCGATCCGCTTCGGTTACCAACGATTCCAGACCGACGTCATGGTGATTACAGTGGCGCTGTTGGTCATTTTTGTACAATTGCTCCAGATGGCAGGCGACCGTCTCGTTCTGTATTTCAGCCGCAAATAGGCTCAGTTTGGGTGCAAGCCCATGGCGGGAAAGCCCTTCCGAAAAACGCCCGTAAATACGTCCCTGTAGGGCTCGGTCGCGCCATCCCTGGCGCTCCACGTTTTCGGAAGGGCTTTCCCGTCACGGGCCCCGGGCCCGGAGTCTTTGCTGGCTTCCGAGGTCTGAATGATATTTTAAACAACAGGAGAACGTGCTTATGAACTTTAAGAAGACGCTGGTAGCCCTGGCTGCCGTTGCAACATTCTCTTCCGCCGCGATTGCGGAAAAGCTTTCCGTGGCGGCAACGCCGGTACCCCACGCCGAGATCCTGGAATTTGTTAAGCCCAAGCTGGCGGAACAGGGTGTGGAGCTGGATGTGAAGGTGTTTACCGATTATGTCCAGCCTAACGTGCAGGTGGATCAGAAGCGGATGGACGCGAACTTCTTCCAGCATCAGCCGTACCTCGACGAATTCAACGATGGCCGTGGCACCAATCTGGTCAATGTTGTGGGTGTGCACGTTGAGCCTTTCGGTGCCTACTCAAGCCGGATCGACTCTCTGGAAGCGCTTGAAGAAGGTGCCACAGTAGCGATCCCCAACGATCCCACCAACGGTGGCCGCGCATTGCTTCTGTTGCAGAAAGCCGGTCTGATCACCCTGAAGGACGGCAGCAAGATCACCGCTACGCCGCGTGATATCGCTGATAACCCGAAAGACCTGGAATTCAAGGAACTGGAGGCAGCTACCCTGCCGCGTATCCTGAACCAGGTGGATCTGGCGCTCATCAACACCAACTACGCGTTGGAAGCCGGCCTTAATCCGACGGAAGATGCGCTGGTTATTGAGGGGGCCGAATCGCCGTACGTGAACATTCTGGTGGCTCATGAAAGCCGCGCCAACGATGAGGCAATCCAGAAGTTGGCGAAGGTGCTGACGTCGGATGAGGTCAAGGCGTTTATCAAGAAGCAGTACGAGGGAGCCGTGGTTCCGGCATTCTGAGGCCAGGGACGATATGGCATAAAAAAGCCGGGCTGATGCCCGGCTTTTTCGTTTCAGCGGATTGCGCGTTCAGCGCTTAATCGCCACTCCAGTTCGACCCCGGGTCCGGCGTCATCCGCAGGTAGGACTTCACCGCCCGATAGCCTTGCGGGAAACGTTCTTTTATTTCCTCCTCATCCTGCAGGGACGGCACGATCACCACGTCGCCGCCGGGTTCCCAGTTGCCAGGTGTCGCCACTTTATGGATGTCCGTCATCTGCAACGAGTCGACAACCCGCAGCACTTCGTTGAAGTTGCGACCGGTGCTGGCCGGATAGGTAATCATCAGGCGGATTTTCTTGTTCGGATCGATTACGAACAGAGACCGTACAGTCAGCGTTTCACTGGCGCTGGGGTGGATCATGTCGTAAAGGTTGGACACCTTGCGATCATGGTCGGCAATGATCGGAAAATTGACGGCACAACCCTGGGTTTCGTTAATGTCCTTGATCCACTCCTTGTGGGAATCGACCGGGTCCACGCTCAGAGCGATCGCCTTGACGTCACGTTTGGCGAATTCGTCTTTCAGCTTGGCCGTCAGGCCCAGCTCCGTGGTGCACACTGGCGTAAAATCAGCAGGGTGTGAGAACAGTATGCCCCAGCTGTTGCCCAGCCAGTCATGAAAATCGATCCTGCCCTCACTGGAATCCTGCTCAAAATCCGGTGCGGTATCTCCCAGACGTAAACTCATCGCGTTTCCTCCTTTGATGATACGAAAGCCCGGCCAGACGAAGCGCCGGCATAAGATTCAGTCTATACGATAAACAGTGGAGGCGGATGGGAGAAAACCAAGGGCGTTGATTTGCCTCATCCGACTCCACTTCAGTATCAGCTAACGCCGACTGACCGTTCTTTCTCGAAATGCTCACGGGTGAGCTTGAACACCACGGGGCTCAGCAACAGCAAGGCCACGAGGTTTGGCAGCGCCATCATGGCGTTGAGCGTGTCGGCGATCAGCCAGATCAGGCCAAGGTTGATGGTGGCACCGACGGGGATCGCCAGTATCCAGACCACGCGGTACGGCACGATGGCTTTGACGCCGAACAGGAACTCAATGCAGCGCTCGCCGTAGAATGACCAACCAATAATGGTGGTAAACGCAAACGTCGCAAGGGAGATGGCGACAACGTAGTTGCCAAATCCTGGCAGTCCGGTTTCAAAGGCCAGCGAGGTCAGCGCAGCACCGGTCTCACCTGAGGTCCAGGCGCCAGAGCTGATGATGACGAGGCCGGTGATGCTGCACACGATAATGGTGTCGATAAACGTGCCCAGCATGGCGACCATGCCCTGATTGATGGGGCTCTTGGTCTGAGCCGCAGCGTGGGCGATCGGGGCGGAACCGAGGCCGGCCTCATTGGAGAAAATGCCGCGGGCCACACCAAAGCGGACGGCGGCCCAGACAGCAGCGCCGGCAAAGCCACCCTCGGCTGCAACCGGGCTGAACGCGTGAGTAAACACCATGGCGATGGCATTCGGAATCTGGTTGGCGTTAATGGCCAATACCATCAGGCCGACCAGGACATAGGCGATGGCCATAAACGGCACCAACGCGCTTGCGACCTGTCCGATACGTTTGATACCACCAATCAGTACAAGGCCCACCAAAGCCATCAGCACAAGGCCGGTCACCCAGTGTGGCAGGTTAAAGTTGGTTTCCAGAACATCCGCCACCGAGTTGGCCTGCACCGTGTTACCAATGCCAAACGCGGCCACCGCCGCGAAGATGGCAAACAGCACACCCAGCCAGGCCCACTTTTTGCCCAGGCCGTTGCGAATGTAGTACATCGGGCCACCCGTGTAGGCGCCACGTTCGTCCACTTCCCGGAAGCGTACCGCCAGTACCGCCTCCGAATATTTGGTCGCCATCCCGACCAGGGCGGTCAGCCACATCCAGAACAGGGCTCCTGGCCCGCCCAGGAAAACCGCGGTGGCAACGCCAGCGATATTACCGGTACCGACGGTGGCCGACAGTGCGGTCATCAGGGCCTGAAACGGGGGGATTTCACCCTCTGATTCGGCCCCGGTACGGCCCTTCCACATCAGTTGGAAACCGGCTCGCAGTTTCAATACCGGCATCAGCTTCAGGCCAATGCTCAGAAACAGGCCGACACCAAGAATCATCACCAGCATGGGCGGGCCCCAGACCAGTGCGTTAATGCTGCTAATAAACGACTCAAAGGCTTCCATGGGAATCTCCCTGTGTTTGTGCCTTGGTAATGAGGAGCTTCCGCGACAACAGCAATATGGATCTGAACAATACAGATCCGAGTTTGGCGGGAGCTTATAACTCATTGAGTTTATATACTTATTTTTGTCTGTAAATATTCGCTGCAAAGAATTAGCCGTTCTGACGCGCCGTGGGTCTGCAAAGCTATTGGATTCGGAGGCTCTCGGGTTAAGCTGTGGACTGGTTACCTCAGGAGCCCTTCTATGCCGGAAACCCTAAGCCGCTCTGATTGGAGTTCTGCCGATACGTCGGTCAACGCCATGTCCGAGACCCTTCACGTCCAGGCAGGCGAGCTGTCGTTCTGTGTGGAAACCCGGGGAGATCCCGCCGGGGAGCCAGTGATCTTCGTGATGGGATTGGGGGCGCAGATGACGCTCTGGCCGGAGGCGTTTCTGGAGCAGTATGTTCGTGCAGGCTTCCGGGTCATCCGGTTTGATAACCGTGACATCGGCCTTTCATCGCACCTGAAGGATCGCCTGGAAGGTCATCCGGTTGCAGTCATGGCAAGGCACCGGATGGGCCTGCCGATCGCCGCGCCCTATACCCTGCATGACATGGCGGGCGATGTGTGTAAGGTGATGGACGCCCTGAGCCTGACCAGTGCCCATCTGGTGGGTGTTTCCATGGGGGGGATGATCAGTCAGCTGGTGGCTGCGAATCACCCCGAACGCGTGCGCTCGGCAACCCTTATCATGACCTCCACCAATAGCCCGCGCCTGCCAATGCCAAAGTCCAAGCTGATCTGGCGCCTGGCAGGTATTGGCGCTAAGGGACATGATGAAATCGCAGTTATCGCACGCTCCCTGGACTTCTGGAGGGCGATTCAGAGCCCGGGCTACCCTCCTCGCGAACAGGACATAAGGGACCGGATCGTAAGGGAGTTCCGGCGCAGCTATCATCCCGCCGGCATTCTCCGCCAGACCCGTGCCATCCTTGCCACTGGCAGCCTGTCATCGGCGACACGGCGCATACGAGTGCCGGTATCCGTGATCCATGGCAAGGCCGACCCGCTGGTGCGGCCGGTGGCTGCGGAGCAGTTGGGGTACTTGTTACCCCATGCCCGCGTTGAGATGATTGACGGCATGGGGCACGATCTTCCGGAACCTCTTTTGTCGCGGTTTGCCGAGATCGGGTTTGAAACCATGGCGCAACAGCCATGGCAGGACAACAGCTGACGCCCCGTGCCGGTAAAAAGAGATCGCCGGTGGAGGGTTTATACTTCCAGTTTTCGCCCTCATTGCCTATGTTTAAAGAGAGACGAATCCAGAAGATGACGGGTCAGGGAGTCTGCCAATGCAATCGCTAAAAGTTTCCGATGTCATGTGGAACCACATCGAGCCCATTCGTCGTGGAACGCTTTTAACCAAAGTGGTCAAAACACTCCTTCACAACCACGTTACGGGCCTGCCGGTGGTGGATGACCACCGCAAGGTGATCGGGTTTGTTTCCGAACAGGACTGTATCCACGCCCTGCTGGTGAGCAACTACCACCACGAAGGCGACCCGATTGTGGACGACGTTATGTTCCGCGATCCGGTCACTATATCCCCGGAAATGTCTGTCGTCGATCTGGCCCAGAACCTGGGTGCAGGCAAGCCCAAGGTCTACCCGGTGGTTGATCATGACCGTTTGATCGGTATTGTGACCCGTACTGCCATCCTGGCAGAGTTTGCAAAGGCTGGTTACGGCATAGAAGTACCGAAATACGCGTAGTCAGAAGACGGTGAATTTTTCGACTGAGAGGTATCCATGCAACTGCTCTCCACCAACGTCTGTTTCGACGGCGAACACCGGCGCTACCAGCACCACTCGGCAGCCTTGGACTGCGTTATGGAGTTTGCGGTATACCTTCCCCCTGTTGCCGTGGGCAGCAATCCGCAAAAAGTGCCGGTTCTCTATTGGTTGTCGGGGCTGACCTGTACCGACCAGAATTTCATGCAGAAGGCCGGCGCCCAGAAAAAAGCGGCGCAGTTGGGCATCGCCATTGTGTGCCCCGACACCAGCCCCCGTGGTCTGGATCTGCCCGGCGAGCACGACAGTTACGATTTTGGCAGCGGCGCCGGTTTTTATCTGAACGCCACACGCCAACCCTGGGCCCCTCACTATCGAATGTACGATTATGTGGTGAAGGAATTGCCGCAACTGGTGGAAGGCCACTTGCCGGTGACAGAGGATCGCAGTATCAGTGGTCATTCCATGGGTGGTCATGGGGCGCTGATCGCGGCGCTGAAGAATCCCGGGCAGTACAGATCCGTGTCTGCTTTTGCGCCGATTGCCAACCCCAGCGAGTGCCCTTGGGGCCAAAAAGCCTTCAGCGGTTATCTGGGGGATGATCCCAAAGCCTGGGAAGAGTGGGACGCGACGCTGCTGCTTCCCAATGCCAGCGAACGCTTACCGCTGCTGGTGGACCAGGGTACGGCGGATGACTTCCTTGAAAGTCAGCTCAATCCCGAGGCGCTGGTTGATGCCTGTGAGAAGGTGCATCACCACATCAATCTGCGAATGCACCGGGGCTATGATCACAGCTACTTCTTCATCGCCTCGTTCATTGATGATCATCTGGAACATCATGCCCAGGCGTTGGGCTTGAGATAATGCGAGGCGCGTAGAGCGTCAGTGGAAGCCCCAGAGCAGCCCGAAGTCCATGGAAGGCATCACTTCAGGCTGCTCAACGTCGACGATGTTGAAATCCAGCAGGCTGCAATCCCGCTCAAAGGTGCCGCTGTAACGATTGCCCCTGGGGCCGATGATGGCTTTGGCGAACGGGCCACGGTGACGGTGCGGGCGCCGGACGATCACCGCGACCTCGTTGTTGCTGAGTCTCACCAGAGTCCCCGGCGGATAGTCGGTCAGTAGCGACAGCAGAGCTCTCGGAATGGCAGGGCGGAACTTGCCATCTGCCAGCGAGGCGATAAGTTTGCGAGCTTCGGTAATGTTCATTCGTTTGCGGTAGGCTCGCTTCGTTATCATCGCCACATAACGTTCCGCCAGCGCCAGGATTTCCGCTTCACCCCGTATCTCGGTACCACTCAACCCATGAGGATAGCCTGAACCGTCAGCCTGTTCGTGGTGCTGGGCAATGATTTTGAGTATCAGCGGGCTGGTAATGTTGGCCTCTTTTAGCGCCTGGACGCTGCGTTCCGGATGTTTGCGTATCACCGCGCGTTGCTCGTCGGTCAGTACCCGGTTGGAGGCATTGAGCTTATCGGCCACTGGCACCAGAGCCAGGTTCGCCGTCAGCGCAGAGCTGATCAGTACAGCCGTCCGTTTTTCATCAAGCCCGAATCGGCGTGCGGTAAATTGGCAGAGAATGGCGTAGAACAGGATTTGTTCATGAATGGTGGGCTCGATGGAGTACAGGTGCACCAGTGCCAGGCTGGCCTCTGGCGATTCCTGGCACATCTGGTCAATCATTCGCGACAGGCCAAGTACCCGTTGACGGGCACTGTCATCCTGGTTGGTAATGGCGTTTAGTGTGAGCTCCAGTGTTTGCAGCAACACGGGATAATCCGCAAATGGGTTGCGGACACGGATATCTTCCTGAATATCCTCGTCGGGGCGCTCAATCACCCGGGGCTGGAACAGGCCACGCTCGAACAGCTGCTCCAGCTGAATATCATTCTGTATGACGTAGCCCTGTCTCAGCAGTACATTGCCATCGGCGTCATAAACCGTCCAGGGCAAGGGCTTTCCGATGGTCAACGCGCCGGGTGCGATACGAAGAAGATTCTGCACTCAATGGCTTCCTGATCCTTGTTATAACATTGCTTAAGTTTACCCTTTAAGCCGATACCAACTCCAGTTGTTGGAAGGCCGGGACTAGGGCGTTTGCTGTGATACTGGAGGCTTCGCCCTCTGATTTGACAAAGTATTTCATTTGCACATTTGTTAAATTTCGTTGCGTCCATCTTTCCCGGGTAAATCTTGCGCTATGATAGTTTGCTAACAAGACCCTGGTCGGGATGTGTTGTTACTATGCTCTATCGTCTGAGAACAGATTTCAGGCTGTCCATCATCACGTTGTTGGCCATCAGTGCCATTCTGGGAATAACTCCTTTTGCGGTGATGCGTTTTCTCCAGGGCAACGTGCTGGCTGGGGCGGTCGATCTGGGTATTATGCTGGCGATTACCGCCGGAACTATTTACGCCTGGATAACAGGCGATACCGCCCGCAGTGGTTTTGCAATGGCACTGGTGGCTTGTGGAGGGGCGGTTACAGTCGGGGCATTGGTCGGAGAACCGGGGCTGTTTTGGCTATATCCCTGCTTGGTGACGAGCTTTTTCCTGACGGAGCCCCGCTACGCGATTTTTATCAACCTGGCCGCCGTGCTGGCCCTGATGATACATGGCGTGGCCTTCAGCTCCCTTGTCCAGATGTGGACTTTTGCCGCCACGGCCATGGTCGTCAGCTGCTGCGCCTATGTTTTTGCCCACCGGAACGAGAACCAGCGGGAGCGGTTGGAGCATCTGGCCACGATCGATCCCCTTACAGGCGTCAAAAACCGCCGCTCCATGGATCAGGAGTTGGCGCTGGCCGTTGCCAGCGCTTCCAGAAACGGTATCTCCTACGCTCTGGTGTTGCTGGATATCGACTACTTCAAGAAGATCAACGACCAGCATGGGCACAACGTGGGTGATGACGTGCTGGTGGAAATGGTGGCATTGATCGAGCAGAACATCCGCAAATCCGATCAGCTGTTCCGCTTTGGCGGTGAAGAGTTTGTATTGCTGATGTCTGGCGTGGACTCAACCGGGTTAAAAGCGGTCATGCACAATCTGCAGCACATCATGCACAAGTTCCTGCGTCATCCCGGGGGGCAGGTTACCGCGTCCTTTGGGGTTGCTCTACTCCAGGCTGGAGAAAAGCCTGACGACTGGCTGGCACGGGCAGATCAAGCACTATACGAGGCAAAGGACACCGGACGCGACCGTATTGTCTACGCGAACGATCTTATGCCCAGCTACGGTTGATCGCCCCCCTCAAGACTATTCCGGTTTTGGCGAGTACAGGAACAGTCGCAGTCCCAACAGGATGCTGGCTGACGCCAGTCCACAGGTAAGCCCCACCCAAAAACCAGCGGCCCCCATGGCAGGCAGCAACCAGTCGGTAAAGGTCAGCACCCACCCCAGCGGCAATCCAACGCCCCAGAACGAAAACAGCATGATGAGCATGGGAATGCTGGTGTCTTTGTAGCCCCGCAAGGCGCTGATGCAGGTCACCTGAATCACATCGGCAATCTGGAAGAAGGCCGCATACACCAGCAGTGTCACCGTCACGGCCTGAACGTCCTGCTCACCGGTGTAGAGCGCTGCAATTCCTTCTGCGAACACAAACAGCAGCACGGCAAAGACCAGCGCCACCGCTGACGCCAGAATCAGCGAACTGCGGGCGATCAGCCGGGCAGTATCCGGCGCCTTGGCACCCACCAGGAAACTCACCCGCAGGGTCAGCGCCATTCCGATACTCAGCGGCAGCATGAACACCAGCGATACCACGTTAAGCGCGATCTGGTGCCCCGCCACAATCACTGGCCCCAGCGGTGCCAGGAACAGGGCTATGACCGAGAACATGCTGGCTTCCACAAAGATGGTAAAACCAATGGGGATGCCCAGGCGAAGGATATAGCGGATGCCCGCTGCGTCCGGTTTGGCCCAGTCTGCCAGCAGGTGAAAACGGCGATACACCGCACTGCGGTTCAGGTAGATCAGCAACGCCAGGGCCGCAACGCCGTTGGAGATGGAGGTGGCCCACCCACAGCCGATGCCGCCCATGGCCGGGAGGCCAAGTTTGCCGTAAATGAAGATGTAGTTCAGGGGCAGGTTGATCAGGGTTCCCAGCACCGAGAAGGCCATAATCACCCGGGTATGGCCCAGCCCGTCCGTCAGCCCTCGCAGTGCCATGATCGTCAACATCGCAGGAATGCCCCAGGCGAAGGCGTCCAGGTAGCCCTGGGTGATACGGGCGGTGTTGGTTTCCAGATTCAGGGCATCCAGCACCGGGTGCACGTTGGTCAGCAACAGGATCATGATCACCGTGCCGCCGGCTGCGATATAAAGCCCCTGCCAGGTCGCGGGCATGATTTTCTCGGTGGTGCGCGCCCCGTTATAACCGGAAATGATCGGCTGCAGGGCCCCCAGGAGGCCCATGAAAAAGAGGAACACCGGCATCCACAGGCTACTGCCAATGCCCACGGCCGCCAGGTCTTCGGCACTGGCGTGGCCTGCCATCACGGTATCAATGACCCCGTTGGCCATCTGCGCTACCTGGGCAATCAGGATCGGTCCGCCCAGGACGGCCAGCGTGCGCCACTCGGTCAGTGTGCGCTGGACCAGAGGCTGGCGGACTTCTGGTAATGGCTGGTGGGTTTCGTCCATGGAATCGTGAGCCCGGGCCGGAGAGATAAATTGGAAACTGTCAGGAGCGCTGGATGGTACCCCATTCTCCACTCCGGATGTCATAGGGTGTTTCCGTGGCACTGTGTACAACCCAGTGCAGTAGCGGGTAAAGTGCCGCCTTCCAATGTTTCAGGTGCGGGTAATATGGGTCTTCTGATTTTCGTAACAGTCCTGTGGGCGTTTTCGTTCAGCCTGATTGGCGAATTTCTGGCCGGGCGTGTGGACAGCGATTTCGCGGTATTGACCCGTGTGGTGCTTGCCGCCCTGGTGTTTCTGCCGCTGACCCGCTGGCGTGGGGTTCCCGGAGGCTTGAAGCTGAGTGTACTGGTCACCGGTATGCTGCAGTTCGGTGTGACCTATTTGTGCCTGTATCGCTCGTTCAGCTACCTGACCGTGCCAGAAGTTCTGCTGTTTACCATTTTCACGCCACTGTACGTCACCCTGATCGATGACGCCCTTTACCGGCGCTTCTCGCCGATTGCTCTGGTTGCCGCGGCCGTGGCAACGCTGGGTGCGGGGATTATCCGTTACGACGGCCTGAGCCAGGGCTTTATCACTGGCTTCCTGCTGTTGCAGGTGGCGAACTTCACCTTTGCGGCGGGCCAGGTCGGCTACAAGCACACCATGATGCGCTTCCCGACGGAACTGCCGGCCTACCGTACGTTTGGTTATTTCTTTTTCGGGGCACTGATCATTGCCCTGCCATCCTTCCTGATCTTTGGCGATGCCAGTCGTCTGCCCACTACCTCGTTGCAGTGGGGCATCCTCGCCTGGTTGGGCCTGGCAGCGTCCGGTATCGGGCTGTTTCTGTGGAACCGGGGGGCATGCCATGTGGATGCCGGCACTCTTGCAATCATGAACAACATGTTGGTGCCCGCCGGGTTGCTGGTCAATCTGGTGATCTGGAACCGGGATGCCGACCTGTTGCGACTGGCCATCGGCGGCGGTGTTATCGCCCTGTCGCTGTGGTTGAATGCGCGTTTTCATCCGCGAGCGCGAATTGTGGTTTAAGGACCCTTAAACAAAAGATTCTGGCTGGCATCCTGTGGATACTGCTGGCAAAATCCCGCCCCATCTGCTGAAGCAAACCTTCGGCATACCCCATCGAATCGATTCATCAGCCAAAAGCACAGGATGAAACAATGACTGGTTCCAAATCGACCCCGGCTCATCGTGGGCTATGGTCCTCTCGGATGGCCTTTATCCTGGCCGCGACCGGTTCGGCCGTCGGGCTGGGCAATATCTGGAAGTTTCCCTACGTAACCGGCGAAAATGGTGGTGGCGCCTTCGTACTCGTATACCTGCTGTGTATCGCCATCGTCGGTATTCCCATCATGATGGCGGAAGTGTATATCGGCCGTAGTGGCCGACATAACCCGATCACCAGTTTCCGCCTGGTGGCAGAGCGCAACCTGGCGTCACCGTTATGGCGGATTTCTGCCATTGTGGGTGTGCTGGCAGCGTTCATTATCCTGTCGTTCTATTCGGTGATCGGGGGCTGGGCGGCGTCCTACGTCGGCCACGCTGCCATGGGCGACTTTACCGGCCAGAGCGCGGACGCCATCGGTGAGCTGTTCGGCGGCCTGCTGGCCAGCCCGGTTACACTGTTGATCTGGCACACCATCTTTATGGCATTGGTGATTTTCGTGGTGGCCCGTGGCCTCAAATCCGGCCTGGAGCGAGCCGTCACCATCCTGATGCCCGCCCTGTTCGTGTTGCTGCTGGTTGCGGTGGGCTATGCCACTACCACCGGCCACTTCGGTGCTGCTGTCGCCTTCCTGTTTACGCCTGATTTTGGCGCCCTGACCATGGATGGCGTACTGGTAGCGTTGGGCCATGCGTTTTTCACCCTGAGCCTGGGTATGGCCATCATGATGGCTTACGGCTCCTATCTGGGAGACGATGTGTCGGTCGGGCGGACTGCAGTGACCGTGTCCATCATGGATACCGTGGTGGCGCTGATGGCCGGCCTGGCGATTTTCCCGGTGGTCTTTGCCAATGGCCTGGAAGCCGGTGCGGGCCCTGGCCTGATTTTCCAGACTCTGCCGTTGGCCTTCGGCCAGATGCCGATGGGCAGCATATTTGGTGCCCTGTTCTTTGTGCTGCTGTTGTTCGCGGCCTGGACCTCCGCTATTTCACTGCTGGAGCCAGTGGTTGAATGGCTGGAAGACAAACTGATCGTTGGCCGTGTGGGAAGCACGGTGGTGGTGGGGGTTGCGTGCTGGCTGCTGGGTATTGCGTCCATCCTGTCCCTGAACGAGTGGTCTGGTTTCGCGCCCCTGGGCATGTTCGAGCGTTTCGAGGGCAACACCATCTTCGATCTGCTCGACTTCTTTACCGCCAACGTGATGCTGCCGCTGTCCGGCCTGCTGACGGCACTGTTTGTCGGCTGGTGCGTGGCGAAAGAGTCGTTGCAGAGCAATTTGGCCCTTTCCGGAGGCAGCTTTGCGCTCTGGTACAACCTGGTTCGCTTCGTAACACCGGTGGCGGTTGCGATCGTGTTTGTCTACAACCTGATGTCGTAAAGGCCGTCAGGGATTGAAAAAAACCCGGCCCACACGCGGCCGGGTTTTTTTGTTTCGGGGCGTGTGCTGCTTAACGGTCTGAATCGGTTGCGGCGCGCAGTGCGTCCAGATGCGGTCGCAGGGCACGCTTGTCGGCTTCCGGTGCGTTGCTTGCCGTTTCCATGGCAGACATGGCGCCACCCATCATGTCCCGCATCTGCTGTTTTTGGGCTTCGCTCATGTGCGGATTGTTGTTGATCTCTTCCATGGCTTTGGCCATTTCCTGATTCATGGTGCTGGACTGCTCGCTCATTTCCAGGGCGCTCCAGGCCTGGAAAATGCGGTCACCGGTTTTCGCCCACGACTCGGGATTGGCGAATCCGTGTTGCTCCACCACGTCTTCCAACCGGTTGTATAGGTCATGGCCCTTCATGCGCTCGATGGACGATGAGAATATTCGCGACATGTCTGGCATCTCGCCGCCGCGCCCATCTTTCTCGGCCGGGAAATCCTCCGTCATTTCATTGAATTCGCTCTCCATCCCCTGAAGGGTTTCCAGGCTGCTGATGAACGAGCGGATGGTCTGGTCGGTCAGGGTTTCGGCCTGGGCCGCGAGGGGGGCAAGCAAGAGAAGGAAAAGCAGGGGCACCAAGGCAGGGCTGAATCGGTTCATGAGAACGTCTCCTTGTGATTGGGAATCCCGGTTCCATTGATCGGGATTCCCTAAAGGTAGTCCTCTGTTAAACCGCCTGCAACAACCCACACAGGGTTATGATCCGCCATGATCAGGCTCGGCTCAGAACAGCAGATCCGGCAGATAGGTGGCAATTTGCGGGAAGATCATGATCAACCCCAGCCCCACAATTTCAACAATCACAAAGGGAATGATTGATGAGTAGATATCCTTCATGGTGATGCTCGGTGGCACCACCCCTTTCAGATAGAACAGATTGAAACCGAAAGGCGGCGTCATGTAGCCGATTTCCATATTGATCACGAACAGGATGCCGAACCATATCGGGTCAAATCCCAGGGACTCAACGATGGGCATGAATACCGGCAGGGTGATCAACATGATGCCAACCGGGTCCAGCACCATGGCCAGCAGGAACACGATCACCATCATGGCGACGATGATGCCCCAGGGACCGCCGGGAATCATATTCATCAGCCCCTCGATCAGATCCTGGGCCCCCATGCTCTGATAGGCAGCACTGAAGGCGTGGGCTGCGAACAGGATCCACATGATCATACCGGTGAGCTTGAAGGTGCGGATCGCCGCTTCCTGCAGGATGCTCCACTTGAATTGACGGTACACCGCAGCGGATATCAGGGCGCCGAGCACGCCCATGGCGGCGGCTTCGGTTGGCGTGGTAATGCCGCCAATGATGGAGCCCAGAACCATGATCACAACACCGATGGGCAGCAGTACCGCCCGCAGGGCACGCAACTTCTCCGGCCAGGTGCCACGCTCTTCCTTGGGCAGCGCCGGGGCCAGTTCGGGCTGCAGGTGGCAGCGCACCAGGATGTAGATGGCGGTCAGTACCATCAGCAGAATACCGGGCATGATGCCGGCAGCGAACATCTTGCCCACCGACACACCGGTAATCAGGGCATAGAGGATCATCAGAATGCTGGGAGGAATCAGTATGCCCCAGCCCCCACCGGTGTTGATCACACCCAGGGCCATCTTCTTGTCGTAGCCCCGCTCAAGCATCGACGGCAGTGCGATGGTGCCCATGGCGACGACCGCCGCGCCACTGATGCCGACCATGGCTGCAAAAACGGCGCAGATGCCAAGGGTGCCAATGGCGAGGCCACCCCGCAGGCCGCCGCACCAAAGATGCATCATGCGGTACAGGTCTTTGGCTACCCCGGTTCGCTCCAGAATCATCGCCATGAAGACAAACAGGGGGATCGCCACCAGGGTAAAGCTTTCCATGGTGCCCCAGATCTGCGAGGACACCATATAGAAGGAGTCGAATCCCCAGGTGAAGTAGAGGAAGACAACGGATACGCCGCCCAGCACAAAAGCCAGTGGCAGGCCGAGAAGCAGAAAAAATAGCAGGGAGCCGAAGAACAGCAACGTGAGGATTTCAATGCTCACAATGGCTCTCCTTTAGCGTCGTCCTGGGATTCGGGGGTGTAGTAACTGAGGTTGAAGGCCACTGCGATATCTTCCAGTAACTTGACGATGCCTTGCAGAACCAGCAGGCCAGTGCCCAATGGAATGGCAGCTTTCACCGGCCAGATAGGCGGGTTCCAGGCGGAATAGGAGGTTTCCCAGCTGGCAATGGACTCACTGGCCATGTCGTAGCCGAAGTAAAGCAGGGCCAGGGTGAAGATGAAGAATACCGTTGAAGTCAGAATGTCGAGCACGGCACGGCCGCGGGGCGGAAGGTGTGAGTGCAGCAGATCAACATTCACATGGCCACGGTGAGCCATGATGTAACCCCCGGACATGACGGCGTAGATGCCAAACAGCATCTGGGTCAGTTCGTTGGTCCATACCGTGGGTGAGTTGAACAGGTAGCGAAACGCCACCTCCATGATCAGGAATGCGAACATGGCAAAAACGATCAGCGCTATCCCGCGCCCGATGACATCATTGAGACGGGTAACCCCTCTCATGAATGCGCTCAACACACCCATTGGTATTCTCCGGGAAACGGTTCGTTCAAAAGCAAAGCCGGGCCTGAAAAGCTGGCCCGGCCGGTTTCAGGTGTCAGGCGTTTACAGGTAACCAAGCTCTGACAGGTAGTCTTTCAGCATGTCCAGCGCCTTCTGGGCGTTGTCGCTGCGCTTGCCTTCCTCATCCCACAACGTCTGTGCGGTCTGGGTCAGACGGTTCTGAACGTCCTCCGGCAAGGTGTTGACCTGAACATTGTGTTCGCTGATGGCCTTGGCCAGCGTGATGCGTTCCTTGTACTGATACTCGTTGGTACGGAACCAGAACTGTTCCTCAAGGGCCTGCTTGACGATGTTCTGCATATCCTCGGGCAACTTGTCCAACGCTTTCTGGCTGACAATGATGACGTCGGTGCCGGCAATGTTCAGTGCTGGCTGCACGTGGTATTTGGCCACTTCATACAGGCCCATACTGAATGCGCCCTGAGAAGCTCCCCAGTGGGCACCGTCAACAATGCCGGAGTCCAGGGCGGAGTAGAGTTCGCTGCCCGGGATGTAGGATGCAGCGGCACCGGCGTCGGTCAGAAAGCTTTGCAGCGCACCAGAGGAGCGGATTTTCAGCTTGGTGAAGTCTTCCCAGCTATTAATAGGCTGCTTGACCACCATCTCGGTCGGGTAGACCTTGTCAGTCGCCCAATAGACATTGTGTTTAGCCGCTTCATCGCGAAGCATCTGTTCGAACCCGAGGCCCTGATGGAAATAGGCGGCTTCCCAGACATTACGGAAGGCAAACGGCAGGCCCGAGGCAATACCCGCGAGGGTGATCTTGTCCTGGGCGTAAGCCGGGGAAATGGTGCCCATTTCCAGGATGCCCCGGCTGACAGCGTTGAAGATTTCCTTGGCTTTAAACAGCGAGCCTGCTTCGTAAAGTTCCAGCTCCAGACGGCCATCGGTGCGCTCTTCAAGAATGGTCTTGAGTCGAACCAGACTGTCTTCATAGGAACTGCTGGAGCCAGGCCAATGGGATTGGACCTTCCAGGTAAAGCTTTCTTCAGCGGCAGCTGCCGGAGCGCTGGCCAGTGCGGCGGTCAGGCCCAGGGTCAGGGCAGAACCGTACGTGATCAGGGTTTTTCTGGCGGTTGTTAGTATCTTCATTGCTGGACCTCGATCATTATTGTGTTGGACGTCCTGTTTGTGATTTCACTGTGCGGAATTAGTGACTGCAGAATGAATCCGTGTATCTGAATCTATCACACACTTTGCTTTTTGCAATAGGATGGTTGCCGATATTCCATTACCAAAGTTTAGTTCATGGAGGCATTCATCGTGATCATCACCCAAAATCAGCCAGGTGTGGCCCACCTGGTGATCAGCAGGACGGACAAAAAAAACGCATTGACTCGCGATATGTACCGGGCGCTGGCCGAAGGTGTGAGCAAAGCAGCGGCAGATACCAGCGTGCATGCCATTGTGCTCAGCGGTGACGGTGGTGTTTTTACCGCCGGCAATGATCTCGATGATTTCCGCGCCCGCGCTACGGATAAGAATCCCAAGCCCTCTGCGGGTCTGGCTTTTATCGAAGCCCTGATGGTGTGCGATACGCCCATCATTGCTGCGGTGGAAGGACTTGCCATCGGGATCGGCACTACCCTGTTGTTGCATTGTGACTCCGTCATCGCTGGCCGCTCCGCACGTTTCAAAACCGCCTTTGTGGATCTGGGGCTGGTGCCGGAGGCGGCTTCTACCGTGACCATGCCGTTGCATCTGGGTTCCCGGCGTACTGCGGATCTGCTACTGATGGGAGACACTCTGAACGGCGAGGAAGCTAGGGAATGTGGCCTGATCAGTCATGTGGTTGATGATGGGCTGGCGGTGGATGAAGCATTGGCACAGGCTGACGCGCTCGCGGCTAAACCCCGGGAAGCCCTGCGGGCCACCAAGCGCCTCATCAAGGCGCCCTGGCGGGAAGCGGTGAGCGAGGCCCTTGAGAGGGAACGCTCCGTGTTTGCCGACAGACTACGGTCGGAGGACTGCCGGGCCGCCCTTGCGCGCATGGGCAAGGGCTAGTTCAGGGCCAGTAAGGCGCCCGCAGATCGCGCTTCAACACCTTGCCAATGGTGGAACGGGGCAGCTCCGGGCGGAATTCAATGGCCGTCAGGCGCTGGGCCTTGCCCAGTTGACCATTGGTCCACTCGAGGATCTCCGCCTCATCCTCTGTGCAGCCGGGCTTGAGCACCACCAGCCCCAGCGGGGTTTCGCCCCATTGTTCGCTGGGAATGCCAATCACCGCAACGTCGGCGGCGGCCGGATGGGCCAGCAGTACCTTTTCGAGATCCACCGCGTAGATGTTGAAACCGCCGGAGATGATCATGTCCTTGCGTCGGTCCAGGATATACACAAAACCTTCTTCATCGACTCGGCCCATATCACCGCTGCGATAGAAGACCAGGCCCTCGGGGCTGGTCCAGAGCATGTCCCGGGTCTGTTCCTCGCGGTTGATATATCCCCGCATCATGGAGATGGCGCGGCCCACGATCTCCCCGGTCTCGCCCCGGGGCAGCTCGTTGCCCTCCTCGTCAATTGCCCGAACTTCCGCGCCTTCGGTGGGTTTTCCCACGGAGTCCCATTTGTCCGGGTGGGCCGCGCAGTCCAGGCTGGTGGAGATGCCGCCTTCGGTCAGGCCATACACCTCGCGGATGTTGCCCGGCCAGCGCTCCATGGCTTCCCGGATGACGTCCGCCCTGAGGGGAGCGCTGGTGCACAACTTGAGCTGGAACGCGGACAGGTCGAAGCGATTGAATTCCGGATCGGCGAGGATGCGTTGGTACTGAACCGGCACCAGCATGGCATGGGTCACGCGATAGCGTTCAGCCATTTCCAGGAACCGCCGGGCATCAAACTTTGCCATCAGCACCAGGGTGCCGCCGTAGAACAGAGTTGGCAGTACGGACACCAGCGTGGTGTTGGAGTACATCGGCGTGGACACCAGGTTAACGGCGTTGCCATCAAGCCCGAAGCGACTCATTCGGACCATCTGGCGCTGGCGGAAACGGTAATCGTGAAGAATGCCCTTGGGGGTGCCGGTCGTGCCCGAGCTGTAAATGACATTGAACGGATCATCCAGGGTGACCGTGGCCGGGCGCGCCTCCGCGCCAATATCGCCCAGCCAGGACTCAAGATCCTGACGTATTCCCGGGCTGTGGCCGTCGAGCCCTATACATTGATCGCGCCCGAGCGTATCGAGCTTGTCGGCAATGCCTTCAAACAGCTCGATGTTCTTCTTGGAAACAAACAGGAAGCGGGCTCTGCAGTCATTCAGCATCAGTGCCAGGCTGCTGCCACTCGCCATGCCTGAAAGCGGCACCATGCAACCGCCGGCCACCAACGTCCCCAGGTACAGAGCAACATAATGGATGCTGTTTTCTGACAAACCCGCTACGGCGTCACCTTGTTTCAGACCGGCGGATCGCAGCCGGTTGGCGATGCGGTTGGCTCGCCTGACAAGCGCCTGCCAGTTGAGTTGGGTCTCCCCATCGATGAGTGCGATATGGTCCGGGCGTTCGAGGGCGAGGTGCTGGATGCGTTGGCCAATGGCGTCCATGGACTCATCGGGATCGGTGGGGGCATAGACGGGCATGTGCTGCGTGTTTTTCATTTTTTCGCCAATTGTAGTTCTGGTGTTTTATCTAGTGAAATTTACTTCCGAATATATTGACTCAAAACCGGAAGGCGTGACAAATTACAGTAGAAGGTGAATTCGCGACGACGCAACAAACTATAAAAAGGAGCATCGGCATGGGGCGTTTCGACAAGCGGGTAGCCATCGTCACCGGGGCCGGCAGTGGTATCGGCAGGGCCACGGCGGTTCGCCTGGCGCGGGAGGGCGCACAGGTGGTGATGATGGATATGTCCGAAGCGGGCCTGCTGGATACCGAGGGCCTGATGCCCGAGGGAGCGGAAACCCTGCGTCGCATTGGAGACGTGGCTGATGAGGAGCAGGTCAGCGCACTGGTGGGCGAAACTGTCTCGACCTTCGGTCGCATTGACGTGTTGTGTAACGTTGCCGGCATCGCCAGCACCAGTGGTGGTCACCCCGATATTACCGGTAACGACCGGGGTGAATGGGAACAGGTGCTGGCGGTGAACCTGATTGGCACCATGCTGTTTATAAAGCATGTCGCGCCCCACATGCAGGCCCGCAAGCTGGGCTCGATTGTTAATACCGCCTCGGTGGCCGGTCTTCGCTCTGGTGCCGGTGGTAACGCTTACAGCGCGTCCAAGGCTGGTGTGGTTAACCTCACCATGACTGCTGCCTGCGATCTGGGTAACGACAATGTACGCGTGAATGCGGTGTGCCCGGGGCTGGTGGAAACCGGCATGACCCAGGCTGTTTTTGACTATGCCCGCGCCAATGAGAAAGCCCATAAGCTTGGATCACGGTGTGAATTGCGGCGCTATGGTGCGCCGGAAGAAATTGCCGCCGCCATTCTGTTCCTGGCCAGTGATGACGCCAGCTACATCACTGGCCAGTCTTTGCCCGTAGACGGCGGCAACACCGCTTCTCTGAACCTGCCTGGAATGAAAGTGTAATGAGTGAAGACAGCCTGCATATTCGTGGTGGCCAGGACCTGCCAGGATTTCACAATCTGCTGGGGTATCACCAGGTGTCCTGGGAGGAGAACGAAGCGGTGATTGGCCTGGAACTGCAGCCCTGCCACCTTAATCTGGGCGGCGTGATTCACGGCGGTGTGTTGACCTCGCTGCTGGATATCGCAATGGCCGAGGCCGGCACCTACTGTCCGTATCCCGGCCGGATACGCAAAGCCATTACCCTGTCGCTGACGACAACGTTCACCGGGCAGTGTTCCGGTGGAACTATCCGGGTCACCGGCCGCAAACGGGCCGGCGGCACCCGAATTTTTAACAGCACCGGAGAGGTTCACGACGACAAGGGGAATCTCCTGGCCATCGCCGAAGGCACCTTCCGCATTCGCTCCGGGAGTGAGAAACCAGAAGGCGTGCCAATCTGATCCTTCAACCAATGAGGTACTGGAATGTTTGAGCTGTCTGATAAAGCCAAAAAACTGCAGGCACAGCTTCACGAATTCATGGACGCCCATATTTACCCGAATGAGCACAAGCACCATGAACAGGTCGAGCAGGCGAAGAATCGCTGGGCGCCGGTACCGATCGTCGAGGAGTTGAAGGTCAAGGCGAAAGCCGCGGGGCTGTGGAACCTGTTCCTGCCCGACAGTGAATTCGGCGCCGGTCTGACCAACTATGAGTACGCCCATCTGTGTGAAGTCATGGGGCGCTCGGCCATGGCGCCGGAGGTGTTCAACTGCTCCGCGCCGGACACCGGCAACATGGAAACCATCGCCCGCTACGGCAACAAAGAGCAGCAGGACAAGTGGCTGAAGCCCCTGCTTGATGGCGAAATCCGTTCCTGTTTCTCCATGACCGAGCCTGACGTGGCCTCTTCCGATGCCACCAATATCGCCTGTGAAATCCGTCGCGAAGGCGATGAGTATGTGATCAATGGCCGCAAGTGGTGGTCGTCAGGTGCCATGACCACCACCTCTAAAATCGCCATTGTCATGGGCAAGACCGATCCGGGAGCTGAGAAGCACAAGCAGCAGTCGATGATTCTGGTGCCGCTGGACACGCCGGGCGTGAAGATGATCCGCCCGCTGACGGTGTTTGGCTATGACCATGCCCCTCACGGTCACGCTGAGATTCAGTATGACAATGTGCGGGTGCCGGTGGACAACATTCTGTTGGGTGAGGGCCGTGGTTTTGAAATTGCCCAGGGCCGCCTTGGGCCTGGCCGTATTCATCACTGTATGCGCACCATCGGGGTTGCCGAACGTGCGCTCGAACTGATGTGCAAGCGCGCCAATGCCCGCGAGGCTTTCGGTAAGCCGCTATCGAGTTTCGATTCCATTCGCAAGGATATTGCCCGCAGTCGCATGGAAATTGAGCAGGCTCGGCTGATGACCCTGAAAGCGGCGCACATGATGGACACCGTTGGTAATAAGGTGGCTCGTCAGGAGATTGCGATGATCAAGGTGATCGCACCGAGCATGGCGCTGAAGGTGCTGGATCGCGCCATTCAGGTTCACGGTGGCGCGGGTGTGTCTCAGGATACCTTCCTGGCCGAAGCCTGGGCCAAGGTGCGGACGTTGCGGCTGGCGGACGGGCCGGATGAGGTGCATCTGGATTCTGTTGCCAAGATCGAACTTCGCCAATACCGCTAATACGACAACCTCTGAATCAGGGGGAGAGCGGCCGTGGTGGTGTCCTTCCGGGACACGCCGTGAATACGTCCATGTAGGCTTGAGCAAAACATCCCTGTTTTGCACAGTCCCGGAAGGACACCACCACGGCCACTCCCATGCTTCAGTGCATGAGGATCGAATGATGGTAAATCCGCTTTTTGATATGACCGGAAAAGTCGCCCTGATCACCGGTTCCACCAAAGGCATCGGCCGTTCCATCGCCGAAGAAATGGCTCGCCTGGGTGCCAAAGTCGTGATCTCCAGTCGCAAGGCCGATGCCTGTGAACAGGTTGCCAATGAATTGAAAGAGCAAGGCTACGAAGCCATTGCCATTCCTTGCCATGTGGGTAAGAAGGAAGAGTTACAGAACCTGGTTGATAAAACCAACGAAGCCTGGGGTTCCATCGATGTGCTGGTGTGCAATGCCGCCACCAACCCGGTCTACGGCACCACCGCCGAAATGACCGACGAAGCCTGGGACAAGATCATGGACACCAACGTCAAAGGCACCTTCTGGCTCACCAACATGGTGCTGCCGCAGATGGCCGAGAAAGGTGAAGGTGCAGTTGTTCTTCTGTCCAGCATCGCCGGAATCCGTGGCAATACCACCATCGGTACCTACGGCGTATCCAAGGCCGCCGAAGCAGCGCTGGCCCGGAATCTGGCAGTGGAGTGGGGGCCAAAGGGCATTCGAGTGAACAGCATTGCCCCCGGTCTGATCAAAACTGACTTCGCCAAAGCCCTGTGGGAAGACCCGGTCCGCGTCAAACGCGCCGAAGACAAAACCCCGCTGCGCAGAATCGGTGACCCGGTAGACATCGCCGGCCTGGCCGTCTTCCTGTCAACAAAGGCGAGTGCCTACGTCACCGGACAGGTCATCGTAGCCGACGGCGGCGAAACCATTTGTTAAGAAGGCATCACCGAAAGCACGCCGAGGCAGGTGGGTGGGGGTGCGTTTGTGCAGGGAAAAAGGTGTCCGAGCGCAGCGAGTTCTTTTTCCCGGAAGAAAGACACCCCCACCCGCCGGCCGCTGCCCCCAATGCCGGGCAACTATGTAATAAATGAAGGCAACAGAAAAGATGACCATGAACCCAGAGTTGGTAGACGTTTTGCCAGCCCACCAATTTGATGAAGACAGCCTCCGGACCTGGCTACAGCAAGCCATACCAGGTTTCGGTACCAAGCTGGACGTACAGCAATTCCAGGGCGGACAGTCGAACCCCACGTTTCTGCTGGACACCGACAGCGGCCAATACGTGCTGCGCAAAAAGCCGCCCGGGAAAACACTGCCCTCCGCCCACATGGTGGAGCGGGAATACAAAGTCATGCGCGCTTTGTCCGAACACACCAGCGTGCCCGTGCCGGCCACCCGGGCTTTGTGTGAAGACAGCAACATCATCGGTACGCCGTTCTACGTCATGGACTTTCTGGAAGGCCGCATAGTCAACCACCCGGCGTTGCGGGCGCTGGATCGTCAGGAGCGGATGTCGGCGCACCTGTCGGCCATTGATACCCTGGCGGCACTGCATTCGGTAGACGTGAATGCGGTGGGCCTGGGTGACTATGGTCGACCCGAAGGTTATGTCGCTCGGCAGGTCGCGCGCTGGAGCAAGCAGTACCTGGCGTCCAAAACCGACGAGATGCCCGCCATGGACAAACTCATGGAGTGGCTGCCGGAGAACCTGCCGTCCACCGATGAGTCCGCCATTGCCCATGGTGACTACCGCTTTGGCAACCTGATGCTGGCACCGGACAAACCGGACGTGATCGCCATTCTGGACTGGGAGTTGTCTACTCTTGGTCATCCGCTGGCGGATCTTGCCTATTACTGCCTGCCGTACCACCTGCCTTCGGACATGGAAGGTTCCCGCGGTTTGTTGGGGGAGGATCTGGAAGCCCTGGGCGTTCCCACTGAGCAGGAAACCATTGCCCGTTACTGCCAACAGACCGGTCGCGATGGCATTGCCGACTGGCATGTGTTCCTGGCGTTTTCGCTGTTCCGTCTGGCGGCGATTGTTCAGGGGGTCTATGCCCGCGCGCTGCAGGGTAATGCCGCCAATGCCGATGCCCTGCAGGTTGGCAAACGTGCGAGCCAGCTGGCGGAAGCGGGCTGGAAAATAGCCAGTGAAGGAGACCGGTCATGAGCCAGCCTGCTGCAATCACGGAACCGATGGTCCGTCGCATCCTGATCACCAACGATGACGGCATCAACGCACCGGGGCTGGCGATTCTCGAACGGATTGCCCGCAACCTGGCGGAAGAAGTCTGGGTGGTGGCGCCGGAGCATGATCGCAGTGGCGCAGGGCAGAGCATCTCCATTCACGACCCGCTGCGGGTGTATGAAAATGGTGACAAACGCTACGCCGTGTCCGGTACGCCCGCAGACTGTGTGTTGTACTCGCTGGCCCATTGGTTTGGTGATAATCCGCCGGATCTGGTGCTGTCCGGTGTGAACTGCGGCGCCAATATCAGTGATTCGGTGCAGTACTCCGGAACCGTGGGCGCGGTGCTCAGCGCCGAACATATGGGCATACCCGCCATTGCGCTGAGCCAGGCCTTTCTGAGCCGGGAAGGCGTTGACTGGTCGCCGGTGTCGGCGTTCGGGGAGCAGGTAATCCGCAAGCTCTGGCAACCGGGCGAAAACCGGGCCTGGAATGTGAACTTTCCGGCCTGCGACGCCGGTGTGATCCGGCAGGCGCAATGGTGCAACCAATCCACCGGCTCCATTCAGCGGCCCCGCCTGCTGGCAGGGCAGGATGCCCGTAGCCTGCCTTATTGGTGGCTGGGGTTCGATCGCAGTTCCCGGCACATTACGGCACCGGATGAAGACGTCACCGTGCTGCGGGAAAAAGCCATTGCGATAACGCCATTGCGTCACCGGGAAGCCCTGCCCGGTGGTACTGGAATATTCGATCTGGCCGCCGCTGCGGCTCACTGAATTGACTGAGGGGATGACAACAATGACATTTACACGCCACCACAGCGTCTGGCCAAAAGAGTTACCAAAGAGCATGACGCTGCCTGACACCAGCGTTTTCACCAACCTGCAAATATCTGCCCTGCGGTATCCGGACCATACAGCGACCATCTACTACGATGCGCCCATGAGCTACAGGCAGCTGCTGACGGAAGTGGAAGCGATGGCCGGCTATCTTCAGGCTCAAGGAGTGAAGAAAGGTGACCGTGTTCTGCTCTACATGCAGAACTCCCCCCAGTATGCCATTGCCTACTACGCCATACTGCGAGCCGACGCGGTGGTGATTCCGGTGAATCCGATGAACCGGGCTGCAGAGCTGGAACACTACATTGCCGATACCGGTTCGAGGGTGTGCCTGGCCGGTCAGGAACTGGCCGGCTTTATCCTGCCGATGCTGGACAGCACGGATCTTGAGCGGGTGGTGGTGGCGTCCTATAACACCTACATCAATAAGGACACCGACCTGGATTTGCCGGCAGAGGTGGCTGCACCGGCCTGGTCCAAAGACGTACCCGGCGTGGTGAGCTGGGAACAGGCGCTGGCCGGTAATCACAGGCCGGCAGAGCACACCGCAGGCCCGGACGACCTGGCGGTGATCCCCTACAGTTCCGGGACCACCGGCGCGCCCAAGGGATGCATGCATACGCACCGCAGTGTCATGGCCACAGCGGTTCACCGGGCGTTCTGGAATCTGAGCACCGCCAACACTGTCCAGCTGGCGACGTTGCCGTTCTTCCACGTGACCGGTATGACCGGCTCCATGAACAGCCCCATCTACAGCGGTTCAACCACCATCATTATGACGCGCTGGGACCGCACAACCGCCGCCCGGCTGATAGAGCGTTACCAGGTCACCGGCTGGACCAACATTGTCACCATGGCGGTGGATTTTCTGTCGAATCCGGACATCGGGCAATACGACCTTTCCAGCCTCAACACCATTGGCGGTGGTGGAGCGGCAATGCCGGAAGCGGTGGCTGCCAAGCTTAAAGCCATGACCGGCCTGGATTACATCGAGGGTTATGGCCTGTCGGAAACCATGGCCGCCACCCACATCAACCCGTCGGATCACCCCAAACCCCAGTGCCTGGGTATTCCGGTATTCGATGTGGATAGCCGCATCATTGACGTTGAGACCCTGGAAGAGAAAGGCCCGGGCGAAGTGGGGGAGATTGTTTCCAATGGTCCTCAGGTAACCCAGGGGTACTGGCATCGCCCGGCTGAAACCGAGGCGGCGTTCGTGGACATCGACGGCAAACGCTTTTTCCGCACCGGTGACCTCGCTTACTACGACGAAGAGGGCTATTTCTTCATGGTGGACCGGGTCAAACGGATGATCAACGCATCAGGCTTCAAGGTGTGGCCCTCGGAAGTGGAAGGATCGATGTACCGGCATCCGGCCATCCACGAAGTGTGTGTCATTTCATCGCCCCACCCCAAACGCGGTGAGACTGTGAAAGCCTGCATCGTACTGACGCCGGATGCGGAGACCAGTACCACCGAAGCGGACATCGTCAGTTGGTGTAAGGAGCAGATGGCTGCCTACAAAGTGCCAGAAATCATCGAGTTCGTGGATGAGTTGCCGAAATCACCCACGGGCAAGTTGATGTGGCGAGCACTGCAGGAAGAAGAGTGGAAGGCTAAAGCCTAAGCGTTAATCCATGCTCATTATTCCGCACTGCGGAATATCGTTCTAAATATTGACATACGAGACGTTCGATGCAATTGTTTCATTAAGCTGATAGATGGGTCGCAAGGCCCTGCCCAAAACCGCATAACTTGTTACAACAATAAAACAGCGGAGGAGCACACTTGAGCCTTTTCTTACAACAAATCGTCAATGGGTTAACCCTGGGGAGTATCTACGGTCTCGTAGCCCTGGGCCTGACCCTGGTTTACGGGATACTTCATATCCCCAATTTTGCACACGGCGCGCTCTACATGGTCGGGGCATTCATGTCCTACTTTTTCATGGTGGACCTGGGCGCGCATTACTGGATCGCCATGGCCGGTTCGGCCGCGGTGGTCGCTGTCCTGGCGATACTGTGTGAGCGCCTGGTGTTCCATCCGCTGAGGCATTCGCCACCGATCCACGACAAGATCGCCGCCATCGGTATTCTGCTGTTCCTGGAAGCGGTGGTGCAGATGTTCTGGGGATCGGACTTCCGCCGCATGTCATCGCCGTTTACCGGCATCATGAATTTCGACGGACTGATTATTCCTGAACAGCGCCTGCTGATCATTGCGGGAGCGTTCGTGTTGGTAGTGGCCCTGCAGCTTTTCCTGCGCAAGACCATGACGGGGGCGACCATTATCGCCATGGCGCAGAGCCGGGACGGTGCCTTCCTGGTGGGCATAGATGCCAACCGGGTGGCGATGATGACGTTTGCGATCTCGGGCATGCTGGCCGCATTTGCCGCCACCCTCTACGCGCCCATCAACCTGGTGTATCCCGCCATGGGGCATCTGGTCATCATGAAGGCGTTCGTCATTATCATACTTGGTGGCATGGGTAGCGTGCCCGGCGCCATTGCCGGTGGCATGATTATCGGTTTCGCCGAAGCCCTCGGAGGCTTCTACATCTCGACGTCCTATAAGGACATCATTGCCTTTGGATTGCTGGTGCTGATTCTGTCAGTCCGTCCACACGGCCTGTTTGCGAAGGGGGCGCACTGATCATGTTCAAAGTCGCTTCCCTGTTGATGACGCCAGCCGCCAAGTACCTGATGCTGGCCTTCGCCATACTGTTCCCGCTGGTCGCCGCGAATGAGTACCAGGTGTACGTGATGGCTACCGCCTTTGTCTGGGCGATCGCGGTCTACGGCCTGAACATCATTACCGGTTTTTGCGGCCAGTTGAACCTGGCCCACGGCGGTTTTTTTGCCATCGGTGCCTACACTCTTGGACTGCTCACTGCCGACTATGGCTGGAGCTTCTGGCCAGCCTTCCTGGGCGCGCTGGTGATGACCGCGGTGCTCGGGTTCCTTGTCGGCATCGTCTCGCTGCGCCTGAAAGAGCATTACTTTGCCATTTTCACCCTGTGTGTGGGCTTCATCATCTACCTGCTGATCGACAAGTGGGAAGAGCTGACCCATGGAGCCATTGGTGTCCGAGACATCGCCGCGCCCTATGGCTTTGGGCTGGTGGACTTTACAGACACCACCCCATTCTATTACCTGGTGCTGGCCTTCCTGGTGTTTGCAATCTGGTTCATGGGGCGTTTGTCCAAGTCCCTGCTGGGTCGGACCTTTATAGCCATCCGCAACGGTGACGAACTGGCCCAGTCACTCGGTATCAACCTGATGCGGAACAAGGTCCTGGCCTTTGTGCTGTCCACGACCTATGCCGGCCTGGCAGGTGCCCTGTATGCCGGCATGGTCCGTTTCATCGGCCCGGAAGAGGCCAATATCAACCACACCTTCGACATGATCACCTATCTACTGGTGGGCGGCATCGGCACCATCATGGGGCCGTTGCTGGGCACCGTGGGTATCGTGTGGATCACCCAGTCACTGCAGTTCCTGGAAGAGTACCGAATGATCATCTTCGGGCCACTGCTGGTGCTGCTGGTGATTTTCTTCCCCCGGGGCATCACTGGCTCCTTCCTGACCTGGATGCATCGCAAGTCCCAGGCACTGGCACCCACGAAAAAGCGCCAGGAGAACAAGGTCAACACCGCGCAGAACCGGGAGGCAGAGAGCAATGCTTAAGGTAGAACACGTCACCAAAATGTTTGGCGGTCTGGCGGCGGTGAACGATGTGTCGGTGGAGTTCGAAACCGGCAAGATCAACGCCATTATCGGCCCCAATGGTGCTGGCAAAAGCACCTTTTTCAACCTTATTTCCGGCCTGCACCAGCCCAGCTCCGGCCGTATCCTGCTGGACGGCGTGGATGTCACCAATCTGCCCAGCGACAAGGTCGCACGCCTGGGTGTGGGCAGGACCTTCCAGACAACCAACCTGTTTGAGCAGGCAACCGTATTGGACAACCTGATCGTGGGGCACCGGCTGCGGACGAAATCCGGGCTGTGGGACGTGCTGATCAACAGTAAACGCCTGCAACGTGAAGAGAAGGCTGCGCGGGACAAGGCCATGGAAGCCCTGGAATTTGTAGGCCTTGCCCACGTTGCCGGGCAGTTTATCGCCGACATCACCCAGGAAGAACGCAAGCGGGTGGCCTTTGCGCTGGCACTGGCGACCGACCCCAAGATCGTCCTGCTGGATGAACCGGCGGCCGGGGTCAATCCGGAAGAAACCGTCGGATTTGCCGCGCTGATGCGCAAGATGGTGGATGAGAAAGGGCTCACCGTGTGCCTGATCGAACACAAGATGGACATGATCATGAGCCTGGCGGACAAGATTATGGTGCTGGACCACGGTGAAAAGATTGCCGAGGGCACGCCGGAAGAGGTGCGCAATAATCCGGTGGTGATCGAGGCCTACCTGGGAGGTGACGAAGATGCTGCAGCTTAATCAGGTGGACGTCTGCTACGGTAGCTTCAAGGCACTGACCGATATTTCGATGACCGTTGACGCCGGGGAGCTGGTTGTTCTGCTAGGGGCCAATGGCGCCGGTAAAAGCAGCCTGTTCAATGCCATTAGTGGCCTGGTGAAGCCGGCGGCCGGCGAAATCCAGTTCGAAGACAAACAGCTCAACGGTATGAAAGCCAGTGCGGTGGTTGCCAGCGGTGTGGTGCAGTGTGCGGAGGGACGCAAACTGTTTCCGCAGATGAGCGTCATGCAGAACCTGATGATGGGAGCCTACGTGCACCGGCGTGATCGACGGGGCAACCGCAAGCGCCTGAACGAAGTGTTGGAGCTGTTCCCGATCCTCGCAGACAAGGCCGACGAGCCTGCCGGATCGTTGTCTGGAGGTCAGCAACAAATGGTGGCCATCGGCCGCGCCATGATGAGCCGCCCCCGCTTGTTAATGCTGGACGAACCATCCCTTGGCCTGGCCCCCTTGGTGGTCAAGCAAGTGTTCGAAACCGTCAAACAAATCAACAGCCTGGGCACAACCGTGCTGTTGGCAGAGCAGAATGCGTTTGCGGCCCTGAAGATTGCCCACCGTGCTTACGTTATGGAGAACGGCCATCTGGTCATGGAAGGCGACCGGGAGACGATGCTGGGCAATGAACAGGTCCGCAAGGCGTATATCGGGGCCTGACAGGCCTAAAATAACAGTCAGAGTGACATGCACTACACAACCAGGAGACAACAATGATAATAGCCAGAAAACTGGGTCAGGCTGTCGCCGCGGCAACCCTGGGTATGAGCCTGTCCGCCGGTGCAATGGCGGGCGAAGTCAACATTGGATTCACCGGCCCGTTGAGCGGCGGCGCAGCACTGTATGGTGA
>OJBS01000084.1_pt1 | contig 48877 bp, 46 predicted proteins | sample 1590941 | NCBI WGS metagenome assembly OJBS01 (sample SAMN05416785, study PRJEB24817) | seawater metagenome | isolation source: Sea water | place: Canada:Atlantic | collected 2013-11 | reverse complement strand
GCCCGATATTCAGGGCTTCGTAGCTAACTGTGCGTGTGTCGCTGACGGTTTACGTTGCGCGCGAACCGTCGTGCGGGGGTTCAGGGGTACTACACGCGTCCGTTTCTCGACGACTTCTGCCTTGGACTGCGTCCCGCGGAGGTCCCGGGTATCGACCTGGGTGCCTTCGAGCGCAGCGATGCGGAGTCGCTCGACGTTCGGTTTGCTACGTGGACCCTGGCTCTGGCACCAGAGAGTGCCTACCGTGCCCACAGCAGCGTACGCCTGCTCAACGACAGCCCGTTGTTCCGCGCGGTTCCCGCCACGCGTTCGGCGTCGGTCGGTTCGGTGAATGTGGGGTTTCAGGACGAGCCGTTTCACGCGTACTTCGGCGCGGAACCGCCTGGGGTCGAGCCCGCTCCGGACTCCCTGCATCTGCTGTCGGTCGTTCCAGATGCCCGCGGCCTGTTGATTCACGGAAGCCAGACCTTCGACACCCTGGGTCCCGATGGGTCGAGCTTCCCTGCGGGGCGTTTCCGCCTGTCGGACGACATGAGCGAGGTGCGCTTCGACCGGCCCCTGTCGGGCGTGGTCCTGGACCCGTGTGCGGGGGCCTTCCTGCCGGTCACGCTGAATGTGTCGTACACCCCGGGAACCGGTCGGTTCGGCGCGCGCATCGACGAGGCCACCCGCGCCCGACTGCACGCCTGCAACGAGGGATTGAGTCTAGAGGAGTACGGTGCAACACGGTTTGTGGTGGTGATTGACGAGGGGGCGGACTCGTCGCTGTTGCCGCTACTGACCACTGATCCGCAGAGTGCACGTGCTCTGGAGTCGAGCGCGCTGTTGATTCCGTGGGCGCGGGAGTGGCGATGGACGGAGGGCGAGTCGGTGGCCACTGTGCGGGCACTGACCTGGGCTGAGTGTGGGGCCATAAACGTCACCGAGCTTGAGGTGCGGAGTGCACAACGCCAGTACCGGCTGCAGACGGGTGTGTACGACACCTGGGACTGCGGGCTGTGATGTCGGAGCACGTGGCGCCTCGTGGACCCGCACATCGCCACCCTCGTCACCTACGGGTCCGGCCGAACGCTCCACTGCGAAACACTATTGTGAACGGCGTTACAACCAACACGTCGTATCGGAGAGCCCATGATGCATCTGCTCCTCTTGCTTGCCAGCGCGTCTGCCCAGACCGACGACAGCCCCGACCCCGCCACCCTTCTTCGACAGATGGCACCGTACCGGGCTCAGCTGCACGCCACACTCCGAGACGGCACATGGAAGACCGCGCCGTCCGAGCACATCGACGGCGCCTTGTGTCTGGAGGAGGTCTTGGTCCCTACACCTGGCCGGCCACACGATGGCAGCACCCTGGCCGTCGCAGAGGGGATTGCGCTTGCTGACTACATCGTCGACCAGAGCCCCTACACCCCCCGGTACATGCGCACCCACTACAAGGAGTTGGGCAACACGCTCGTCATGTGGGAAGGCAGCGAGCGGCAGTACACCCAGCGCACCCTGGGTGAGTTTTGGCACGATGCGGTCTGGGCTGGCCGCGACACCCTGTTCATTCGCGATGACGACGGGCGTGTTCAGACCCTGTACATGGAAGCGACGCGGCACACCGACAGTTGTGTCTGTGAGGTCCCAGGCCACGCCAACATGTGCCCAGGCTTTGGCCTTCTTGACTCTCGCGACGCCTCGATGATCGAAAAGGACGCATTTTACACCCTGATCCAGCTTGTATGGGAGGGCGATGTCGTGACCGCCGCCCATATCTCCCAGGTCTCCGAGCCCAACTCTGGAGAGCTGCGGTACCACACTAGCGACCCCGGCGGGCCCATGGCTGCGCTGGTGCGCACTGTGAGCTTCCCCGCGCCTACGCCGTCATCGGAGACGTGCTCCTCTCCAAACGAGTCGCCGCTGCGGTACATCACGCTGGACTGGCATGCGGCCGAAGCGATGTATCGGTAGGACCGGGAGTCCGGCCGGCACCAGCTTGGGGGCCGGCCGGGGGGATAGCGTTGACAATCCCCGCGCAGCACTCTGACCGTAAGACACCCATGCCATGTGCTCGGTGGTGCTGGTCCGTTAGTCGTCGAGCCGGAGGCGTCTATGAAGCTCGTTATCAGTACGTTGTTTGTTGCTGTTCTTACCGCCTGTGGCGGGTTGTCCGACGATTTTAAGGACTGCGGATGCTCAGACAAAGGGCAGGTCTGTGTGATGGACCCGTTCGACGGCGCCGAGAGCTTTGCGGAAAACCTCATCGGTGGTGAGTGCGGAGACTTGCCCGTTGATTGCGAGTTCTACTACAACACAGACGACCAGGTTCTTGAGCTCTTGACCGACGGTACGGACGAGGACTGCAGGAACGCACTGTGCCCCAACCCTGCGACCGGACTCGCGGCGTCGTCGGGCAGTGGCGAGACGTTCGTTCAGTGTGAGCGGTTCTAGTCGAACGAGGGGTGTCCGGCCGTTGTCGCACATTGCGCTGAATGCACCCCAGTGACTCTGGTGCACGCTGATTGGTTGCGGAACGGCGAAATGCAGGTCCAATGCTCGTGTTACTCTCACAAGGCGTAGTGAAGGAGGCCCACAGCGGGCTTGCTCGGGTCGACAGCGACCGTCGCCTGACCTCCCCGCGACGGAGCCCGCCGGAATCAGAGTCAGCGTGTCGTCATCGTTGGCGTGATTGTCGCACTCAGGGGCTATAGGTCTCGCGCGGTGGTGTGTTGGGCTGGACGACTTGATGTCGACTGCCCTCGCTCGGCAATGCTCGGCTCCGTCAAGAGCCCGCCGAAGACCACAGACCTTTCGGAACCCTTTTTGGTTTCCAACCTAGTTATCAAGGAATCTCATTTTGGCCAAAAGCCGTCCAAGCGTTCAAAAGCGCAACAAAGAAGCCGCCAGAATCGAGAAGTTGCAACAGAAGGCGGCCCGCAGAGCGGCTCGCGACGCCGCCCGGGAAGCCGGCGGCGACGAAGTTACAAACGGGGTTGACCCGGATCTCGTCGGAATCGTGGCGGGCCCCCAGCCCAAGAGCGACGACTGGATGCCCGAGGTCTAGCAGACACTCGGCTTGTGCCGGTCGTGTGGCCCATTGGGCCGCGTGCCTCTTGTGGCGGCGGAGTCGCTCCACTGCTGTCTCCGCGCCGGTGCCGGCAAGTCCCGGGATTGCGCTTACGGCGCGAAGTACCAACGCGGTCCAGAACACGTCGCCGCTGTGGCATCACAGGAATCCAGGCTGCCTTCGCTCAAGAAGGTGGTCCACATCGCGCGCTGTAGTGCCGCGTCGTTGTTGCATACGTGGAAGTCCTCAAGCGCCCCACCAACCGTGGCAAGTGCGGCGTCGAATGCCCCTTCCCAGGAGAAACCCGTGGCGAAGGTACAGTCGGGAATGACCGCGAGGGCACCGGCAATGTCGGCGTCTACCAGGAGCTGAGCTACGTCGGCGCCAGTGGTGTCGCCTGTGCACGTGAGGTTGGCTTCCAGGTACGTGGAAAGCTCACCAACGAGCGAGGCGATGAGGTCTGCCTCTAGGCTGTCCATGCTGAGAAAGGCTGTGCCCTCTTCGCACGAGCAGGCCTCGTAGGTACTGACCAGCTCAGTGAGCTCGTCCGGCGTCATCGCCGCGGCACTGCTGGTGGTCATGACGTCCAGCAGCAAGGTTCCGTCCTCGTCAATCTCCTCCACCGTCGTGCCGTGGTTCGGCAGCGAGGTGGTGGTCCACTCCTCCTCCGTGTCGCAGCGAAACTCAAGCGCGGTGGTGGTGTGCGGCGGCCAGAGCTCGGACGTCCGGCCGGGCCGTTCGGCGTAGGCGTCTTTCTGGAGCACAGTGAAGCGCGCTTCGCAGGTGTCCATCGACATCTGCGTGTCCGTGTCCGAATCGCTGTCTGTGTCAGCGTCCGTGTCGACCACCTCTCCAGCGCAACCGGTCATCATGAACAGCACTAGCCATCGGGTCATCTTCGCCTCCGAGCCGCCAGCCTACCTGCTGCGAGGCGGCAGTGTGTGGTCGATCCAAAACCGCAGATGCCAACACCTGCGCTAGTGTAAGCATGTTGGCGCTGGGTGCGGTTGACGAGGAGTTGCTATGCGTGGGTGGATGAAGTCATTGGTGATGATTGGGTGTTCGACCCTCCTCACAAGCGCGCTTGTTGCGTGTGAGCAGGGAACCCTCGTAGACGGTGATACGGATACCGAGGTGCAGTTCGACGACAGCAATGATGTCGACGCGGACACCGAAGGCGACGAGCCCGACGACCCCGACCGTCCGAACGATGACCCGAACGACGACCCCGACCGCCCAGATGATGGCGACTGTTGGGAAGTGGACGACTGCATTGTCTGCATCACGCCAGACGGCGAGATGTGGGAAGAGTGCGACGAGCCGGATGACCCCGACTGGCCCGACCCCGACGATTCCCAGTGTTGGGAAGAGGACGACTGCATTGTCTGCATCAGCCCGGACGGCCAGATCTGGGAAGAGTGCGACGAGCCGGACCCTGACGAAGCATTCTGCTGGGAAGACGACGAGTGTGTGTCCTGCCTCTTCCCCGACGGAACCTTCTGGCAAGAGTGCGACGAGCCCAGTGACCCGAGTGCAGAAGAGGCGTGCTACGACCGCTTTGAGCAGTGCCTTGACCGCGGAGACCGTCCCACACGGTGTGAGCGTCGCTTGGACGAGTGCCTCGAGAACATTGTTGACGACGAGCCCGATTGCTACACGGATGACCAGGGCTGCTGGACATGCGTAAGCGAGAGCGAAGGCTGGATTAGCGTTGAGTGCCCACCCGACGATGAGTGTGACATTGGCTTTGACCAGTGCATCACCAGCGGAAACGACCAGCAGGAATGCGAAGACGAGTGGCTGGAGTGCCTTGGCGAGTCACCGCTGCCGTTCGACGAGTGCGACCTTGGCTTTGACCAGTGCATCAACAGCGGAAACGACCAGCAGGCGTGCGAAGACGACTGGCTAGAGTGCATTGGCGAGCCGCCCGCGCCGGTCGACCCTGAGCCGACCTGCGACACGCTGTTTGACGACTGCTTGGTCTTGGGGCTGAACCCCATGATCTGCGAGCGCCTTTTGGTGGAGTGCGAGACCGACCAGTAGTCGTTCGCGGACACCGAGATGCCGTCGCCCGGGAGACCGAGCGACGGCATTTTTGCGTCTAACTCACAGGATAATGGTGCTGTGAATGCCAACGAAGTCGAACCCTTCGTTGCCCGATGTGTCCGTCACCGTGAGACGCAGTGTCCTCTCCCAGACGTCCTCCTCGTCGACCAGAGAAGCGACGGGTCGCAGCGTGCCTTCGGTTGAAGATGTACCCTGCAGGCGACCCGCGACGAGGCTAGGGTCCTCACCGGAGGCCCAATGCGCTGGCTCAACTTGATCGTAGGGATAGGTCTGGCCGGCTGCCCAAGTCCCGTCGAAACCGGCGACACCGGCCCGTCTCACTTCAACCCGGACTCTGGCGAGTGTGAGTGCCCGATAGGCGAGCGAACAGGCACCTGGCCCACGTCAGCAGACGACCTGTTCTGGAGCAACTTCCCTTGTGGAAATGCCGTTTTGTGCCCCGAAGACAGCGTCGGAGCCTTCGGTCTGGAACACGACTACATCGAGTACACCGACTTCACCTTCTTCGACGCCGCCGGCGCCATGCTGTCGTACCGAGAGAGCACCGACGGCATTGAGTCCGAAGACCCTGAAGACTGCCTTCGGGCGGGCATCCCCACCTGGTACGGCGCGCCTGTGCGGGACTGCGTTTCCTGGGATGGGGGAGCCGTCTTCAGCTGGCCAACCTGCATCTCGGAGTGGCCCGAGTCCGAGCCGACGGGAGAACTCCAGCTGGGCTACCTCACCAACCAAAACACCTGGGAGGCGACCGAAGCCGACCGCCAGACCCACTGCTGGGCTCAGACCGGCTGTACGGACGACGCAGGTACGCCGCTGCGCGCACTCATCCACATCTGGGTAGACCAGGGGGGCGACTGGGACGAGGTCGGTGGCGGTGCCGTAGACGTGTTCAACACTGCTACCGGCGACATTGTTGGCACCCGAGAGTTCCAACCGCGACGCCCTGTCAGAGAGCCTCGGACCTACGGTGTGGTCCCGCTCGCGTGTCTGACGGGTCCGCCCACACCCACACCTGGCTGCCTGGCCGATGCCGGGAGTCCGTAATGACTCGGCTACCCGTTACCCAGGACATTGCCTGACTATTGAGGTCATCAAGCCGCCTCAAAGAGGGTCCAAGAATGTCGACCCATCGCGTGACCCGTGTTCATGGGTGGGCGAATGTCAGTCACCCAACCTTCGGAGTTCACTATGAAAGCCCGCCTCCTCCTCGCCGCCATCATTGCCCCTATCGTCATGGTTGTTTTCGCTGTCCAAGCCGCGAACACTTGGATGTTTGGAGAGGGCACCCTACAGGTTGTGGCTGGGAACTCCGCTGTCACCCTTGTGGTCGATGACGGCGCCCCGGTGACCATCGATGCCGGAGACGGCCGTCGACTGCAGCTCGCCCAAGGCGACCACACTGTTGTCATGAGCACAAAGGACGGCGAGCAGTCCCTGAACCTCGATGTCGGCGGCTGGACCAATGCCGTTGTCGCAGGTCCAGGCCACTGTATTGTTGAAGTGGACGTCACCGACACTCTGTACAGTCGGTCCAACACAGCGACCGGCACCCCGAGAGTGGTTCGCATGCATGAGGCCGACGTGTTCGCGGACCGACCCGCCGTCTCGAATATCAGCGGTGGAGCCCTGCCCGATAGCATCGAAGAGGGAGACAAGGCCATTCTCCTGACCGCCGTCCCGTGCGGCACAGATCGCAACGACGAAGCCTTAGATATGGCCATCTACGCGGCTCTCAGCAGGTAGTCAGCGGCGGTTGGATAGGGTGTTGGGGTACACAGGGGCAGGATTCCACGACGACCACGCCATCCCACTGGGTCAGCAGGTCTTGCAGCGCGTCCTCGTCATCGGTGGGGACCCACAGCTCGTTCTCGACAAAGTCGACCGCGCGGCCCTCCTCGTCGACCAGAGAAGCGACGGGCCGCAGGGTGCACGAGCAGGCCGAGTAGGTCGATGGGAAGGACAAGGGACGATGGGGTGTGAAAGCGCATGGCGAACTCTCCTTGATGGGACGAGCGCCAGCCGGCCTTTGGCTCAAGACGCATGGCTGGAAGCCCGTCGTCTGTGCATGATTGTGTGTCTCATTACTTAGAAAATGGAGGGTCAGTGCATCGGAATCTTGTAGGCTATTCGGCGGGCGATGACCCCTTGCAAGAGTCATGTGCATGTCTCAGAGATGCACCCTGCAGGTCGGTGGCGGTGCCGTAGACATGTTCAACGCCGCCACCGGTGACATTGCAGGTGGTTTGGTTGAGTTGTGATTTGGCCCAATGTCTGGCTAGACTGCCGGAAACCATGTGGGGGCGTCATGAAGAAGGTGTTGTTGGGAATCGTGGGTGGCGGATTTGTCATCATTGCTGGACTGGTCGCGTTTGTCTCCATGCAGCCGTCGCAGACGACGATTGAGCGCGATATTCTGATTGCCGCGGAGCCCGGAGACTTGTGGCCGTACCTGGCGGATCAGGTGTTGGTGGACGAGTGGAGTCCTTGGAATGAGAAGGACCCTGACCTAGAGCAGACGTTCAGCGACCCGTCGACGGGGGTTGGTGCCTTCTACACGTGGTCCGGTAATGAAGACGTTGGCAGCGGCAGGGCTGAAGTAGCCTCCATCGACGAAGGCGTGTCCGTCTCTACGGCCCTCGAATTCCTGACGCCCTACCCGGGAACTGCCGTGTCGACCGCGTCTGTTGCGGCGACCGAAGGCGGCAGTACTGTGACGTGGACCATGGTCATGGACAATGACTTCATGTCCAAAGCAGCAGGCTTGTTCATGGACATGGACGCGATGCTTGGGCCAGAGTTTGAGAAGGGCCTCGCGCTTCTCGAACCGTTGGGTGTCGCGGCGGCAGCGGCTCGTGTCGAAGCTGAACGTGTGGAAGCGGACCGTATCGCGCAAGAGGCAGCAGAAGCAGAAGCAGCCGCAGAGGGCGACGCGGCAGAAGAGTAGCGTCGTCCGTCGTTTATCGGGTCTAGGCACTGTGCCTTGTTCGCCAGCGGGGTCAGGTGGTCGGACCGGTCGCGTCAGGTACGGGGCGGCTGCTTCCGTCCTGGGCACCCCGTGTTGGCAGGTCTGGGCTACAGGGCCCCAGGAGTCCTAATGAACGACGTCTCGTGCCTTGCTGAGCCTCTTACACTGCCCTGTGGCGCCGTGGTGAAGAACCGCATTCTGAAGTCCGCCATGTCGGAGGTCTTGGGAACGCCTTCCCATGCACCTCAACCCGGCATGGCGAATGTGTACCGAACGTGGGCCCAAGGTGGCCTTGGCGTCGCAGTCACGGGCAACGTGATGATTGACCGCCGCGCTCTCGGCGAGCCGGGAAATGTGGTCATCGAAGACGAGCGAGACCTCGCGGCGCTGCAAGACTGGGCATCGGCCGGCACCGAAGGGGGCTGCCAGCTGTGGATGCAGCTGAATCACCCAGGAAAACAGGCGCCAAAATTCCTCAACACCGAGACGGTCGCTCCGTCGGCCATTGGGTTTGGCAAGGCGTTGTCCACCGCGTTTGGGGTTCCGCGTGAGCTGACCGAGACCGAGATTGAGGCGCTGATTGTCCGCTATGGAACAGCCGCTTCTGTGGCGAAGAAGGCGGGGTTCAGCGGCGTTCAGATCCACGGAGCCCATGGCTACCTGGTCAGCCAGTTCCTCTCGCCACGTCACAACCAGCGTCAAGACGGCTGGGGAGGCTCTCTGGACAACCGTGCGCGCTTCGTTCGCGAGGTGTACCGGTCCATTCGGGACGCCGTGGGGCCAAACATGCCGGTCAGCATCAAGATGAACTCGGCGGACTTTCAGAAGGGTGGCTTCGACGAAGACGACTCCATGACCGTGATGACCTGGCTTGAAGAAGCGGGAATCGACCTCATTGAGGTCTCTGGAGGAACCTACGAAGCGCCGGCGATGGCCGGCATGGTCAAGCGCAGCACGTCTGAGCGCGAGGGCTACTTTCTGGACTTCGTGGGCAAAGCCAAGGAACGACTTTCGGTTCTTCTGTGCATCACGGGTGGATTTCGCACCCCTGCGGGCATGGTGCAGGCGCGTCAGGAAGGGGCGGAGATGGTGGGACTGGCCCGTACTCTGTGCATTCAGCCTGGCTTTCCCAACCAAGTGCTCGCTGGTGAAGACGTTGTGAGCGGGGTGAAGCGGCTGTCGACGGGCGTCAAAGCAGTGGACCGAATCGCCACGCTGGAAGTGACCTGGTATGAGAACCAGCTCGCGCGAATGGCGTCGGGAAAAGCACCGAACCCACGCATGGGAGCCTGGAGCAGCTTTGCGACCACCGCAGCCCGCATGGGGTTGCAGTCGTTCCGAATGCGCCGCGCGAAGTAAGGCTTTGCCCGAACAGGTTGACCCACGGTCCAACATGATGCCCTGTCGCCAGGAGAGGACACATTGACCGCCCTACCAGACCTGCACACCGAAGATGCGGTCGAGGCGTTCATGGACGATGCGGATGCGTCGTCCTCAGCCCTCCGAACCATCGCCCAGGTCGCCGGGGTCACCGGCCCACTCACGCGACCCGAACGTGGGTCGGCCATCATTGGTTTAGGTGCGACGGAGGTGCTCAAGGCCATGGCGCCTCTCGACGCCCGCCTGTCGTTCACGGAGCGTCAGTGGTTGTCAGCCTTGGACGGACAACTGCCCGTTGACACACCAACGCTGCTTCACCACGGCGGTGGGTGACCAGGTGCTGAGACCCTTGGCCTCGTCGATTCCCACTAAAAGCGAGCCGTCGGGAAGGATGGTCAGCGCGGAGGCATCGCATGCGCCATGATGTCGGACTTGAACTGGAGCAGGGACGTTTCCAATCATGGGGTAGCAACCTCCTCGATCAGCTGTTGCGATGGGGGTGAGCCGATTTCCTCTGCAACGGGCATCGTCTTGGCGCCGCACGCCATCACTAGTGGGACCACCCTCACGCCATGATCTAGGGACCACCCCTGATCGGCTGAGCCGCGCCCGGTTTGACCTCTGTGGTACCCACTGGGCACCCGGCATCAGGTGAGATGGTTCGAAGGCCGGGCTAGATACACCCACGCTGGTCATCGCCCCAGCACACGCCTTGACGGAGAACCGCATGATCCAGGTCCATCCAATCTTTCAGACGCCCGTCTTTGTCGTGGAGCTTGAGGGGCTCACCGATGAGCTAGGACTCGCGGAATACATCGCCAAGATGTGCCGTGAGACCCCTGGAACCTTCGGAGCTGGAGAGGTTGTTCAGTCGCGCTACAACCTGAACCAGGATCCCAAGCTTGCGCCGCTTTGCGAGCAGGTCTTTCAGACCGTGCACTCCCTCATGCGCGATGTGTACCGGTACAAGCCCGGGTACGACATCGAGATCACGGGAATGTGGGGCAACGAGCAGAAGCCTGGCTGCGTCTTCAACGCCCACATACATTACAACAACGTGTTTAGCGGCGTGTTCTTCCTGAACAGCTGCGAGGGCTTTCCGCCCATCACGTTCTGGCGTCCGGTGGAGTCCACGCTGTCTCCGATGACCACCCAGTTCAACGTGTTCAACCAGGGCTCGAGTCGCTTCGAGGCCAAGAAGGACACCCTGATGCTCTTCCCTTCTTGGCTGCGTCACTCGGTGCCCATCAATCAAACCAACACGCCTCGCCTCGGTGTGTCGTTCAACGTGATGCTGCGCGGCGAGTTCTACAACACCATGATGTGACAGCGGCGCTGTTCTCGTGGGGCTTGTGTCGGCATACAGCCGCCCCCATGGGAAACAGAAGCGACACCACAGCTCGCTGCACGCGTTGTCGACTCCATGTCGCCAAGTGCCTGTGCGACATGACGACGGACGGCGGTGGCTGGACCCTCCTGTTCAACCTGGACACATCAGACACGGCAAACCACGAATTGTGTGCACGTTGCTGGTGTGGACGGGGCCCTCGTCTCGCGTTGCATGCCGTTAAGCAGGATTGGCAGGGCCTTTACTTAGGCCTTCGCTTTGATCTGTTTGGTGTTGCTATTCCCTCTGTCCGAGAGCCTGACTTGGTCATTCAGCGCATTCAATACGATGTTCAGGCTTCGGCCGATGCACTGCCCGGCCACTGGTGATGGTGCGCAGACCCAAGAGCCTAGGTCTCTTCGAGCTGGTAGCCATCTGCCTAGGCGGCATGATTGGCGGTGGAATCTTCTCGATTCTGGGCGTCGCCGTGGAAAAGGTGGGCAACGCAGCGCCCATCGCGATTGCGATTGGAGCCGGCTTGGCGCTCTGCGCCGCCTTTTCGTATGCGCGGCTCGCCACCTACTACGAAGATGAAGGCGCAACCTATTCTTTCTTCAAGCGAACGTATCCCAGGGCTCCCCGAGCAGCGGCCATAGTCGGATGGCTTGTGGTGTTCGGCTACATCAGCACCCTGGCGCTGTATTCGTTCACGTTCGCGTCGTACGTTGGCAGCTTGTACTCACCACATCGCGGCATGCATGCAGCGCTGAGCGCCGGTGTGCTGCTGGTGTTCGCCGTGCTCAACATCGTCAGCGTGAAGGGAATGGGCAAGGTCGAAGACCTGCTCGTTTACACGAAGATAGCGGCCATGCTGGTGGTGACAGGCGTCTTGTTCTTCACCGGCTCTGCCGAAAATGCCATGCCTATGCTCACCTTCAAGCCCGGTTCCATCCTTCTCGTGGCTGCGCTGACCTTTGTGGCTTTCGAAGGATTTCAGCTGGCGATTCATGCGTATGAAGAAGTCGACAACCCGAGAAAGAATGTGCCACGCGCCATCTACTTGTCGATTCTGCTCGCGGCGGGTTTGTACGTCATCATGGCGGAGGGAGCGCTTTGGGCCCTGAATAAGGGGCAGATCATCGCTGACAGAGAGTTCGCGCTCGCGGCAGGCGCATCTGCGGTTCTGGGACCCGGCGGCTACTGGTTGATGCTGGCGGCGGCCATCATGGCTACGTCGAGCGCGGTCAGTGGCACTCTCTTCGGCGCTTCACGGCTGGCCGCTGTGATTGCTGAAGACCATTTACTTCCTGATTTTTTGGCGAAGCGTAGCTCTGAGAAGGTACCAGCGAACGCCATCATCGTACTGTCTATCTTGGCGTGGCTGCTCGTACTCTCCGACAAGCTGGAGCTGATTATCGAGTTCGGAAGCCTGACCTTTATCTGTGTGTCGTTGTTGATGGCCATCGCAAACTTCCGAGTGCGCAAGCACACTGGAACGAGTGTTCCGGCTGCGTTGTTAGCCATCGTCTCCCTGGCTGCTGCCGGGGCGTGCATCGTGGGCTGGCAGGCGGTCGAGCAGCCGGTTCACCTAGCGGTGACGCTGTGCGTTGCTGTGGCGTTAGGAGCGGGTGCATCGTGGTTTGCAGCCCGAAAGATTCGTAGGCGAGCTGGTAGTCACACCGACTCCGCTTGAGTCCCGCCGCTACCGGAATACATTATTAACAAGCCTGGAGTTGTTGATGGAAGAGTCCCTGTACGATGTGCTCGGGGTTGCCAAGACAGCCACCGAGAAGGAGCTGAAGAAGGCGTACCGCACGCTTGCGCGCAAGCACCACCCCGATGTCAATCCCGGTGATGCCGGCGCTGAGGAGCGCTTTAAGACGCTGAGTAGCGCGTGGGATGTGCTCGGAGACCCCGAAAAGCGCAAGCTGTACGACGAGTTTGGAGCGGACGCGAGCCGGGCTGGTTTCGATCCCGAGCAGGCGCGCGCCCACACGCGCTGGCAGGAGCAATCGCGCTGGCGGCCGGGGCAGCAACGCGCTCGTTCGGCGGACGAGAATGAGCAGATGTATGAGAGTCTGTTTGGTCGTCGCAACCGGGCCCCGAGGCGTGGCCGAGACATTCAAGCGGACCTCGTCACCGACTTTCGCACAGCCGCACTAGGCGGGGTCCGCAGCCTGCTCTTGGGTAGTGGCGAACCGGTGGATGTACGCATTCCTCCAGGTGTCGCTGATGGCGGCAGCATTCGCATTCACGGAAAAGGTCAGCCAGGACAGCTCGGTGGCCCCCCGGGCGACCTGCTCATCACGCTTCGAGTCGAGGCTGACCCACAGTTTCGTCGTGACGGGCTCGACCTGCACGTGGACCTTCCTGTGACCATTGTCGAAGCTATCCGCGGGGCCAAGGTCGAAGTTCCCACGCTGGAGGGGCGCATTGTAATGACCGTGTCTCCCCACGCGCAGAGCGGCCAGGTTCTCCGCATCCGAGACCGTGGCATTCACCGAAAAGACAAAGCCCCTGGACACCTGTACGCCCATCTGGTCGTGGTCGCCCCCGACGGTGACGTTGACGACGACGTACTTGAGAAGCTTGCCGCTGCCTACACCACCCCTGTCCGCGACTCCGCGCCCGAGGCGACATCATGAGCGACAACCCAATCGACTTGATTGCAGGAATGCTGGGCATCCCAACGTCGTTTGTTGTGGAACTGTGTGAGGTGGGCATCGTTGACCCCTCCGGTGAGCTGCTTGCTGAGGCAACGGTGGAGCGTGTGCGCGTGAGCTGGACCCTTCACGACGAGCTGGGTGTGAACCTGGCTGGAATTGAAGTCGCGCTGCACCTTCTGTCGGTCATTGAGCGCGACCGCGTTCACTTGTCGAGCCCGGCGGACTGAAGCGTTGGGCTCGGTGCGCCTGCTCGGTCGGCAAGACGCGCAGCGGGCGTGCTCCCCGTCAGCTTCCGTCGCTGTCGCCGTAGCCAAGCAAGCCACCCGAGTCGACGAACTGCTTGTACAGAATCTCCTCCATCTGCTGACCTTTCCAACGTTCGTCGGCTCCGGGCAGGCCTTTTTCGCGCAGCTCGTCCGTTTGAACGTCGTAGGCAGTCGTCTGGGTGCTCTCGGTCTTCGACTTGAGTGCCTCGTTGACGGCCTCAGCGACGGCACCACTCTCACAACAGTCGATGATGGCCTTGAGGTGCCAGCCTTCCGAAACGGCCTGCGACGCGAGGGTGCCAATCACCGAGTAGGGGACGGAGTCCGCCATCAGCATTCGACCTCCTGCGAACCCTCTGAACGCATTGATGCCAGCGAAGCCCCCGAGGTTGGTGCCGTGGCCGCCGAAGTACAGGTTGATCTGAGCGCCCGGGGTTGCGTTGCTCAAGACGTCGTCGACACCGTCCACAATGCCAGGTCCTGTGAGGTCTGGGCGGACCAATGTCGGGAATCCCTCTCCAAGCCACTGGCTCTTTGTCCGCTCCGCATCCGCCTCGACACCGTCGAGCTTTTTCATGTGCTTGTAGTTGACGTTCTTGATGACTCCGGCGAACTTCCTTCCGGTCTTTGGGGTGCCGCCGCCATCTCGTCGCTTTGCTGAGACCACATCGCCGCCGTTATTGGGGTCCTCTCGACTGGCCATCGTCATGCGCCGCTCCTCGGACCACTCTGGATGCTCTTGGGTGTACCGGTGCAAGGCGTCCGAAAAGGAGAAGTTGTCTGACGTGGCGCTCCGTTTGTCTGAGCTGTTGACCACCAGGGCGCTGCCGTTGGCTCGCTTGTTGAGCGAGTGTTCGTGCTTGGTCGTCCCACGCACCGTGCGGTCCGCGGCGTTTGGGTACGGTCTGTAGGCGCCGCCATTGCTCTCGGTATCGCCTGTGTCCCCACGGGTGGCGGTCAGGTCGGGTTTCGGACCGGCCACGACCTCCGTGCGCTTGAACGCTGATGCCGGGATGAGCGTGTCCTTCAGGGCATCCTGAAGCATATCGGTGGTGGAGGATGATTGGGCGTTAGCGCCAGTCTTGGCGCGCGCTTTTGTTTTGACCATAGGTGAGATTACGGACCCCTACGGCCAACGGCAACGTACGGAGATCTGACGTGCAGGCCGGAGACGCGTGAGCATCTCTTAGTCGGACGACGATAATGCCTCGACACTCTTGCCGGACTGCTTGTCCGAAGGCCCTGTCTTGGCGTGCTCGGCTGGCAAGCGCTCGACCGTCTCGTCCTCAATGCTTCCGAGAGGCGCAAGCGCTTTGTCTAGGTGTGCCAGCAGCTCCCCGCGCTGGGCAACGGACCGATTGACCAGTCTGCCGGGGATGAGCCACGCGACCATAGGCATCCATAGACAGAGCGCGAAGAAGGCGTAGTACATCACCTGAGGCATGTCGTCTGGGCGTCCGCCTATGACGAGCGATGCGGCCATTACGACGGCAATGAGCAAGGCGATGAAGGCGGCTGCCCGACCAACCCAGCGTGCGTACGAGGGGAGGCCGGCCGTTGCGGTGATCTTGGTTCCGTCCCCGACCGACTCCAATGTGGCATGGAGTTGAGCGCGCATGGGATTACGCCCTTCGCGCTTGATCATTTTCACGCGTCCGTTGCCTACGGATGCTGCGAAGGGATTGCCGAAGACGGGCAAGGCGGATTGCGTGGTCACCTCGCGGATGGCCTGCTCAACGGCGTCGACGGGAGCCGGAACGACTCTGACCATCGACTCAATCTTGTCCAAATCGGGTAGCTTGTTGCTCATGTCGACCGAGTAACCAGCACAGTCGGGGGTGAACAGTGGTCGTTCTGGACCCCGTCTTGCCCGCGTTGACAGTCGCGCACCCTACCGATGCACGGTCGACGTCGGTAGCGACGCGTGGTAGCTCGCCGGGGTCGCCGGGTGAGGGGTAATCGCCCGGAGACCTACGGAGTTGCCGATGTCACGCCTTTCCTTGATTCGTTCAGCGTTCCTGCTGCTGGGCTTGACCACAACGGCAATGGGGTGCCATGGGCGGTTCAAGCAACACGCGGACACCCTTGGCTCTGTCCATGCGCAGACCATTGTGACCGGTGGGCCAACGGTTCGCGTGCCGAGCGCATCCACTGGTTCGTCGTTCATTGACGCCGTTGCGAACGTGGGAGTGGCCGTGGGCGCTGCGACGACTGCCGGAAAGATTCGAGGCGCGGTGGACCTGACCGAGCTGTCGGGTGCGATGGACGCGTCGGTGGCCGACGCCATTGCCGATGGCCCCCCGTTTGCACACGCAGCGCGCGACGCATCTGGCGGCCTGATGCAAGTGGATATCCGCGATTTCGGAGTCGACGCGTCGAGGGGTGTTCCTGATTTTCGGTTCAACGGCGTGGTGAAGATCTACCGGGCACAAGACGGTTGGCGGGTGTACCGCAGTCGTTTCCGGTGCTCGTCGCGGGCAGGGACCTACAATGCTGGTGGGCTTATTGGCATTGGCCAGTCGGCCGCCGGGTTGATTCAGCTCGCCGAGATGAGCGACAGCGAGATTCGGCAGACGTTCGACCGCCAAGCGCAGGCATGTGGCCAGCTTGTGGTGGGCCGGATGCGCAGACACGCGCAGTAGGTGTGGGCGCGAGCCGTAAACTATACGAGCGCGCTGGTAGGTGCCTGACAGGTTGGGAAGCGAGCCAATTCGCTCACGATGAGGGCGCTCGAGACCCAATGGCAACGGGGTTCGCATGTGGTTTGGGACGCGCTGGCGCGTGCACGTCACCGCTGTAGAACTGGTGGATTGTCGAACATGTTGCAGGCGATTGAGTCGTCGGTGTGGTTTTATAGGCCTTGCATGGAACGAGGAGGGTGAATGCGCCCATTATTGGCCCTTGTGGCACTGCTGACCGCCAGTTCTGCGGTCGCTGGACCCAACACATTGCTGTACCAAGGCCGCTTGGTCGACGCGGCTGGCGGACCCCTCTCCGGGGAGTACGACCTGTCCTTCTCGGTGTGGGACTCCCCGGTCAACGGTGGAGAAGGTTGGGCCGAGCAACACGAGGATGTTCCCGTGGATGGCGGGTATTTTTCAGTCTCCCTTGGGTCGGTCACACCGCTTAACGATGCGTTCTCCACCGACTCAGCGTGGTTTGAGGTCACCGTTCAGGGCGTGGCGATGCAGCCTCGCCAGCCGGTCGCGGCGGTACCTTACGCTCGCGATGCGGACACCATCGATGGGATTCAGGGCGCGGACTTGGCCACTGCGGACTCGGTGACCACGCTGGATACCAGCTTTGCGCAGCTCGAGGGGGCTGTCCTGACCTTGGACGGTGTGCTGAGCAGTCAGGAAGCGGCGATTGGGCTGCTGGAGGGGAGCGTTACTGACCTGTCGGCGGGTGTGGAGAGCTTGGAGTCGTCTCTGTTGACGGTCCAAGAGAATCTGCAGGGCGTCCAAGCCGCGGTCGGAACCCTCGAAGCTGAGCTGGAGACAACGGATGGCTCGGTGACGGACTTGGGTCAGTCTCTCGACACCCTGAGTGCCTCTGTCGGTGAGCTGGAGACGTCCCTGACGGAGCTGACGGCTTCCGTAGACGCCGGCAAGCTGCCGTTCAATCCTGAGAGCCTGGTCAGCCACTCGGCGGTACTCGGCCTATGTGCAGGCATGGTGGCATCCTCGGGCTACGGCAGCATGCGCGTTGTGCGCAGTAATGGCTCGAGCTGCGCCAGTGCGTGCGACTCCCAGGACAATCCTTCTGGCGCGCCGTACAGCAACTACCACTGCTACGGCAGCATGGGCGTCGACTCGGCCTCTCCGGAGCCGGTAGCTGCCAACGTTCTGGCGTCGTCGGGCTGGTACGGAAACGGATACTGTGGTGGAACGAACGGAATGAACACGTTCTGTTGCTGCAAGTCGAACTATCCGAACACGCGATAGTCCGGTCGCGCGGTTGACGTAGGTGCCAGCCAACTCTTGGGGCGTGTCATGACTGAACAGAGCGATGACTGGTCTCACGAGGTTGTCGTGGATGATGTGCGCCTAGACGCCGTTGTCGGGGAGCTTGGTCAGCTGCTCATTCAGCGAAGCCGAACCCGGGAGTCGAGTGACGCAGTCGCCGTTGACCGTGTCTTTCCCCAGTGGGCACGTGACGTCTTCGCGGGCATTGGTGTGTTGTTCATCCTGATGTTGGGCGGGTTTTGTCTGCTTGCCTTTGTCGTTGGGGCCGTCTCGGGCGAGGCTAAGCCCACGCTTCTGGTTCCCGCTACGGTCAGTCTAGGCGGTGTGGTCGTCATTGCCTGGGTGCGGTTGCGTCGGACGGCCTTGGGCGGGGGAATCCGAGGCGTCGGACACAAGCTGACCGACCGAATGCTCATGCGGGTGGCCTCCCAACGCGTGGCTGGCAACCGGAAGAATGCGCCGTATGTGAGTCACTACCGTTGCGAAGACGGCGTGTGGTTGGGGGAGTGGAGGCGCGATGACGAGACGGTGCACAACTGGACCGTCAATCCCGCGAACTTCCAGCACGCCTATGTTGGGCGTGAGGCGGTGTACTTTTTCCAGAGTGCGACGGCTCGACGCATTGGTCTTGTGTGGATTGTGGCGTCGACCCATGGTGAGTCGCTTCGGGCGAGCCTGGAAGATCTGGGACTGTCGGTCGAGTCGTAGACAGCCAAGCCGCTTGTGCCTTCGCTCGAATTCCCGATGCGTCGGAGCCCGCCGCACAGAAGCGGTCCGCCACTGATCCAATAGGTCATTGGACTCGTACCCGATAGGGCGTGCATGGCCACAAGCCACAGCGCAAGCTTCCCCACCACTTTTGGAGTCCCATGCGCCTCACTTCGGTTCTTGTCCTACTACTCGTCGCCTGCAACGGTGACACCACCGGTACGGACACCGAAAATGGCTCTGATACCGAAAATGGCTCAGATACCGACCCCGATACCGTCGGCAACGACCCCGTCCGCGACAACCAAAGCGCCAGTACTGGTGACTTTGCGAGCAACTTCATTGCCAGTACGACCTACGACTCTATGGTCATCGAGATTGACTTCGTCACCGGTCACGCACCCGATAGTTCAGCCATCAGCGCGATGGTCACGCGGCTCGAGCTGCTACTCGACAAGCCGAGCGGCATCACGGTTGTCGTAGACGACGAGATTCCCGCCCAAGGGGCCCCAGCCTGGACCATTGGCGAGACCCGCGAGCTTGAGGAACAGTACCGAGACCAATACCGGGACCCGGATACGGGCGTCGCTGTTCTGCACATGCTGTACCTCGACGGAAACTCCGACCGAGACACCGACAACGGCCAGATTCTTGGCTACGCCTACCAAGGCAGCAGCATTGTGATGTTCCAAAGCAGCATAGAGGATGCCGGGGGTGGCGGTCTGTTCGCAGGCGACGTTGAGCCGGTGGTGCTGCTTCACGAGGTCGGCCATCAGCTTGGACTGGTCAACCTGGGTACACCGATGGCCGCCGACCACGAAGACCCCGACCACAACGGCCACGACTCAGACGATGGGTGCATCATGTTCTGGGCAGTCGAGACCTCTGCGGTCACAGACATGCTGCTCGGCGGCACACCCGACTTTGACGACGCCTGCCTAAACGACTTGGCTGCAGCCGGCGGCCTTCCCTGACAGAGCGCCATCGTCGCTCAATCACGAGTCCTCAGCACCTTGTGAGCGCGGTCCCTACGGGTGCGGCGGGGCTGCTGGGACTGCAGGCGGTTCGTCTGTGACCTCGATGGCGAGTGCCCGGTCGCGCATCAGTGCGGGTACGGGTCCGGTGTCGCGGTGGAACCAGTCCACAAGCGGCGTGCCATCTTCGGCGAGGAACTGCAGGGCGTCCACCGGCGGGCCGTCTGGGTGGGGCAGCATGAACTCGCCTGTACCGAAGCCGTAGACACCGCGAACGCGGGCCCACTCCTCGGGTGTGTCCTCCGTTCGGTGACAGGTGGAGCAGGTGCGCGGCTTAGCGGACGTCGTATGCTGGAAGAACGGTGGGAATCCGATGTTGGCGTCGGATGTTGCGGTCTTACGGAACACCCCGCGGTTTTGGTCGGTCGGCTGGCCTTGTTCATCCAGCGCAGGACCGCCAATGACGCGGTCGCCCTGTGGGTCTACGACGGTGAGCTGTGCGTGGGCAGAGGGCACCGAGGTCTGTACGCGGCCGTCTGTGTTCTGCACCAGCAAGACGGTATCGAGGGAGTAGGTCTGGCGGCTGCCCCGAACGAAGCCCATCGAGGGCTCACCGGTCTGGTCGTCGACCTGGGATAGTCGAGCATCAAAGCTGACATGGCAGCCAATACATACCTGGTTGTAGCTGGTGTGACAGGTGTCGCAGGTGAGGGAGTCGGTGTGGGACCAGTCGCCCTGTAGACCCATGGCGCGATGCATGGCGGCACTGCCGGATCCACCGTCAGCTAGCAGCTCAGCGGGCTGTTTGACCACGTGCTCTGCACCGTCGACAACGCCGGTCAGGACGACCGTTCCGTTGACACTGCTGAGTTGCGGAAGCGCCCGGCCTCCTTCGGTGCGGAAGACGCCACTTGCGTCTGGAGTGGCCACCTCTCGGACGGTGCCGTGGCAGTCCTCACACCGCAGGTCCATCTGTTGCTTTGCGGTCGTGTAGATGCGGCCGGTGCCGTGGACATCGGAGCCTACGTGGCAGTCCGCGCAGTGCATGCCGGCGGCGTAGTGCAGGTCGGGTGGGGTCTCGTCGACATCGTTGCGGGTGTCTTCGTCGAGAACGTAGAAGCCGGGGGTGTGACCGTAGGCGGTTTCGTCCCAGGTCTGTGCGAACTCGGGAGTCTCTGAGAAGCCACCTTCGCGAATACCTCGGAACAACAGGCCAATACGCCCGCCCTGGAAGTGGCATGTAGCGCACTGCTCAGACGGAATGGCCGTGGTGACCTCGTGTCGCATTGGGTGAACGGGTGTGGTGGTGGAGATGACCGGGTCGTTCCCTTGGTACAGACCGTCGGAGCTGTACAGAACATGGCATGAGGTGCAGCCAGCTGAACGGTAGCGGTGGGGCGAGTCGTTGGGACCAAAGCCAGAGGCGTGGCAGTCACCACAGGACTTGGCCAAGTAGTGGTCCCAGCCGATTTCTTGCAGCGCGTCGGCATCGTTGTCTTCAAAGGCCTGTAGAACCTGGGCTTCTGGCTGCGGCAGCATGGCTTCGACCGAGCAGACGGTGCCCTCGATAGACAGGTCACAGTCAGGGTCTACGGCTGGCCCCGCAGCGTAGATAGCGTCCTGGTCTTGAAGGCCGGCCAGGTGCCGCGTGGGCATGTAGTGGCCAGCGTTTGTGGTCATGACAGATGACGTCCACGTCTCCACAATTTCGGCATGGCAGACGCCGCAGGTACGGTCCACTGCGCGCATGTCGCCCGGGTTGATAAACTGTACGTAGTCGAGTGGAAGCTGGTCGAGCTGCGCGGGCATGAAGTCACGGATGTAGCCGGGTGGTGCGGGCGGCAGGGCAGTGCCACGGACATCCGCCCAGTTGGCCGGAATGGGGACGTGTGCCTCTTCCAGGGTGCGCGCGTCGCGGTCGCCGCCGTGGCAGACGACGCAGGAGTCTTCAGCGATAGTGGGCATCATCTGCTCAATACCCACGTGACAGCCCACGCACTGATCTCCTGAGACCGACGGATTGTTTCCAGGACAGCCGGCCAAGACGAGTGCGAATACCGACAACAACCGCTTCATCGGGACACCCGCAGTGTGACAGTGGCGCGCCCTTCTGCAGTGCGGTCCTGTTCATCCGTTGCAATGACAATGACGTCGACCTGCTCTCCGTCGAGGGCGAGCAGCGCGTCTACGTCGGGGAACTCTTCGGGGTTGAAGCCCACTACCTGTCCCCACAGCAGACCGTATCCGTCCTCTTGGCAGGTCAGGATACCGTTTGTCTCGAAGAATCCGGTCTGCTCACCATCGATCTCAGTGATGAGCTGCAGGTCGATGAGATTGTCGGTGGTGACGCCACGCGTGAGCGCGCGAACGGAGATGCCCATTCCGCCCTGTGGCGCGATTGTGAGAGCGATGTCCTGACCGTCCTCGAAAGGCTCAAAGGCCGAAGAAGCCCCCTGACCAAGCGTGATTTCAGGAGGAACATCGGCGTCGCAGGATGTGTCCTTGCAGGCGCCCAAGACCAAGAATGGGACGGCCAGAGCCCCTGAGAACATCCGCATTGCAACTCCGATACTACACACTAGCGGAATTGCTCGCTCCCGTCCTGCTGCGCGCTCAGATGGGCCTACGATGGCGTTGATGCCGGCGCAAGACCGAGGCTGCCCTGCGTTCGCGGTGTCGTTGGGTGTGTGTTTACAGCGTCGCCCGAGTCAACCTGGCGCGGCTTCGCTTTAGTTTGGAATCTCACACCCATCGGCGTCACAGCCCTCACCAGCCTCGACCGCCGCGGTCTGGATCGACTCCGAGTGGGCCTGATTTAGCGCTCGCAGCAGCGTCTCAGCCGGCTGGGCACCCGAGATACCGTAGCGTTGGTCAATGACGAAGAAGGGCACACCCGTGGCGCCGAGGGTGCGGGCTTGGGCCTCGTCGGCGCGGACGGCTTCGGTGAAGGCGTCGGACTCGAGCATTGCTGCTGCTGCGGCCATGTCGAGACCGACCTCGCCGGCCAGTGATGCGAGCTCGTCACGGTCGCTGATGGCGCGTCCCTGGGTGAAGTAAGCAAGGAGTAGGCGCTCTTTCATCTCGTCGCCAAGGTCGCTGTCGTAGGCGAAGTGGATGAGACGGTGCGCGTCTAGCGTGTTGCCAGTCTTGGCAATGTCGAAGCGCATCTCAATGCCGTCTTCGGCGGCGGTCTGGGTCACGTGCGTCTGCATCTGCAGTGCGCGCTCGCGGGGCATGCCGTACTTCTTGGCGAGTGCGTCGGTAAGCGGCATATCGAGTGACTTTGCAGCGTTTGGATCCAGCTCGAAGCTGTGCCAGCGGATATCGACATCGCCATCAAAAGTGGACAGGGCGGCTTCGAGACGGCGCTTGCCGATGAAGCACCAGGGACAGACAACGTCGGACCAAATGTCGATGCGCATGGGGGACCTCTAAGAGAAGGAGGCGCACAGAATGTGCACGCAGTCGCGGAGTGCAACACGTGATTGTGTCGTCCCATGTCGCGGGCCGGGTCTCGGCTCAGGTTCCACTGGGGTGTGCTGACAGCCAGTCTCGGTGACGTTGCCGTACTTGGTCGCGCGCTTCTCGCGTTGCGGCAATCACGTCCACACCACCGTCGTAGGGCGCGATGAGGTGCTTGAAATCGGCGTCTAAGATCAGTGTATTGAACCGTTCATCGTCTGCGATGAGTCGGAGCCAGGGGTCGAGCATGCCCGTGTGCCAACGGAGCGGCCACCCGTGTAGCACCCCGGGTGGATAGTCCGGTTCAATGTGTTCGGGTCGGTACTCATGGGTCATTCGCGTTGGCGCGTCTCCGACGAGAGCGGAGAGAATTGCCAGGTCGGCTCGTTCGGTGAGCTCGGCCTGAGCGTCGAGAACCGCTTGAGCCGCTGAAGCGCTGAGGTCTGTGGACTGATGCGGGGGTGGGCTTGCGGTGATCATCCATCCCGGTTTTCCGCCGAGCAATTCGTCAATGAGCTGGTTCTGACGACGAAGAATCTCCGCGTACTCCGCTTCGGTGTCCGCGTAGCGTTTCGACTCCGGCAGACTGTGAAAGCGTACCCAGCGCTCGGGAAGAAGAAGGCGAAGTTCACAGGCAACGAGCGGCAGTTCACCGAATGCGTGGGACCACTTGTCGTCGTACACCGTCACGTCAATCCTCTCCTAGTCAGGCTTCGCAGTGTACCTGTGATGCACCCCAATTCCGACTCTGGCGGTCCCCGCTTCGGGGGCCGACGAGACGACGGTTCCACGAAAGTGGCTGGACCCTAGGGTGTTTGGTGCGTAGGGTGGTTGAACAAGGGGAAAGGTCATGCCGGCAGTCGATGTACGTCAGAAACAAGATCAGCAGGTTGCGTCCGCCGCACCAGCGGCTGCGAGCGACAACCTTCAAGACTCGCTCACTGACGATCTGCTTGCGGCGGACGGCGCAGAGACCGCGTCCAAAGGCGCAGATAAGAAGGCGGCCGGGCGTGGCAAAGAGGGCACCGATGCGGGTGCGAAGGCGTGGTCTGGCGCCATGGGCGACTTCATTGGCGGCAAGCTCTACAGTGCTATCGCCGGTCAAGTCTCCGAAGCCAAGCTGGAAGGCATTGCTGTAAAGGTCGTGGAATCCGGCGTCGGCGCATTCGAGAAGTGGCTGAAAGAGCAGACAACCGCTCCGGATGCACAGGCTGCCACCGCGAAGCTTGCCGCAGAGCTGAAGAAGCACCTCGGTCCCATGGCGAAAGAGCTCATGGATAGTGACGGAGGTGGCTGGGCCGCGAAGATCGGCGAGTTCACAGACGACAATCCGTGGATCATTGCCTCCGCAGCACTCGCCGCGGCCGTCACCTATGTGGTCACGAACCAGAAGATTCCTGCACTGAAGGTGCCCATCAAGTTGGGTGGTGCGGGCAAGATCACGGTCGGCACAACGCTCGGCGGCGGCATCATGGACCTGTTCAAGGGCGATGTCTTCCTCAAGGAAATGACAGGCGCCTACGCCTCCAAGGGCGGCGCAATCAAGGCCGACGTCAAGCACAAGAGCGACGGCGCCGGTGCGGTCGACCAAGCGGCCTCGTTCTCTCTGACCGACGAAGACAAGTACGCGAAGCTGTACGGCGAACGCAAGATGGCAGATGGCGACATGACCAGCGGCAAGTACGGCATGGAGATTGGGCAGAAGAACGACAAGGCCAGCAGCTACCTGCGTGCTGAGCACCTGATGGGAACGGGCGACGGCGTCACCACCTTCGGCGCAGGCGGCAGTCTCACGAACAAGGAGACTGGCTTCGGCATGTCCGGTGACATCATGGGCGGCACAGACGGCCGGTACAGCGCCTCGGGCAAGTTCTCGAAGAAGTTCAACGACAACCTGTCGATGTCCGCAATGGGAAGCGCATCGCGCATGCCTGGCGCCGCTGGCATGGACACCAAGTACGGTGGGCAGGTCGGACTCGACTACAAGAAGGACAACTTCTCGGTTGGCGGGTTCGTTGGCCAAGACGTGATCAACGGCAAGCGAGACACCAAGGCCGGAATCGGTCTCAAGTGGACCTTCTAAGGCGCTAGTCTTCAGCTAGTTGCCCGCCTCGATTTCAGTACATTCGCGATAGCAGCGTTGCTCGCCCGTGGAAATGACACGTCATTCCTTCGGGTTTGAGCCGTGCCCTCACGACGCCTCAGCGTCTTGTTGGGCAGACCCTAAACAGGCTTGCTTCCCGTAGTTCTTCGCATCGTCCCCTCGAGTGGGACGATTCTGCACGGCACCATTGTGTGTGGCCCGTGTCGGAGGTTCAGGACCATGCACCCTTTTGAGTGCGGCCTGTAAGCAGACCGAATGACCGTCGTTCGGTCTGCGCACCTCGCGGAGAGAACTATGCGCGCCCCATCGATTCTGTTGATTCTAGCTGCCTCATGCACCCTGCCTCACGACGGGGACGCACTGTTTGTAGACACGCCTCCGGTTCAGGCAGACGCCGTAGAGGCTCCACCCATCGTGATAATTCCGGATGCGTTTGAGCAGGCGCCGGCAGCCTCGCCTCGCCGTGATGACGCGGACCTACCCACGGATACCGGCGAAAGAATCGTCTCGTACTTCGACAACTTCGGGTCCCGTCGTGTACACGTCCAGCTCGACCGGCCCATGTACCGGCCTGGCGACACGGTGTGGGTGAAGACCTGGAGCCTGGTGTCGCGCGGCCTAACGGCTGACAACAACTACTCAATTAACTACCAACTTCTCGACCCGCGGGGTCTCGTCGTACAGACCAAGTCCGTGGGCCAGGCCGACGGCGGCGCTACCAACGACTTTGTTCTGGATGCAAGCGTTCCTGGTGGCCAGTGGACCCTTCGTGCAACGCTTCCCACCGGCGAGATTGACGAGCGTCACTTTGTTGTTTCCAGCTACCAGACCCCCCGGCTACGCAAGACCCTCGACTTTGTGCGCGAGGCGTACGGGCCTGGTGACCGCGTCGAAGCCCTCGTAGAGATTGAGCGCACCACCGGCGGTCCGCTTGTTGACCACCCCGTTCACGCACTCGTCCAGATTGCTGGAGAGACGGTGTTCGAGACTGACCTACAGACCGACGCCACTGGAGCCGTGTTCATTGCCGCACAGCTCGCCGACTCCCTCCAGAGCAGCGACGGCCTGCTGACCCTGCTCGTCGAAGACGGGGGTGTGACCGAATCGATCAGCCGCTCCATCCCGCTGGTCCTCGCAGACGTCTCCATCGACTTCTTCCCAGAGGGCGGCGACTTGGTGCGGGACCTACCCGGTCGGGTCTACTTTGAGGCCACGGATGTTCACGGAGAGCCCGCCGACATCGCTGGCATCATCCGCGACGACCGCGGCGAGCAAGTCGCGACCTTCTCGAGCCTTCACGATGGGCTGGGACGCTTCGCCTTCACGCCAGAGCGTGGCCGTTTGTACACCGCACAGGTCACCGAACCCGCGGGCGTTCGCCAGGCCTTTGCATTGCCGGAGGCACTCGCAGACGGCTGTACCCTGCGCAGCTTTGACGACGTGAACAGCGAACAGGCCGCAACCCGCGTTGCCGTACGCTGTGCCACCCCCTCTGAGGTACTGGTTAGCGGTGTCCTACGTGAACGGCTTGTGGACCAAGCTGCGGTCAGCGTAGGGCCGAACGCAGACACCATCGTCTATCTCCAGGGAGATGCCGACGTTCAACAGGAACAGGGTGCCATGCGCGTCACCGTGTTCGACCGCGAGCTCAACGCCATTGCCGAGCGCTTGGTGTACCGAAATGCCGGTCGCGACCTTGGCATTGAGCTGACCCTCGACCGTGATGAGTACAGCCCGCGCGACGAGGTCGTTGTGGGTGTGAAGACAACCAGTGCGGACGGCTCGCCGATTGCAGCCCAAGTAGCCCTGTCTGTTGTGGATGACGCGCTGATCAGCATGGCAGACGACGAGGAAGGACACATCTTAAGCCGTCTTTACCTCGACCCTGACTTGGTCGAGAGTCCAGACGACCCGGCCTGGTACTTCGACAACGACGAAGAACTGGCCGCCCACGGACTGGACTTGGTCATGGGCACCAAGGGTTACCGCCGCTTTGAGTGGGAACGCGTGTGGAACCCACCCGCGCCGCCGCCAGTCGTCACCGCCACTGTCTCTCGTGCCCGGCGTGGTGCCGCGCTTGAAGGGGCACTGGGTGGGGCAGAGTTTGGAGGTGGGATTCACATGGAACCGGGTGTGGCCGCCATCGAAATCCAGGGTGTTCCGGATGCCGATGAGCCCATGGACGGCGTTCGACAGCGCGTGGTCGTGGACATGCCCGAGGTTGTCGAGAGGCTCGAGTTTGAGCTCGAAGACATGGAGCAACCCAACGAAGAGGTGGTCATGCAGGCCGCCATTGGTCGCGACCGCGTCGATGCTGTGGATGCTGGTGCTGCCCCACAGGGTGCCGCAGGTATTGCCCACTTTGCCGACGCGAACGACGGAGACGGATGGGGCAGGGGTCTACTCGGTGAGATTGGCTACCTTGGTGGAGAGGCGGGCCGGTTTGGCAACAACTTCGGCGTACAGGCCAGCACCGTTCGCGTCTTCCCGAAGCCCGACTACCGCGAAGGCTTCACCGGCACCCGGACCGACTTCCGCGACACCGTTCACTGGGAGCCGACCATCCAGACCGACGAAAACGGCGAAGCTGAGGTCCGCTTCTACCTGTCCGACGCCGTCACCCAGTTCCGCCTGACCTCGGAAGGTGTAGGCGCCGGTGCCGCTGGACACACCGAGGCCACGCTCTCCTCGGTCTTGCCCGTGTCCATTGCGACCACATTGCCCACTCAGGTCAGTGCAGGAGACACGCTGTTTTTGCCCATGACAGTCAGCAATGCGCGGGATCAAGCCCTTAGTTCCCACGTCACCGCGTCCATTACGTCTTCGCTAATTCAGGCCACATCCGGCTCGGGTGACCTGTCGGTGGACGCCCAAGGCAGCGCTACTCACTGGGTCGAGCTCAACATCGGCCAAGGCAGCGAGACCGCCACAATCGAGCTCGCCGCCCAAGGTGGCGGCGTCATGGACACCATGGTTCGCACCCTCGAAATCGTGCCCCCTGGATTCCCGCGCAGCCAGTCTGAGGCGGGGGAGATGACGGGCGAGACTTCGCTCACCGTGAACGTAGACGAGTGGGTCGAGGGCAGCCTCACGGCCAGTGTCTCCTGGCAGCCGAGCACCGTGGCTACGTTGATGACTGGCATGGCTGGCCTCATCAAGACGCCCGGCGGCTGCTTTGAGCAGACGAGCAGCACCAACTGGCCCAACGTGGCCATCCTGGCCTACCTCGAAGCCCACGAGGGCGACCCGCGCCTGCGCGCACAGAGCAGCCAAGCGCTCGACGCCGGCTACGCCAAGCTCACCGGCTACCAAGTGGCTGCGGGTGGCTTTGAGACTTGGGGAACGGGTCCAGGCAAGGAAGCCCTGTCCGCCTTCGGACTGCTTCAGTTTGCCGACATGAAGGCGGTGTACCCAGTAGACGCTTCGGTCCTTGAGAAGGACGCCGAGTACCTGCTCGCTCAGCGCGACGGTGACGGCGGCTTCAAGAACAGCGGCTCGAGTGCTCACGGTTACGGAAGCGCACCTCCGGCCGTCCTAAACGGCTTCATCACCTGGGCCTTGGTGGGCACAGGCCACGCCGATTCGCTGTCGGATGAGATTGCACAGCAAGCCAACGTGGCCACCCAGTCTGACGACCCGTATGTGCTCGCCTTGGCCGCCCGTACGCTGGTCGCTACCGGGCATCCGGGCGCGGACCGAGCCATCGAGCGGCTTGCAGAACTACAAGATGACGACGGTAGCTTCCCGGGTGCAGAGAGCAGCATCACTCGCAGCTATGAAGCCAACTTACTGGTGGAGAGCACCGCGCTGGCAGCACTAGCGCTGATGGAGGCCGGCGCAGACCGCCGCGCCTACGATGCCGCCGCTGAATGGCTCGTCGCCAACCGCCGGGGTGTCGGCACGTGGGGTGCCACTCAGGCCACAGCGCTCGCTCTCGGCGCACTCACCACCCATGCAGACCTGAGTCGTCGTCCCAAGACCGGCGGTCTCATCTCGGTCGAGGTCAACGGCCATGCTGTGGGCATGGTCACCTACAATGCTGACCAGACCGAGCCTTTGTCCATGGACGGCTGGGAGCAGCACCTGGTTCGCGGCGCGAACGCCATTGTACTTCGCCAAGAGAGTGGTGAGCCGCTGCCGTACACGGTCGACGTGTCGTGGACATCGGTGACACCCGACACCTCTCCTGGAGCCGAGCTCACCCTGGAGACGTCTCTGTCAGACACCGAAGTGTCTATGGGTGAGACGGTGCGTCTGACCGCGACCATCGACAACCAAGCCGGTCGCATTGTCCCCAGTCCCATCGCGCGAATTGGCCTTCCTGCCGGTCTATCCGCGCAGACCTGGCAGCTACAAGAGATGCAGGACCGGGGTGAAATCGCCTTCTTCGAGACCCGTCCGCGGGAAGTCACCTTGTACTGGGACGGTCTACACGAAGACAGCGCGCACGAGGTCAACCTGGACCTCGTCGCCACCGTTCCCGGCGTGTTTACCGGACCCGCGAGCAGCGCCTACCCGTACTACAACGACGACGAGATGGCGTGGCAGCCTGGCCTTCTGGTCACCATCTCGCAGTAGCCGGTCAGCGAGGGTTGAGTTCGGGTTTCGCCCCGCCGCCGCACCACGGTTGACCGACCGAGTGCGGCGGCGATAGGCGTGTGCATGGCTCGTTTGCTCGGAACTGTGACCCTCATCTTTCTCTCGGCCTGTGCGACCCACTCGGTTCCCATCGTCGACCCACACCCGCCCGGCTGTGAGATCAGCGTGTGTCTCGCCGGCGCCTGGACCCTGGAAAATGGCGGCAACCCGGACCTGCTGGCCATGTGTGAGCAGCTTCCGGGGCTCGTTCGCGACTGCCGCGGTCGTACCTGCCACGCCGCGTTCAATATGCACCGCGCTGACCAAGCCAGTGACGCGGTCTTCGCTGCGTTGGATACGGATGCTGACAAGCGATTGACCCACGCAGATGGCACCTGTTCGGTGACGGTGGTGGGCTTTTCCTGGGGCGGAATCGGGGCTGCCCGGGCGTTCGATTGGACGGAGCGGGACGACATCGAACCCAGTCGTCGTGTCATCGACCGGTTGTACCTCATCGAGCCGTTTCGCTGGCCTCGACCGCAGACGGTTGTCATTCCCAATAACGTTGAAACAGCCAAGGTCTTCCGCCGCTCGGTGGTAGGGGACGGAGACTGTTCGCAGCGGTCCCTCTTTGGGCCGTACATTGGTGTCGCTCCCACCTGTGACCAAGCGGAGTGTACGGATGTCGACTTCTCTCGCTGGGGTCGAACGCATTTTCTGCTGCTGAACAGCGAGCCGGTATCCGGCTCCCGGGCAGGGCATTGCTGGGCCGTGAATTTCTCGGCACCCATCATCCTGGCAGAGATTCACGAGCAGTGGATGCCGGACAGTGTGAAAGACGTGCTTGAGGCCAGCGAGCTGTAGCCACGTGCACCCCGGGGCTTCAGCGTGTGGGCTGCCCATCCCAGGTGAGGGGTATGCGCTCGAGCAGTTCTCCGTTGTGCGGGTTGAACTGAAAGGACGCAGTTCCCCCGCCGCATTCGGCTCCGTTGCGATTGAGGGCCACATGGTACGCCAGCACCGGTTGCTCTCCCGGAGGTCCGTGCAGCTTTAGGGTGATCAGCTCGACCATAGCGGCCTGGCACGAGTCGGGAACCCACGCGGAGTCGTAGGGAAGAACCGTCCTTAGGTCGCACAGGTCGTGTGCGTTCGTCCCGCGACTATCGGCGTCTTCCAGACAAACCTGCACCCAGGTGGCCCGCTGTTCGCGGGTGGGGGCGGTACCCAGGACGTCCACGTCACCGGCGTACTCAAGCTGCAGAGAGAGGGCTGGGGCCAGGGTTGTTCCGGTACTTACCGGTGCTTTGTGGCATGCGGCCATGGCCGGCAACAGCGACAGTCCAAGCGATAGACGAACCGCGTTTATGACAGTGTTCTGGCTCATGACGCTCATCTCGCACAGACCTACTCGGTCCTTCCACGGACAGTCTATATGCACCTTCATTGTGTGAGTGGACGGTTGTCCGGCATCGGGGCATGAGGGTCGTAACGGAGGAAACTGATGAAAAATCGAATCGGCTGGGTACTGCTCATGACCGCACCCATGGCACTCTTCGGCTGTGACAACGACATCGGTATTACCGGGAATGCCCAGTGCGACGGCCAAAAGCAACCGTCGGAAGACACTGTCGATTCGCCTTTTGACGCTGACAACGACGGCTTCTTTGACGGCAGCAATGCCGGGTGTGTTGCTGCGTACGACGCGAGTGCTCTCGACTGCGACGACCGCGACGAAGACATTCATCCGGGTGCGGACGAGGTCGCGTGCAACGGGGCCGACGACGACTGCGATGCCGAGACACCAGACGACGATGAGTGCACCGAGTCAGACGACTTTAGCGGCACCTACATTGTCACTCCTGCCGTCTCCTACGCCTGCGCATTCAACAGTGTGACGCTCAGCGTCAGCTCGTTTACTGTGACGGACGCCAATCCCACGATTCTGGTTGTGGCCTCTGGCGACACGCAGCCCGGCTCCATGAGCGGGTCCTTCGACTCCGCGAACGGCTTTGTGGCTACCAATGCCATCAGCTCCGGTGGCGGTGGCTGCGATGAGACCTACTCGGTGGATGCCACGTTCACCTCGGCAGACGAGATGTACGGCACCCTGACGGCGACCTTCTTCGATGCCTCGGGCATTGGCGGCTGCTTTGACTGTGCCGACCAGACCTTCTCGTTTACCGCGGTGCGCTGAGAGCCTGTTTGTTGAGGCGCCCTCCATTTACGTGGAGAGCGAGACCTCGTCCCAGGCATCCGACGGCGAGACCAGCCAGGACAGCGCGTGGCGGCGTTCGTGAATCACACCGCCGTCCGCCGCCGGGTGGAAGCCTGGTGGCGTGGTTGTCCGCCCTTGCTGAGCGGACCGTACCGCGTGGTGTGCCAGGTAGAAGGTGTCTTCGAGCTGTGCGACCTCTTCGAGAGTGCGCGGTGTGACGTTGTCGATAAAGTCGGAGAGGTCGGAAGACAGCTTGGGCAGGAAGGCCCACATGTCGCGCGTGGTCTCATCCGTGATCATGCCGGGCACTAGGTCGGGCTTCACGTCGAAGCCTAAGGCCCATGCAAGCGGCCACATGTTCTCCATACGCCAGCCAATACTGTCGATATGCTCTGCGGCCTTCTCTTGTGGGAGCTGCGCCAGCTCTTGCTCCCGAGGCGTGAGTGCACTGTGTAGATCCAGTCGCTCCAGGAACGCCTTGGCATGGACCGCAGACGGTGGAGGCGCTGTGACGTAGGAGACCAGACCTTGCAGAGCTGCCAGTCGGCGGACGACTTGTTCGACGGGCCGCAGCGCTGCATCTGGGGACGAGGGCAGGCGAACGGCGGCTGCGTACCCGGCGGCGGTGAGCGCGTTCACGCTGAGCTGGCGCTGAGCGCTCGCTTCGCCTTCGTATAGAGCGCCGCGGCGCGACAGAATGGGGTTGGGTTCGGCGGCCTTGGGCCACGTGGCAGCAGGGTCTCTCTGGCCGTTGGGTGCAAAGAGCAGGCGGCCTTGGGCGTCCAACATGGCACCATTGACGTGGATGACGCCGTCGAGGTGGGCGCACATGGCTTGTATCGCCTGCCAGCGAGGGTCGGCGTCATCAAAGCTGCCGGGGACGAAGGACACTGCGAACCGAAAGCTACGGACCAACTCAAGCAGTTCCACAGGCGGCGCGGCCCGCAAGTAGTACTGGAACATGCCTGGAAGCTGTCTGGAGAAGCTCTCGTCGCTGTAGTAGCCAGAGTCGTGTTCCAAGGTCATCTGCTTGCCAGCGCGGAACAAGCCTCCGCCGAATGTAGCGGTCCCCGTGGTCCACGGAGAGTCCACCTTGACAGTCGCGCCAGCGTCTCGCAGGACCTGTAGGACGCCGTCAGGGTCGATGGTGGAGGAGAAGATGGTGACGGGGGGCTGGTCGGACATGCGACTCCAAGATCACGTGTAGGAAGGGGCTGTACGGCGGTGGCGCTCCAGCGGGTCTGCAGTGAGTGCATTCGCTCGGGTAAGGCAGACTTAGCGTTGCCGGGTCAGGTTGACCCGCGGGATGCGTCGTTCAGGTGCGTGCGTGGCGACTCGGCGCACCGGAGTTGTGTCGGGACACACTGCGATGCGCTGAGGAAGCTAGGCGCGTGCATGAGCGGCGCAGCCCGGATCAACGTGGACCGGCACCGCTGTAGCGCGGCAGTGTGAACCAGAACCGGCAGCCGCCATCAGGCGCGTCTTCAATGCCAATCTCCCCGCCATGTCGGGCCACAACGCGCTTGCACGTGGCCAGACCTACGCCGTTGCCGTCGAACTGGGTCTGGCTGTGTAGTCGTTGGAACATCTCGAAGATGCGGGCTCTGTATTTTGGCTCAATGCCAATCCCGTTGTCCTGTACGGCGAACCAGTGGACGCTGGGCCGGAACTCGCTCCAGACGCGCACGATGGGGGCTTCTACCCCTCGATACTTCAGCGCGTTTCCAATCAAGTTGGAGAACACCCTTCGGAGGATAGGGCCGTCTGCTTGGACGTCAGGAAGGTCTTCCACAACAATGGAGCCGCCATACTCGGCAAGGGTCAGAGTGAACTCTTCCAGAACCTCGGCTACGAGCGCTCCCGTGTTCACCTTGGCAATCTTGAGCGGAACCCCGCTGGCTTGGCTGTACTCCAGAAGGTCATCGACGGATGACTGCATCTGGTCCATGCCGGTTCGAATGAAGCTGGCAAATACCTGCCCCTGGTCCGACAGATCGGTGCCGAGCTCCTTCTCCAGAAGGTCAAGGAATGCACGTACTTGTCGCAGAGGTTGCTTGAGGTCGTGGGCCACAACTGCGTTGAATCGGTCCATCTCCTGTTCGCGGACGGCCAATCGCTCACCGAGCGAGTCCATGCGCCTAATCAGCATGCCGTGGGACAGCGCCCGTGACACCCACTGCCCAAATAGACGGATCAGCTCGCGCTCGCGCTCAGTCCACACGCTGCCGCGTGGTTCAGGACTAGAGAAGTTGAGTGTGCCGAACACCTCTCCGTCAACAATGAGGGGCACGCCTACGTAGGTCTCAAGTCCGAATGTGGTGTAGCAGGGGTGGCCCGAGTGGTCGGAGCTGGCCATGTCCGAGATAGTGACAACATCGTCGCTGTCCAGTGTGATGGCACAGTAGGTCTTGGCAAGCTCAAACTGCTGACCCGGTGCAAGGACGTCCGCCGGTTGGGCAACGAACAACACCGTGTAGACGTCCCCTTCGACACGACTGATGATGCCGATGTCCGTTCCAAGCATTTGAGTGCACCGCTGCAACAGTTCCGCGAGTTGGTCGCTTGCACCCGTCTCAAGGGTCGAAGAGACTCCCAGCAGTTGACCGATTATCGAGTCCAAAACGAACCTCGCGGGGCCTTACCGAATGGGTGTGATCCGTCCGGTGCGTTGATTGACCGGTGCGGAACAAGAGGTGGACCTAAGGAGTGTAGGGGACCTCCATATGAATGTGAAGTTCCACGCCTTGGCATGTGTAGTTCCACCGTTAGATTCCGAGTAGCACGTAGTTTAAATGTGGTCAGTTTGCGACTCCAATAGTCGCGTTTTGCCCAGTTTCTGCCATCAACAAGGTCGCTTATCGGTCGTGGTTGCCCACCCCGTGCGTCATCAGCGTCAGCCCGTCCACTCAGCCCATCCACTCAGCCCATCCACTCAGCCCATCCACTCAGCCCATCCACTCTACCCGCGTGGCAGCGACTGTTTCGATCGAGGGGGCCTCGTGAGACGGGGTAGGGGCTCATCGCCTCACCGGTACGGGTCCGCGGATAGGACACCGTTCACCACGTCAATGCTGTGAAACCCTTCCGTGGGACGGTCGCTAAGGTCAAATGTGTCACCAGGGGACAGCCGCCACACCTTGAAGCCTCGGTGCGTGAGAGGTTTTCGGGGTTGGCAGACCTCTGGCGGACCGTCGGCAACAACAACGTAGCTGTCGCCCGTGCCCATCACTGTCGCTCGTCCATTGCGGTCGATGAACAGCGACGATGCTTCGTCCGCCGCCAGGCCAATGGCAAGGTCCGTTCGGCCATCCGCGAGCTGGCGGGACAGGAACACCATCAGGCGGCCCATGCGGTCTCGGGCGACGAAGTGGGTGTCTGTGACAACACCGGAGAGCACGGGCCAGTGGAAGTGGTCGGTGGTGAAGGTGACGCTACTGTCGTACGGATTGGCGAGTGCCGCCGCTGAGGCGACGCTACCTACGCATCCGTCGTAGGCATAGTGCGCTTGAATGGCCATCCCGGCGCTCGTTCCACCAACGCCGCCGCCGCGTGCGACAACGGATTTGACCGCGTCCCGAACGGCGCCGCCAAAGACGGTCGTGTAGGTGCACTGGTCGCCGCCAGCGAAGAACACGACCTCCGCGTCCCGTACCGTATCGACCACCTTGGACGCATCACCGGCTCGGGTGACGACCAGGGTCTCCACCGAATCAACGCCCGCCATCGCAGCCACAAAATCGTTGTAGCCATCGGCACCGCTGGTTCTCAAGACGACGACATCCACGGTGGCATCGCAGTCTGTACACCCACGCGTCCCGTCGATCAGCGCCTGGAAGGCAGAAGCGACGTCTGCCCCGCCACCGCCTAGGTCAAACACTGGGCCCGACAGCAGCGGGTCGACGTCTGCACCGTTCCCGGTCAGGTACCGAGTGACCTGCGCCTGTGCGGGGGAGATGCCGAAGACGAGCAGCGCAGCGGTGAGGGCAATCATGCCGGTTCCTTAAGCCGCCTCACGTCTCCATCGTCTAGTCTGGCCGAAGTCCCTCAACCCCGGAGTCATGATGGACACCACGACCCAGCAGCGCATTGCAGAACTTGAAGAGCAGATTCGCAGCGCCCAGGCCGAGCAGCGTCAGCTCATTCGTGAGTCAACAGACCACTCCCCAGTGCGCGACTTCGCATTCGAGACCACCGCCGGTCCCGTGTTGCTGAGCGCGCTGTTTGGCGAGCACAAGGATCTGATTGTGATTCACAATATGGGCGCGTCGTGCTCGTACTGCACGCTGTGGGCTGACGGATTCAACGGAGTGCTGCCGCACCTGAACAACCGCGCTGGCTTCGTGGTGGTGAGTCCGGATGCGCCAGACGTACAGGAGTCGCTTGCCAAGTCCCGAGGTTGGAACTTCACATTGGTGAGCGATACTCAAAGCTTCACCACTGCAATGGGCTACCGCAGCACAGACAGCGTCACTCCTGGGTTCTCAACGTTTCGCAAAGAGGGCGATGTCATCCGTCGGGTGGGCCATGCGTCCTTTGGTCCTGGCGACCCCTACAGCGGAATCTGGCACTTGTTCGCCATGCTGGACGGCGGGGTTGCCAAGTGGGGACCGAAGGCCGCGTACTAGGGTGTCTACGAATCTCGCAGGATTTCCGCGCCTTGGATTTTCGGTTGACCTACCCAGGTGAAAACCGCTATATCCCTGCAAAATCCGGGGTCTCATGCTTACATTACTCGTCGCGCTTGCGTTGGCTGCGCCAACAGATGTTCACCACCAGGGACGACTGCTCGACGCCGCTGGAACTCCTGTGGATGGCAACGAGTCGGTCACGTTCACGCTGTACGACGCAGCCATTGGCGGTTCGGACCTGTGGAATGAGACGCAGTCTATCGATCTCGACCACGGCTACTTCAGCGTGCAGCTCGCTCTCGACCCGACCGACTTCGACGGCTCCGCGCGCTGGCTTGAGACCCGTGTCGGAACAACGGTTCTTGGACCTCGCCAGGCCATTGCTAGTGTGCCGTACGCACTTGCACTCTCCGCGCCCAGCTCTCTGCCTGCGGGTACGACCCTAAACGGCGGCACGATCTCCACGGGCTCGCACTACACAGACTCGAACGTAGTGGACGGCCCGCTTAGCCTTCACGGCTCAACGACTCTGAACGGCGCGGTCATCTCTACGGGCTCGCACTACACAGATGCGAACGTTGTAGACGGCCCACTGAGTCTTCACGGCTCGACGACTCTGAACGGCGCGGTCATCTCTACGGGCTCGCACTACACGGACTCGAACGTTGTAGACGGCCCGCTGAGTCTTCACGGCTCAACGACTCTGAACGGCGCGGTCATCTCCACAGGCTCGCACTACACGGACGCGAACGTGGTGGACAGCCCGCTCAGCCTGCACGGCTCGACGACTCTGAACGGCGCGGTCATCTCCACGGGTTCCCACTACTCGGATGCGAATGTTGTCGATGGGGCACTCAGCCTTCACCCAGGCACTACGCTCAACGGTGCTGCGCTAGCGGTAGAAACGCCCCAGGGTGCCTTGTGCAACGGCAACTTCTGCACCTACACTTTTAGCGCCAGTTCACCGCCCGCCAACTACCCGACCTGCACAAATCCGGGGAAGAACATCAAGATTGGCACGCTGTCTGGCACTAGCACAGGCAACGTCTCTACGATTCGGATTACTGCGAGCGGGTCGCACCGCGGAATCGGTGGCTCCAGCTATTGGTGCCATCAAGACGTCCTCCTCACAGTCGGTGACGCACTGTTCTCCAACGCTCTGCAGTCCGTCGGGTCTCCTGCTTCGCGCTGTGGCTACGCCGGACTGGAGGGCGCTGGCTACGCGGTGAGCCATCCCAACTTCACGGGTGGTGATGTGTATTGGCACATCCCGCTCAACTGTGGGGCTGGCCAGAAAGTTGATTTCACGATTCAGTACAACCCAACGTATTTCTCGCTGACAGCGCAGCCGTAGGTCGACGACCGCAGCTCACGTCACGGTGTTTACGACCCCTCGATGAGCGTTGCGGCGTCGCCCAATGACAACCAGGCCCGCGAGTGTCAGCCACACCCAAGGACTCGAACCTGTGGGCGTACTGTCACAGCTGCAGCCAGAGGCGAGCTGAGTGTCCGCGGTGTCTGCGGGCGGGTCGAACAACCGTGTACTCTCGCCGCAGTCGTTCGGTGCGATGCCCGTTGAGCCTCCGGCGCACTCGCCGCAGGTATCCATGGCTGCCGTGCCGCCCCAGTCGCCTGCGCAGTCCACAACGCAGTCGTTGAGCGGGTCGGCGTCGCACTGGCCGCACATGTCCTCAACAGCGTCCCCACCGGACACGCCTGCGCAGTCGGCATCGCAGTCATTGAGGGGGTCGGCGTCACAGACGTCACAGTTGTCCAGCATGGCGAAGCCACCCCAGACCCCTTCGCAGTCCTGTACACAGTCGTTGGTGGCATCGGTGTCACAGGTTCCGCACTCGTCTGCGACTGCGGTGCCTCCCCAGTCGCCGCCGCAGTCTTGCATGCAGTCGTTGGTCGAATCGGCGTCACAAACACCGCACATGTCGCGCTCGGCGGTGCCGCCTGCCTCGCCGTTGCAGTCCATCGGACAGTCGTTGGTTGGGTCTTCGTCGCACACGTCGCAGTTGTCGAGCTGGGCCAGTCCACCCCACACGCCGTTGCAGTCTTGGGCGCAGTCGTTGAGCGCGTTGTCGTCGCACACGCCGCACTCGTCCGTCGCGGCAGTTCCGCCCCAGTTGTCTTGGCAGTCCTGCACGCAGTCATTGGCGGGATTGTCATCGCAGCGCCCGCAGTTGTCGGTCGTCGCGGTTCCTCCCCAGGTACCCGCGCAGTCTTGGACGCAGTCGTTGGACGGTTCAGTGTCGCAGGTTCCACACTCGTCGGTGACCGCTGTGCCGCCCCAGACGTCCGCACAGTCCTGTGTACAGTCGTTGGTGGTGTCGGTGTCGCAGGTACCGCATTGGTCGGTGAGCGCCGTGCCTCCCCAGACGTCCGCACAGTCTTGTGTACAGTCGTTGGTTGCGTCATCGTCGCAGGTTCCGCATTCGTCTACTTGGGCAATTCCTCCCAGCGAACCAGCACAGTCTTCGGTACAGTCATTGGCCGGGTTGTCATCGCAGGTTCCGCAGTCATCTGTCTCGGCGGCGCCACCCCAGCTCCCGGCACAGTCTTGGACGCAGTCGTTGCTGATGTCCGTGTCGCAGGTACCGCATTGGTCGGTGACCGCCGTGCCGCCCCAGTCGCCCGCGCAGTCCTGAACGCAGTCGTTGTCCGCGTTGCCGTCGCAGGTACCGCATTCATCAACGGTGTCCGGGCCGCCCCACTCACCGTTGCAGTCTTGCTCGCAGTCGTTGCTGGGCAGGTCGTCACACGTTCCGCATTGGTCGACGGAAGCGGTGCCTCCCCAGACGTCCGCACAGTCTTGTACGCAGTCGTTGCTGGGATCCGTGTCGCAGGTGTCGCATTGGTCTAGGACCGCCGTGCCTCCCCAGACATCGGCACAGTCCTGCACGCAGTCGTTGTCTGCGTTGTCGTCGCATGTGCCGCAGTTGTCGCGTTGCGCGTCACCGCCCCATTCGCCGTCGCAGTCCTGTACGCAGTCGTTGTCTGCGTTGTCGTCACACGTTCCGCACTCATCAATCGTGGAGTCGCCAGCCGGGACGCCGTCGCAGTCATCGATGGCGGTTGCAACGAAATCAGTGACGGTGAGTGTTCCGTTCATGATCGAGTTTCGGTCGAAGTTACCGCCGGAAAGTCGCAGGCCGAATGGATGGCCTTGTACAATCGGAAGGTTCTGTACATCCACGGTGAACGACTCTTCACCGTCCGTCCATTCCTGCATCAGCTGGGTGGTTGTCGTGTTCCCCGCCGCGTCTTCGTATTGGTAGTCCAGGATGACGCCGGCCAAGAAGTAGGCGTGGTCGATGGTCAGGTCGACCGTCATGGATGTGGTGCCTGTCGCATCTGCGGTGGCCAGCCAGCTTGTGCGTCGCAAGGTGACACCGTTCCCTGGATTACCCAGGTCTACGTCGTACCAAAACTCGGCGGTGTCCTCGGTACTGGCATTCAGGTCAATGCCTGCAGTGCCGTCCGTAATGCCGGAGTTTGACCAGTTGGCGAGCTCGTACGGCCCCACAAAGTCGTTGAGTGGACCGGCTGATGCAGCCTGCGAGAGAAGGAGGAGGAAGGTAAGCACAAGGCCACCATAGATCAGAGTTGAGTCGGGTGGCTGAACAGGCGTCTTTCATCTTGTGGACACACTCAATCAAGGCGATGTAGAGTTATCCTGGCTATTGCTGGTTGATTGCCACTCTCGGAGATTGTCATGCGAGTTGTCTTGCCCCTGGTTGCACTCTTGCTCGCCGGTTGCTCCAAGCAAAGCGCACTTGGCCTTTCGCCCAGTGCGGATGCCGACTACGACGTTCCGTCCGACGGGACCGATAGCGCCGGTGACACGGCTAGCCCTGACCCAGATGGCGAACAGGCGGGAACGCTGACCGCTGGTGTGTGGGATGACAACGACAACTACGACGTGTTTGGGTCGTTTCTCTCCGACAATGGGCAGCTCGCGGGTACGCCAGACTTCACGGACGCTGAGCGAGATTCCGCGCATGCGCGTTCGGAGCAGGACCCCGGCGCCAAGAACACCCTAGACGTTGCCCTGGTGCTCGACACCACAGGCTCGATGGGGGATGAGCTCGCCTACCTGCAGGCCGAGTTCGACGCGCTCGCCAACCAGATTGGGTCGTCCTTTCCGAACGCTCAGCAGCGCTGGGCTCTGGTCCTGTATCGAGACCACGGGGACGCCTACCTGACCGATGTGCACGACTTCACGTCTGACCTAGCAGCGTTCCAGGCAACCCTAAACGATGCCTCTTTCGACGGTGGTGGCGACTACCCAGAGGCCCCCGACCAAGCCTTGGATGAGATGGCCGGTCTAGACTGGCGTAGCGGAAACACGGCCCGTCTCGCGTTCTGGGTGGCAGACGCGCCGCATCATGTAGGGGACGAGAGCCGCCTGGCGGACGCCGTTCGTAGCGCCGTGGACCAAGATGTTCACATCTACCCAGTGGCTGCCAGCGGCGTAGACGTCCTCGCTGAGTACAGCATGCGCAGTGCTGCCCAGCTTACGTTGGGCCGGTACCTCTTTCTCACGGACGACTCGGGAGTGGGCGGCGCTCACCGCGAGCCGTCCATCCCGTGCTACTTCGTGACTCGCTTCGACCACGCGGTGTTGCGTATGGTCGATGTCGAGATGACCGGCGAGTACCGCGAGCCTACGGAAGACGAGATTATTCGCACCGGCGGCGCGCCAGAGGACGGCGCGTGCCAGCTCGCCGACGGCAGTACGGTGCTGTCCTTCTAGGAGGCGCTACACGAACGGCGCCTTGACGTCCGACTCGGCGGTGAGCCAGTCGGGTGAGGAAAAGCCCTTGCTCGTACGGAACTCCGGGTTCCACAGCTGGCTCAAGTAGCGGCTGCCGTGGTCGCACAGGATGGTCACAATGGTGTGGCCGGGGCCCATCTCTTCCGCCAACTGCACGGCACCGGCAACGTTCAGGCCCGCAGAACCGCCGAGCATGAGGCCCTCGTTGGTGGCGAGGTCGTCGCAGACAGCCACAGCGTCAGTGTCTGGGATGCGGAAGGACCTGTCCACGAGTGCGCCGTCGATGTTTCCGGTCACTCGGCCCTGTCCGATGCCCTGGGTGATGCTGCCACCGGGAACGTCTACGTCCAGCTCCCCGCGCGTGAACCAGGCGTGCATCTTGGCGCCGAAGGGGTCTGCGAGAGCCACGGTAATCTCGGGGCGGACGCTCTTGAGGAAGATGCTCGTTCCGGCCATTGTGCCGCCGGTACCAATGGCACAGACGAAACCGTCTACTCGGCCGTTGGTCTGGGCCCAGATCTCAGGGCCGGTGCCTTCAATGTGAGACTGGCGATTCGCGGTGTTGTCCCACTGATTGGCGTAGAACGCGCCCAGCTTGTCCGCGAGGCGCTCTGCGACGTGAACGTAGTTGTTCGGATTGGCGAACGGCACGGCTGGCACCTGAACGAGCTCGGCGCCGAAGAGGCGCAGCATGTCCTTCTTCTCTTGGGTCTGCGTCTCGGGAATGACGATGACCACGCGATAGCCGCGCGCCCGTCCAACCATTGCCAGCCCAATGCCGGTGTTGCCTGCGGTGCCTTCAACAACGGTGCCGCCTGGCTTGAGCAGCCCGCGCTTCTCGGCGTCCAGAATCATGAACTTGGCTGCCCGGTCTTTGACGGACATGCCGGGGTTCATCCACTCGGCCTTGCCCAGGATGGTGCAGCCGGTGCGCTTCGAGACTCCGCGCAGCTTGATGAGAGGGGTATTTCCGATGGCGTCTACGACGTCTGCGTACGAGCTCATGAACTCTCCTGTCCGTTGTTTTCTTGCTGACCGGGGCGATAGAACACCCGTGAGTTGGGGGCGACGCTTGCCGTGAGCCACACATTGCCACCGACTAGCGAGCCTTCGCCAATGATGGTGTCACCGCCCAAGATGGTGGAGCCTGCGTAGACTGTGACACCGTTCTCGAGCGTTGGGTGTCGCTTGACGACATGCCGACGGCGCCGTTCTACGTCACCCCGTACCGAGTGCGCGCCCAGGGTGACTCCCTGGTACAGCTTCACGTCATCTCCAATGACCGCCGTGTTGCCAATGACGACGCCGGTGCCGTGGTCTATGAAAAACCGCTTGCCAATGGTGGCGCCGGGATTGATGTCGATACCGGTTCGGGTGTGCGCGTGCTCGGTGAGGATGCGCGGCAACATGGGGATGTCTGCGTTGTACAGCACATGTGCGAGGCGGTAGGCCGTGATGGCGAACACACTTGGGTAGGAGAACACCACATCCTCGATGCTCTCGGCGGATGGGTCGTTCGCAAATGCCGCCTCCACATCGCCGCGCAGTAGCTCTCGAATCCGGGGCAACTCACCTAGGAAGTGACGCACTTTCTCCTGACACCACTCGTCACACCGACGGTCGGCGTTTGGCTGACCGCGGTCCGCCCATGCGGTGGCTCGTGAGATCTGCGTACACAGAATCTCGGAGGCCGGCAGCAGGTGCTCTGCCAGCGACATGCGAAGCGTCTGTTGCGACAGCTGCCGTGTGCTGAAGTACCCGAGGTACAGCACGTGCAGGAGGTGCTTGAACGCTTGCACGACGGCCTGCCGGTTGGGCAGCGCGTGGGTCTCTAGGCTGTTCAACGGTGTGTCGTCGGCGTAGCTGTCGACAAGGGCGTCGAGAACGCTCTCAAGAGACGAGTGGGGCATTCGGGCGCGGTCCGGTCGGTGAAGCGTTGGCAGTGTTTTGGGCCCTGTAGTGGCGTTCGCGCTTGACGGCACGCAACGTTCACAACCGATGACGTTTGCTCCCCCAACGAATAGAAGGAGGGTGTCTCCATTGGAACGGGAGGGGCCATGAGCGGGCAATCCACGACGGGGCAAGAGGGCGGTAGCGGAGGCTCGTCGAAGGCTCCAGCTTCAGGTCAGCTGGGCACCTTTGCCGGCGTATTTACTCCTACTTTGCTGACTATCCTCGGCGTCATCATGTACCTGAGGCTTGGGTGGGTCGTCGGAAATGGCGGTTTGCTCGGGGCGCTTGCTGTGATGGGGCTCGCGATTGGCATCACTCTGTGTACGGGGCTCGCTCTGTCGTCCATTGCGACGAACACGCGCCTGGGTGCAGGTGGACCGTACGCCATCATCAGCCGGTCGTTGGGGCTCGAGGTCGGGGGTTCTGTTGGGGTTCCGCTGTTTGTGAGTCAGGCGCTCGCGGTCTCCATGTACATCTTCGGTTTTCGCGAAGGGTGGTTGTGGTTCTTCCCGGATCACCCGCCACTGGCTGTCGATCTGTTGACCTTCGCCGTGGTGTTTGGCCTCGCCTACATCAGTGCTGAGTTCGCCTTCCGCATTCAGTTCGTCATCATGGCGGTCATTGTGGTTTCTCTGGTGCTGATTCTCGCCAGTCCAGACGGTTGGACGGGTAATATTCGGTGGATGGGAGACTGGGAGAAGACAGTCGGACCCGGCCCTACGGGTGACTATTGGACCGTGTTCGCGGTGTTCTTCCCGGCAGCTACCGGCATCATGGCGGGTGCCAATATGTCCGGTGATCTGGCCAGCCCTAGGCGGTCCATCCCGCTGGGCACACTGTCCGCCATTGGCGTGTCGACGGTCGTGTACATCGTGCTTGCGGTGTGGGTGTCGCGCGCGGGTACCGCTGAGGAGCTCACGTCGAACTACACCTTCTTGGTGGACCACAGTCTGTGGGGGCCGGGAGTCCTGGCCGGATTGCTTGGGGCAACGCTCTCTTCGGCGCTGTCGTCCATTGTGGGAGCCCCGCGTATCCTCGTGGCTCTGACCCGCGATGGCGTGATTCCAAACGTTGGCGGGGTGGGCAACGTGGCTGCGAACGGCGAGCCACGTCGTGCGCTGATTGCCAGCGGTGTCTTGGTGTTGTTCGGACTTCTGCTTCGGGATCTCAACGCCGTTGCCCCCGTTCTTTCCATGTTCTTCCTCATCTCCTACGCTGTCATCAATCTGGTGGTCTTGGTGGAGTCCAGTCTGGGGCTGGAGAGCTACCGTCCCACGCTCGCACTGCCGCGATTCGTTCCGTTTCTGGGCTTTGTGGGCTGCGTATTCGCCATGTTCATCGTCAACCCAACGGTCAGCCTTCTCGCTGTCACCGTGGTTGCCGCGCTGTATGTGTTCATCCTGCGCCGCCACATTGGCAATGCGTCGGACTCGCGAAGCGGAATGTTCGCGGCGGTCGCCGAGTGGGCTGCGGCCCGCGCCACGGAGCTCGAAGCGGACAACCCACGGTCGTGGAAACCCAGCTTCCTAGTTCCCGTTCAAGACACTGCCAGTGTGCGGGGCAGCTTTCAGCTTCTGCATGAGCTGGTGTCTCCGGAAGGCTCCATCAAGCTGATGGGAATCACGGTGAAGGAAGAGCTTGAGGACGTGACCCGTCGCATGGCAACGCTCACCCAAGATTTTCGAAACAAGCAGGTATTCACGACCTGCTCTGTCCTAGACTCTACGGACTTTGAGACCGGGGTGGTGGCGGGTCTACAGGTGCTCGGCTCCGCGTTCTTCCGCCCCAATGTCCTCTTCATGAGCCTGGTCCGAGACGACCGGGACAGCACTGTGGAGAGACTGTGGCGCGAGAGTCACCGGCTGGGTGTTGGGCTTGCGCTTCTCGCGACGCATCCGCAGGCCGGACTTGGCAAGCGCGCGCTGATTCACGTGTGGATTCCGTCCGAACTGACACGGCTTCCTGTCTCAGTGAGCTTGGAAGGACGTGGCATTCACCTGGCGTTGCTCGTTGCCTTGCGTCTACAGCGGACTTGGAAGGCCGAGCTGCGAATCTATACGGCTGTACCGTCGGACGCAGACGTGGTACCCGCGAAGGCGTGGCTGGCGGACCTGGCGGAGGGGGCGCGCATTCCGAATCGCGTGCGCCGAGAGGTGGTCGTTGGTGAGCTTGAGGCGGTGCTGCAGCAGGTGCCGCAGTCGGACTTGGACATGTTCCCGCTGCCGCTAGAGCCGGATCTCGCGTGGGTCAGGCGCAGTGTTGAGCTGACCCGTTCGGCGTGTCTCTTCCTAGGGGACAGCGGCAAAGAGAACGCGCTGGCCTAGGGTGAGCAGGCCCGTCGAGACCGGCGTCTTCAGGGGTTCCGAGAGCTAGTTCTTCAGTACTGTGACCGCTTCCAAGCCGTAGCTTGCGACCAAGATTTCCGGGAAGCCGTCGCCACCCAGCACGTCTCCGACGGTCAGACCCATGGCGTTCGCTCCGACCAAGAAGACGCCGTGTTGATTGAAGGTGCCGGTGCCATCGTTGACGTAGACGGCGGCACGCTCCCAGTCGTCGTCGTCAGCGCGTCGGTTGATGCTGATGACTACATCCATGTCGCCGTCTAGGTCGAGGTCTTCCAGCACAACATGGCGCACGCCGTTGTGGGGCAGGACGGCGCCGTGGACGAAGGTGCCGTCGCTGTTGCCGAATCGGATGTCAACACCTTCGCTTCCGCCGATGGCGAGGTCTAGGTGCCCGTCGCCGCCGTGCTCGCCTAGTTCTTAAGGCAATTCGCGCCTTGCATGGAATGGATGCGAAGGTTGGGCTGTATAGTGTGCCGAAGTCAGGAGGCCCCATGAGTATCAAAGACGTCCCGTTCGTACAGTCGACCCGATTGCCCCGCTCTCGTAAGCTCGCCGCGAGCCTTGTTGCCGGCATCGCCCTTGTGGCAGGGCCAGCCTTCGCTGACCCGGTCGAGGATGACGCCGCCGAGAGGGAGTCGGAAGAACGGGTTGTTGATGACGCCACGCGCAGTCCGGCAGTGCTCGAGGAAGCGGCTTCTGAAGACGCCGCCCTGGTGTTGGCCGGCGAGACGCCAGAGGCCGCGGTTACCCGCATCGAGGCCGAGGTTGTAAAGGCAGAGACGGACGCCACCGAAGCGGAAGCGGGCGCAGTTGCTGCTGCTGGGGACCGTGCCGCTCGCCAGCGCGCCGATGCTGCCACGGCAGCTCTCGCCCTTCAGCGGGAACGCCTCACGCGGGTCCGACGTCACGAATCTAAAATGAAGAGTCGGAACCACCGCCGTGTGAGGCGCTAGCCAGCAGCGCATCGACCATGCGCAGCGCGACATCCACGCCACCGGTGCGCTTGGGGTGCGCGAAGTAGAACGGGAAGTTCGCTTCGAGCACCACGACCGCCCCGCTCTCGTGAACGAGCACGTCCACGCCGGCGCAGCGCAGTCCAAGGGCTGTGGTCGCCGCGCGTGCTGCGTCGGCCGCTAGTGGCGGCACCGGGGCGGAGAAGTCCGCGTCGTTTTCCTCGCAGACCTCTGTCCGGAAGTCGTCGTCGCTCACTGGGTTTCGGTAGGAAGCCACGACCTCGTCGGCCACTACGATGACCCGCCAATGAACGGCCGGTGCAACGTACGCCATCAGTGTGAACGCGTCGCCACCCTCTGCCCGCAAGGCGTCCACCACGCCAACGAGGGATGTCCAGGTGTCCAGACGCATCACGCCCACGCCCAAGGAGCTGCCTGGGCGCTTGATGACAATCGGAAAGCCGCCGAGCTCGTCGACTGCGTGGCGGAGCTCATCGACCGTTGCTGGCAGAGCGTATGTGGCGCGTGGCACGGGAACGCCGGCGCGCGCGAGCAGCAGTTCCTGTGTGTCTAGGAGCCGGTGTGGACCTAGGGAGTCGCCGTAGAACGTGGCAACGTCCTGTCCCCACAGAAGCTGTTCGGCAACGCACGCGCGGTGCGACCCGCCGATTCTGTACAGCATGTCTCCGTCACCGAGTTGCGGAAGCTGGAGCAGGTCAACGGCCCCGGCGTCTACGGTGAGCAGTCGCACGTCTCGTGCCGTTGCGGCGGCAGCGAGGTGCGTCACGAGCTCGTCGTCAACCTCATCAACCACTACCCACAGGGCTCGTTCGTCGGTCATACAATCTCCAGAGTGCCGCGTATTAACCGCAAGTTGAGGTTGCTTGCCGAACAAGACGTGGGCGAAACCTAACCGCGCCCACCAAGTTCCCATTGGCCAGAAGTGCAGTGCACGCCAGTGGTACGCTGTGGGCGGAGGTCCGCTTTGACCGTTTTCCGTATCGTCTTTCTCCTTGTCGGCATGATGGCCTGCAAGAGCAGCTTTGAGATCAGTGAGATTGCCGAGTCCGAGGGCGATGACCCCGGGGAGTGCTCGGACGGTGCGGATAACGACCGAGACGGTGCTTTCGACTGTGACGATGAAGACTGTGCAGGTGCGCCCGTCTGCGACGGCGACGGCGACAGCGACACGGATACCGACAGCGACAGCGACAGCGACAGCGACAGCGACAGCGACAGCGAGTGCAGCGACACGGACAGCGACGGGGTGTGCGACGACGACGATGCTTGCCCTGGCGAAGACGACACCGCAGACGCTGACCTAGACGGCGTTCCCGACGCTTGCGACCTGTGTCCAGACGATGCTCTTGACGACAGCGACAACGACGGCGTGTGTGATGGTGTGGACGCCTGCCCAGGCTTCGATGACACCGTGGACACGGATGTGGACGGTGTGGCCGACGGCTGCGACTTGTGCCCAGACGACAACCCGGACGACAGTGACAGTGACGGCGTTTGCGACAGCGAAGATGAGTGCCCAGGCGAAGACGACGGGCTGGACCTCGACGTGAACGGGACCCCGGACTGTCTAGAAGGCTGTGCTCTGTGTCCGGGGAGCTGCCTGCCCGACAACACGTGCTGTCCACCCGGTGGCTTCTGCCCCTCCAGCAACACCACGTTGTCCGGCCAGAACAGCTTCGACGTGGTCTACATCCCGGCTGGAGTCACGGTCAGCTGCACGGGTAGCGCTCCGCTTGAGCTCAACGTGAGCGGTAAGGTGTGGATCGAAGGCAACCTAACGGCCGATGGCGAGAACGGAACGAGCAGCTCCGGTGGCGACACTACGGGCATCTGCGGTGGGTACGGCGGCGGTGACGGCTTCCGAGCGTGTACATCGAGTGCGACCACCTTCTGCAACACCGACTCGGCCAGCGAGTCGCAGTGTTGGGACAACATCCACCCCGACGAAGTGGTTGTGGGGAGTGTGTGTGCGTGGCTCTCCAACGCACCCGGTCAGCCAGGCTACGGCCCGGGAGCCGGTGCGGGCGGTGGAATGGCTCACCCGCTGCACAATGGAGCCCCAGGCGCTTCGGGCGGCGGCGGCGGTGGTTCGTACGTGGACCAAGGCTTTGACGGCGATGACGGCGCCACGAGCTGTGCCGTTCCCTTCGGAGGAGAGCCCGGCGATTCCGTTTCTTACAGCGGTGGCATTCCCGAAGGTGGTTCGGGTGGTGGTGCTGGCGGTCAGGCGCGTGCCGGCGCCTGCAATCTGGCCTGCGCGCTCGGCTGTACCGGCTGGGGCGGCGACGGTGGTGCCGGCGGCGGCGTGATTGCCATCACGGCGGACGACGTGGTCGATGTCAGCGGCGTGGTCTCGGCGAGAGGCGGAGACGGCGGTGCGGCTGGCGGCGCCGTTTGTAGCGGTTCAGGTGGTGGTGGTGCCGGCGGAGCCGTTCGAATCGTAGCGCCCTCACTGCTGAGCTCCG
>OJBS01000080.1_pt1 | contig 50772 bp, 42 predicted proteins | sample 1590941 | NCBI WGS metagenome assembly OJBS01 (sample SAMN05416785, study PRJEB24817) | seawater metagenome | isolation source: Sea water | place: Canada:Atlantic | collected 2013-11 | reverse complement strand
GAGATCATGCCTAGTCTCGTGGGCTCGGAGATGTGTATAAGAGACAGCCATGGACCGGTCCAATGTGGATACGGACATGATCATTCCCAAACAGTTTCTGAAATCCATCAAGCGCACCGGCTTCGGGCCGAACCTGTTTGACGAACTGCGTTACATGGATGAGGGCAAGCCGGACCAGGACTGCTCACAGCGGCCTATCAATCCTGATTTCATGCTTAATCAGGATCGCTACAAGAACGCCAGCGTGCTTCTGGCGCGGCGCAACTTTGGCTGTGGCTCCAGCCGCGAGCACGCCCCCTGGGCGCTTGAGGATTTTGGGTTCCACGTTATCATTGCGCCCAGTTTCGCTGATATTTTCTATAACAATTGCTTTAAGAATGGCTTGTTGCCGATTGTTTTGGAAGAAGAAACTGTAAATAAGTTGTTTCATGAAACTGAGGCAGAAGAGGGCTATCAACTGGCGATAGATCTCGAAGCCAAAACCGTTACCACGCCGTCCGGCGAATCGTTCAGCTTTGAGGTCGATGATTTTCGTCGACATTGCCTGCTGAACGGCCTGGACGATATTGGTGTCACGCTTGAAGATGCGGAGGTCATAAAGGCCTACGAGGCGTCGAGACGCGAAACTGCACCCTGGTTATTTGATGCCGGTCGCTGATCCGTCCTGCATTATCACAACGAATCGACCTTCAAGGAATCACTATGTCCCGTTCTATCCTGATGCTCCCTGGCGATGGCATTGGCCCGGAAATTGTTGCCGAAGCGGAAAAGGTTCTGCATAAGATAAACGAGCAGTTCGGTCTGGAACTGCACTTCGAGTCCGCCCTGGTTGGCGGTGCCGCCATCGACGAAACGGATACGCCGCTTCCGGACGACACCCTGGACAAGGCTCGTAAGGCGGACGCGATTCTGCTGGGCGCAGTGGGCGGCCCCAAGTGGGATAAGCGCCCCATGGCCAGTCGTCCTGAAAAAGGACTGCTTGGGCTGCGCTCCAACCTTGAGTTGTTCGCCAATCTGCGCCCGGCCATTCTGTACCCCCAGCTTGCTTCTGCGTCTTCGCTGAAACCAGAGGTGGTCTCGGGCCTCGATATCATGATTGTGCGGGAGTTAACCGGCGGCATCTACTTTGGCCAGCCAAGAGGTGTGCGTGAACTGGAAAGCGGGGAGCGTCAGGGCTACAACACGTACGCCTATACGGAATCGGAAATTCGTCGTATTGGTCGTGTCGCCTTTGAAGCGGCCCAGCAGCGTGGCAAAAAGCTCTGCTCTGTCGACAAGGCGAACGTGCTGGAAGTGACTGTTCTGTGGCGGGAAATCATGGAAGACCTGCGTCGTGAATACCCGGATGTTGAGCTCTCTCATATGTACGTGGATAACGCCGCCATGCAACTGGTTAAGGCGCCCAAGCAATTTGATGTGATTGTGACTGGCAACATGTTTGGTGATATTCTTTCTGACGAAGCGGCTATGCTGACGGGGTCGATTGGGATGTTGCCCTCTGCGTCTCTGAACTCTGAGAAGCAGGGTATGTACGAGCCCTGTCATGGGTCTGCACCCGATATTGCGGGTAAAGGCATAGCTAATCCGCTGGCGACTATCCTCAGTGGCGCAATGATGTTGCGGTACAGTCTTGGCGAGGATAATGCCGCCGAGGCGATAGAGGCGGCGGTCAGCAAAGTGCTGGATCAGGGCTTGAGAACAGCGGATATCATGTCTGCTGACGGCCGGAAAGTATCGACCCGAGAGATGGGCGATGCCGTTCTGGCGGCACTCTGAGGCCGGCAAGTTTTTGAGACCCGACGGCAGCGCGATGCGGTTGTCGCGGGATCATCCATCCTGTCCCTGCCAGCGATACAGGTAGCGGGCGGGCATAAAACGAGGTTCAAAGGTCGCACATGAAGCGAGTTGGACTTATTGGCTGGCGCGGTATGGTGGGCTCTGTCCTCATGCAGCGCATGCGTGAAGAAAACGATTTTGCAGATATCGAACCGGTCTTCTTTACCACCTCCCAGGCTGGAAAACCGGCACCGGACGTAGGCAAAGAGGGTGTACCTGCGCTGCAGGATGCCTTCGATATCGATACCCTGAAAACGCTGGATGTGGTGGTTACCTGCCAGGGCGGGGATTACACCGGTGCCGTGTACCAGAAACTCCGTGATGCCGGATGGCAGGGGTACTGGATTGACGCCGCTTCCACGCTGCGGATGGTCGATCATTCCGTCATCGTTCTCGACCCGGTCAACCGCAACGTGATTGACGATGCGCTGGCAAAGGGTGTGAAGGACTATGTTGGTGGTAACTGTACTGTCAGCCTGATGATGCTGGCCCTTGGTGGCTTGCTGGAGCAGGACCTGATTGAATGGGTATCTCCCATGACCTATCAGGCGGCATCAGGTTCTGGTGCACAGAACATGCGGGAACTGCTCAATCAGATGGGTGAGCTGAAGGGCAGCGTGAGTGATGGGTTGGCAGATCCGTCTTCGGCTATCCTCGATATCGATCGCAAGGTAACCGAAACCATGCGTTCGGACGGTTTTCCCACCGAGCACTTCGAAGTGCCGCTGGCAGGCAGCCTGATTCCGTTTATCGACAAGCAACTTGATAACGGCATGAGCAAGGAAGAATGGAAAGCGGGCGTCGAGACCAACAAGATTCTTGGTCGCAGCAGCAACCCGATCCCCATCGATGGCATCTGCGTTCGTATCGGTGCCATGCGTTCTCACAGCCAGGCCTTGACCATTAAATTGAAGAAGGACCTTCCGGTTTCCGAGATTGAGTCCATCCTGGCGAAAGCCAACGACTGGGTGAAGGTTATTCCCAATGAGCGCGATGCCACTCTTAGGGAACTTACCCCGGCGAAGGTCACGGGTACTTTGAGTGTTCCTATCGGCCGTATCCGGAAGCTGACCATGGGACCTGAGTATATCTCAGCGTTCACGGTCGGTGACCAGTTGCTGTGGGGCGCCGCGGAACCGCTTAGGCGGATGCTTCGCATACTGCAGGAGCAGTAACTTAGTCCCACAGTGGGCAAGATTATGCCAACTGTGTCCGGTTTCAGAGAACCGGCTGGGGGCGGAGGCTGAAATACGCCTCCGCCCCTGTTATTTTCAGAAGAGTTTTTGCACATGTTTGGGGTCTTGTGGTCTAGACTTTGGCCATTCAGGGATACTGGATCATCGTTCGGTAACAATATGTTCCCGATCATTTATGAAAAAATGGTGCAAGGACTGCGGCTGATTGATTGATAAAAGAGGTTTTATCAACAATACTTGCCGGGCTGTATATTAAAAACTTTACATAATAACGATAGTAATCAAGACGGAAGTCATCCAACCTCGTCCGATTCTGTTTGAAAAAAACAGTAACGAATAACGGAGACTGGTAAGGAAAAAGCATGAAGGTACGCAAGCTTGCGGTTGCTCTGGCTCTGGCGGGAGGGCTCGGTTCTGGCGTCGCACAGGCCCTGGGTCTGGGTGAAATTGAATTACAGTCCTATCTGAATGAGCCTCTGGACGCAGATATCAGTCTGCGTAAAAGCGAGGGCGTTGACCCTGGTGATGTATTTGTAAACATCGCCCCCGATTCAGCCTATGAACGGGTGGGTATTGATCGGAACTATTTCCTTACCAAACTTGATTTCCGCGTCACCACCGCCAGCGATGGCAGTCTGGTGGTGAACGTTTCGTCCCGTGAGCCATTGCGGGAGCCGTACCTCAATTTCCTGCTCGAAGTGACGTGGCCCAATGGGCGGCTGATGCGGGAATACGCGGTGCTGGTTGATCCCCCGGTGTATGCCGAGGAGTCCGGGGTACAGGAAGAGGTTGCCGCTCCGGCTACCCGTCAGGCTTCAGAGCCAGAGCGCCAACAGCGGGCCAGATCGACATCCCAGGAGCCCCGGCGCACAACTACCCAGCGTGCGAGGACTCTCGGGCCCACCGGGTCTTCCGATACCCTCTGGAATATTGCTGAGAGCATTCGCCCTGATAGCAGTGTATCCATGCAGCAGGTCATGCTTGCACTCCAGGACCTGAATCCCGACGCGTTTATTGCGGGTAACATCAACCGGCTCAAGCGTGGTGAAGTGCTGCGGGTGCCGGATATCGAACAGATCCGCAGTCGCTCCCGTGCCGAGGCCAACCGGCAGGTGGCTGCGCAAAACGATGCGTTATCGACTCCACAGCGCACCGTGGATGCCACGGATGCTGACGTTGCTTCAGGGCAGAGCGGTGGTGAGCAGGCCGGTGGTGATGAATTGAGGTTGCTGGCAAGCGAAGATAGCAGCACTCGTGATGCCGAAGAAGGTGGTTCTGCTGGCGGTGACGGCGATACGGCCGGCGGCGTGGACGCAGGCTCCGCCGTTGCCATGGAAGAGCTCGAAAGTGCCCGACGAGAAAACGACGAACTGAGTGGTCGGGTTGATGACCTCCAGGACCAAGTGGAAACACTTCAGCGCCTGCTCGAACTAAAAAATACCCAGCTTGCCGAAATGCAGCAGGCTGGAGGCGACAGCGGCGAGCCTGCAGATGGGCCACAGTCGGAGACATCGCCTGAGCAAGTAGCCCAGGGGGATGCAGAGATGTCCTCCGATGGCGACGCTGCTGATATGGTTGAAGAAGACGCGGGTGTTGCGGGCAATGTGGCTGCTGACCAGGAAGCGGCCGATCCAGCAGCAACCGATATGGATGAAGCAACCGTCGCGGAGGCTGAAGAGGGTTCCGACGCACCTGCGATGGGTGGTGATGCTGGCATGACAGAGGACGACGTGGCGTCCGACGGCATGGATGCCGGATCCGCCACTGAGGGAGAGTCCGGTCAGCAGGACGCAGAGGTTGCAGCGCCAGCGTCCGAGCAGCCGGCCAGCGAAGTATCGACATCGCCGGCGGAGCCTGACAAAGGCTTCCCGGACAACATCATTAGCGCGATCACCAACAACCCGATGTATCAGATAGCCCTTGGCGGCGGTTTGGTTGTTCTGTTGCTGTTACTCCTGTTGCTGGCACGTCGCAATGCCAATCGTGAGAAGTCGTTCTACGATCAGCTGAACAGTGAAACGGATGCGGAGGCCGATACCTTCGATCTCACCCTGGATGACGAAGACGTTGGGGAATCGCCGGAAGGTGATCCTCTGGCGGAAGCCGACGCCTACATCGCATATGGCCGCATGGATCAGGCCGCGCAATCTCTGGAAACCGCGATTTCCCGCGAACCCAGCCGAACAGACCTGCGCCTGAAGCTACTTGGTGTCTATGCGGATACCCAGGACCGGCAATCCTTTGAGAAGCAGCTTGGTGAGGTTGAGGCCCTGGGCGACGACCAGGCTATCGCCGAAGCGCATGAGATGCGTGCACGTTTGGAAGAGGCTGAATCAATGCCTAGCATTGATGATCTCGAATCGCAGTTGAGATCGGACTCTTTCGATACCGACTCACGTGAAGAGGATCCGGTATTCGATGAATCTGCTTCAGGCCGCTCTGACTCTTCAGCGGGTGATGAGCTTGGGGATGAGTTTGGCAGTCTGGAAACGGACCTCTCTGATCTGGATGAAACCGAAGAGGCCTACTCAGAGGGTTCCGAAAGGGAGCCAGGGCCAGATGATCTGATTGAATACGACCTGTCTGGCATTGAAAGCGCGTCTGATAAGGAAGAAGAGGCTGTTGAAGAGACTGAGGGTCAGGCTGACGACGCGTTCGACTTCTCACTTGAGGATGAGTCAATCGAGGAGCTGGAAACGTCCGATGAAAGCGATGATCTGAGTCTTGATTTTTCGGATGAGGAACTGGATTCCGGCAAAGCGCTCGAAGAATCGGATGAGTTCGACTCATTAGGGCTGGATGAGGACGAGCTGGAAACAACCCGCGCTGATGATCGGGCGGACCAGGACTCGGCAGGCGAGGCTCTGGAAGACGGAGACCTGGAGGAAGCGAATCTTGAGGAAGGAGATCTTGAGGAAGAGGGAGATCTGGATTCCCTGGACGAGTCCTTCCTGGACGAACTGGATGCCGAGTTGGATAAGGTCGCTGGAGAAGATGAGACGCCTGCCGATGACGAACAAAGCGAACTTGACGACCTCGAGCTTGATGTTTCCGATGAGGACCTTGCGCTGATGGAAGAGTTTGCTGATTCGGGCGATTCCGCCGGTACTACCGATGCGAGCGACACTCCTCAGGAGGAAGATTCCACGCCTCTGGATGAGGAACTCGGTCTTGAGGATGGCTTGACTGGCGAGGAGCCTGCGGATCCGGAAGAGACCGTCGCAGGCGTCGAGGAAGTGGAAGACGAGCTTCCCGAACTCAGCGATGATGATCTTGCTGCCGCCGAGTCCGCGGAGGATGAATCAGGAGAGCCTCCTGTGGCGTCCGATTCCGCGTCCTCAACGGCTGGTTCCAGTGCGGATGACATCGATGAAGCCGATCTTGGCGACGACGATGACTTCGATTTCCTGACAGGCACCGATGAAGCGTCAACCAAACTTGACCTTGCCAGAGCCTACGTGGAAATGGGCGACGTTGATGGAGCCAGGGATATCCTTGAGGAAGTTTCTCTGGAAGGAAATGAGGAGCAGAAAGCGGAAGCGCAGGATCTCCTTAAAAATCTGTCCTGATTCGATATAATCAGTACAGGGAACGCGAAACGCCGGCTACCGGGCCCGTCCCGGATTTAAGCCGGCGTTTTGTTTTTATCATCAGCTTGCCAATCCGGACACTTCATTGTTTGTTACGCCACAACCACTGACCACTGACAGCGCCATCGGGGCGGGGCGGGTCGCGCTAGCTTTTGAATACGATGGCCGGGGTTTCCACGGCTGGCAATATCAGAAGTCAGGCGTGCGGTCGGTTCAGGGAGAGCTGACCCAGGCAGTTTCAAAGGTTGCTGACCATCCTGTTGAACTCGTTTGCGCGGGCCGTACGGATGCGGGCGTGCACGCCAGTTACCAGATTGCGCATTTCGAGACACCCTCGGTGCGTAACCCCAGGTCCTGGGTCATGGGAATCAACACCTCATTACCGCAAGATATTGCGGTTCATTGGGCGGGTAATGGGGTGGATGACTTCCACGCCCGTTTTTCCGCAACCTATCGCCGGTACCGCTATGTGATCTATAACCATGCGGTAAGGCCGGGCATCCTTCATGGGCAGGTTAGCTGGACGTTTCGCCCCCTGGATGCAGCGCTGATGCATCAGGCTGCCCAGTTTCTTTGCGGTGAGCACGACTTCTCCTCGTTTCGCGCGGCCGGCTGCCAGTCGAGATCCCCCATCCGGTTCCTTGAAGCCATTGATGTAACCCGAAAAGGGAACTTTGTCGTAATAGATGTGCAGGCAAATGCGTTCCTGCATCATATGGTTCGCAATATCGCCGGTGCACTGATGTCCGTGGGTACGGGGAAGCAGCGGCCGGAAGGGATTCGTGAGATACTTGAGGCCAGGGACAGGACTGTTGCAGGTGTAACGGCACCGCCCCATGGGCTTTATCTGGTGGATGTAGGGTACCCGGAAGGGTTCTCTATCCCGGCAGCTCAGTGCGGGCCGGGGTTCGTCGCACCCTGGTTTGACGCCGATGAAAACCGACCACGCAGTCCGACTCACATACACCGAAAACAGCGATAGACGGCTTATGAGAACCCGGGTCAAGATCTGTGGTATCACCCGAAAGCAGGATGTTATTGCCGCTGCCAATGCTGGAGCTGATGCCCTGGGCTTCGTATTCTATGAACCCAGTCCAAGGTATGTGACACCTGATGCCGCCAGGGAACTGGTTGATGCGGTTCCTCCCTTTGTAACGGCAACGGGGCTGTTCGTTAACCCTGAAGCGTCTTTTGTCCGGGATGTGCTGTCGCAGGTGCCGCTGGATCTTCTCCAGTTCCATGGCGATGAGTCTCCGGAATTTTGCAACAGTTTCGGTGTTCGCTGGATTAAAGCCGTGCGGGTGCGCGAAACTGATGATATCGAACATGCCTTTGAGCATTACCGTAACGCCAGTGGCCTGCTGGTGGATGCATGGGACCCACAGAAATATGGCGGTACCGGGCAGTCCTTTAACTGGTCATTGATACCGTCCACGCGCCCATTGCCTCTCATATTGGCCGGCGGCCTGGCTTCTGATAATGTATCCCGCGCTGTTGCGCAGGTGCGCCCCTGGGCCGTCGATGTCAGTGGTGGTGTGGAGAGCAGCAAAGGCATCAAAGACGACGAAAAGATCACTGATTTTATAAACGAGGTTCACCGTGTCGATGAAACTGACTGAAGAAATGCTCAAGGCGCTTCCGGATGCACGGGGTCACTTTGGTGCTTACGGCGGAAGATTTGTCTCCGAAACCCTGTTCGATTCACTAATGACCCTGGAGCGTGAGTACAAAAGGCTAAAGGACGATCCGGAGTTCCAGGCGGAGTTTGATCGGGACCTTGCGCATTATGTTGGCCGGCCCAGCCCGCTGTACTTTGCTGAAAGACTGAGCCGGGAAACCGGTGGTGCACAAATCTGGCTGAAGCGTGAAGATCTCAACCACACGGGCGCGCACAAGGTAAATAACACCATCGGTCAGGCGCTGCTGGCGAGCTTTCTGGGCAAAAAACGGGTCATTGCGGAAACGGGTGCCGGGCAGCATGGCGTTGCCACAGCGACGGTGTGCGCGCGCCTGGGCCTAGAGTGCCACGTGTTCATGGGCGCCGAGGATGTAAAGCGACAGTCCCTGAACGTTTACCGGATGAAACTGCTTGGCGCTGAGGTTCACTCGGTTCAGAGTGGCACCCGTACTCTCAAGGACGCCATGAACGATGCCATGCGTGACTGGGTGGCGAACGTTGACGACACCTTCTACATCATTGGTACGGTTGCCGGGCCTCACCCTTATCCGCTGCTGGTACGTGATTTCCAATCAGTCATCGGGCGCGAAACCCGTGAACAGTCCCTGGCCCAGGCGGGTAAACTGCCGGATGCGCTGGTGGCCTGTGTCGGTGGTGGTTCCAACGCCATCGGCATGTTTTATCCGTTCCTGACCGACGAGAGTGTGGAAATGTACGGTGTGGAAGCCGGTGGCCTGGGTATTGAGACCGGAAAACATGCGGCGCCGTTGAGTGCGGGACGTCCGGGTGTGCTTCACGGTAACCGGACGTACCTGATGGAAGACGAGAATGGCCAGATCGCGGGCACCCATTCGGTCAGTGCCGGCCTTGATTACCCGGGCGTCGGGCCTGAGCACAGCTGGCTCAAGGACATTGGCCGCGCCCACTACGTGTCGGTGACCGACGATGAGGCTCTGGATGGCTTCCGGAAGCTGACACGGGTAGAGGGTATTATGCCAGCGCTTGAGACCGCCCATGCGGTGGCCTACGCTATCAAGCTCGCCGCCACGATGGACAAAGACCAGGTGGTAGTGATCAACGTCTCCGGTCGCGGTGACAAGGACATACACACCATCGCTCAACTGGATGGCATCGAGGTTTAAGCAGTGGCCCGGTATCTGACGGCAGGCGCCGGGCCAGTACGGACTGCAGTGCAGGATAATCACAGGAGCAGGCATGAGTCGAATTGAAGGGGTGCTGAAAGCCTTGAAAGGGCAGGGTCGCAAGGCGCTGATTCCGTACATTACCGCTGGCGATCCTCATCCGGATCTCACCGTTGACCTGATGCACACCCTGGTGTCGGCGGGTGCCGATATCATTGAGCTGGGCGTGCCTTTCTCCGACCCAATGGCGGACGGCCCGGTGATTCAACAGGCGTGTGAGAGAGCGCTGGTACATGGCACGTCATTGCGTCAGGTGCTGGGAATGGTGAAAACGTTCCGTGAGAAGGACAGTGCCACGCCGGTCGTGCTGATGGGCTACCTTAATCCCATGGAAGCCATGGGTCAGGAGAAATTCGCTGACGCGGCTGTTGATGCGGGGGTTGACGGTATCCTGACGGTGGATTTGCCGCCGGAAGAAGCGGACGAAGTGGCGCCATTGTTTACGGCCCGGAACCTTGACGCGATTTTTCTGTTGGCACCAACCACGACGGACGACCGGATTCGTGCAATCAGTGAGCACAGTTCGGGCTATGTGTACTATGTTTCATTCAAGGGTGTTACGGGTGCCGGTAAGATCGATGTGGATGAAGTGGCCTCGAAGGTTTCCCATATCCACGAACTGACCGCGCTTCCGGTAGGTGTTGGATTTGGTATTCGTGATGCTGCAACAGCGGCAGCGGTCGGCCGGGTATCCGATGGTGTAATTGTCGGCAGTGTACTGGTCGATACAATAGCCCGAAATCAGGCGGATCCTGATCAGCTCAAACGGGCCTTGTCGGATCTGCTCCACCCGATGCGAGAAGCACTGGACAGCCTGGCTTCCTGACAGTCAGGTTCCCGCAGGCATCAAAGGACAGGATGAGATCATGAGTAACTGGCTGGACAAGATCATGCCGAGCAAGATCCGCTCGGAATCCAAACAACGGACCGGTGTTCCTGAAGGTCTGTGGAAGAAATGTCCCAAGTGTGGGGCGTTTTTGTACAAGCCGGAGCTGGATAAGAATCTGGACGTGTGCCCCAAGTGCCAGCATCACCTGAGGATAACTGCCCGCCGTCGCCTGGATGTTTTCCTGGACGCCGACGGCCGCCAGGAAATTGCGGCTGATCTGGAACCTTGGGATCGCCTGAAGTTCAAGGACAGCAAACGGTACAAGGATCGCTTGAGCCAGAACCAGAAAACCACTGGTGAAAAAGATGCCTTGGTTGCCATGCGTGGTGCCTGCCTGGATATTCCGATGGTAGCGGTGGCCTTTGAATTCAACTTCCTTGGCGGCTCAATGGGGCAGGTTGTGGGTGAAAAGTTCGTTCAGGCGGCCAATGTGTGCCTGGAGGAGCGGATTCCTTTGGTGTGTTTCTCCGCCAGCGGCGGCGCACGGATGCAGGAGGCGATTCTTTCGCTGATGCAGATGTCCAAGACGGCTGCCGTGCTTGAGCGCATGAAGCAGGAGGGTATTCCCTATATCTCGGTCATGACCGACCCGGTATTCGGCGGCGTATCCGCAAGTCTTGCCATGCTGGGAGATCTGAATATTGCAGAGCCCTATGCTCTGATCGGCTTTGCCGGCCCCCGTGTTATCGAGCAAACCGTTCGTGAAAAACTGCCCGAAGGCTTCCAGCGCAGCGAGTTCCTGCTGGAGCATGGTGCCATCGATATGATTCTCCATCGCCATCAGATGCGCGAGCGGATTGCTGCCGTGTTGGCCAAGTTTACCGATCTGGACCAGCCAGCCACGGAAGCGCCCATCGAGTTTGAAGTGTCGGAACGACCTGAAACCGATGTCCCCGCAGAATAGTTCCGCCGCCCGGCACCTTCCCGTGCCGGGCGGCGAAGCCACGCTCGATCAGTGGCTTGGTTACCTGGAGTCGATCCACCCTTCTGAAATTGATCTCGGTCTTGACCGGGTACTACTGGTGCTGCGGCGGTTGTTTCGGCGAAATCCGTCCGGGCGAATCATCACCATTGCAGGTACCAATGGAAAGGGCAGTGCGGTAGCGGCCCTTGAGAAGTTGTTAATGGCGTCGGGGCGATCGACCGGAGCCTATACGTCTCCCCACCTCCAGAACTATAACGAGCGGGTACGGATCAATGGGGTGGATGCCAGCGATGACCAGTTGGTTCGTGCTTTTTGCCAGGTGGAGGAAACCCGCCGTGATACCACGCTGACGTATTTCGAGTTCGGAACCCTCGCTGCGTTTGTGTTGTTCCAACAGGCGGGTGTCGAGGACTGGGTTCTTGAGGTCGGGCTGGGCGGACGCCTGGATGCCGTGAATGTACTGGATCCGGACCTGGCCATTATTACCTCGGTTGATATCGATCACGTTGCCTTCCTCGGAGACAACCGTGAAGTCATCGGTTTTGAGAAGGCGGGCATTCTTCGCCCCGGCATACCCGCTGTTTATGCGGATTTCGATCCACCTGCCTCAGTGTTGCAGCAGACAGCCGCCCAGAAGGTTCAGCTTGAGCGTCAAGGTGAGACCTATCAGTTGGTGCCGTGCGACCCGGGCATAGCACCCGTTGGCAGCGTGTGGCTGGAGCAGGCGCGTTACGGCGACCGGGTATTGCTTCCAGACAACGGGCTTCCCGTCCACAGTCTGGCCGCAGCGGTTGTTGCGATAAGGCAGTTGGCGCCGGAAGTGGCGCCCAGTGCCATTGAGCAGGTTATCGCCCGGCTGACGTTGCCAGGTCGCTATGAAGTGTTGCAGCAGCAACCTACGGTGGTGGTTGATGTCGGCCATAACCCCCACGCCGCCAACTGGCTGGCGGCTCGCATCGGGCGGCGGGAGCCCGGGGCCGGTCGCGTTATTGCTGTATACGCCGCCCTCGCAGACAAGGATGTGGAGGGGGTGGCCGGTGCGATGGCTCCGGTGGTCGATGAGTGGCACCTGGCAGGTCTGGACGTTCATCGTGGGTTGTCCAGCATCGAGCTGACTGACCGCATTGGCGGACTGCTTCGGCAGCCTGCAGCCACAACCGCTGTCTCGGTCGCTGCAGCTGTGGAGAATGCTCTGGATGGTGCCAGGCCGGAGGATTTGGTGGTGATATTCGGGTCCTTTTATACGGTAGCGCAAGCTCGGGTCACTCTGGTTGAAACGGCCCCTTAAATATCCTTCATTCCGTGGCTGAAGCTTTGAGTTATCCGCATTGGGCGGTTAGTATCGGGCACAGAAAGTCGTCAATGATGGCGGGGCAGGAACAAACAGGGGACAACCTAACGTGGACGGACTGAAACAAAGAATCATCGGGGCTCTTGTACTGGTGTCACTTGCCGTAATCTTTGTGCCGATGATGTTCGATGAGCCACACTCTGAGCGCGAATCCACCACGATCAAGATCCCGGAAGAACCGCCGTTCCCCGAGGTAGATGCGCCCGAGCCAGAGCTTTCCGATGCCCCGGCGTACCGGCTTGAGGAAAGCGATGCGTCTGGCGAGTCGGATCAGGCTCCTCAACTGTCAAATGACCAGCCAGCAAGCGATGCCGAGATGGCGAATGCTGAGCCACAGCCAGCCGCTGCTGACCCGGTCGAAGAACTACAGAATCCACCAGAATCCTCTCCTGAACCCTCTCCTGAACCCGCTCCAGAATCGTCACCATCTGACAACGCTGGCTCAGAAGGCTCTGTCGCTGAAACCGATTCGGCGGAGTATGCCCGCTCGCTTGAGGGTGCCTGGGTTGTCCAGTTGGGCAGCTTTGGCAGTGGGGACAACGCCAGGCGGTTGCGTGACGAAGTGCGTGACAAGGGTTACAGCTCTCATCTGCAACAGGTTACGCGCGGTGACACCGAACTGACCCGTGTTTTCAGTGGCCCTTTCGCGGAAAAGGCTGAGGCTGAAAGGGCAAAACAAGCGCTCGACAAAGCCTTTGGTCTCAACAGCCTGGTCACCTCCGGCGGCAAATAACCCGGGCTTCTCCTGTCACTTATGCGCACAGGGCGGTTTGGTCGGGTGACGTTTCCTGATAGAATTCGCGCTTCCTTATTTCCACCGGGTTTTCCATGGATGCGCTGATCTGGATTGACTGGGTCATCATTGCCCTGATAACGGTTTCCACCCTAATCAGCCTGAAGCGTGGCTTTGTAAAAGAAGCGCTCTCGCTGATCACGTGGGTGGGGGCGTTTATCCTTGCCCGTACATTCCACCCCCAGATGCAATCTCTCCTTGAGAGTACCGTTGAAACGCCGCTTGTGCGGCTTGTCGCGGCCTTCGCGATTCTGTTCTTTGGTACCCTTATCGTTGGTGCCATAATCAATAACATGATCGGTCATCTGGTCAGGGCGACCGGCCTTTCCGCCACTGACAGAGTGCTCGGCATGGGATTCGGCCTTTTACGGGGCGTCGTAGTGGTGATTGTCGGGATTGCGCTTACCCGCTACACGCCGCTGTCAGAAGACACCTGGTGGCGTACATCCGTCATGATAGACCGTCTGGCCGTGGTGGAGGATTGGTCAAGAAGAACCCTCGGAGATGAATTTGCCCGCTTTCTCGGGCCGGCAGGCGGGGAAAAGGATAACCCCTCCGGTTCTCAGCAGGAAGACAACGTGGAACCCGCTTCCGCGTCCCGCTAACATTCAGTATTAACGCTTCGGAGATTACCGTATCCATGTGTGGCATTGTCGGCATAGTCAGTACTTCCAACGTGAATCAGTCGCTTTACGACGCGCTGACCGTATTACAACACCGGGGCCAGGATGCAGCGGGAATTGTTACCTTTCAGGATGAGCGCTTTTACCTGCGCAAGGACAACGGGCTGGTACGCGACGTGTTCCGTACCCGTCACATGCGTCGGTTGGTGGGTAATGTTGGTATCGGCCATGTACGGTATCCCACGGCGGGCAGTTCCAGTTCGGCGGAAGCGCAGCCGTTTTACGTTAACAGCCCCTACGGTATTACCCTGGCCCATAACGGCAACCTGACCAACGCCGACGACCTTAGCCGTGATCTGTTTCGTACCGATCTCCGCCACATCAATACCAACTCTGATTCCGAAGTCCTGTTGAACGTGTTTGCCCATGAGCTTCAGAAGTTGGGTAAACTGGATCCGACCAAGGAAGAGATTTTTGCGGCCGTACGGGCCGTGCACAAACGCTGCCGCGGCGCCTATGCGGTTATCGCCATGATCACCGGGTACGGCATCGTCGGTTTCCGAGACCCCAACGGCATTCGCCCGGCCTGTTATGGTGTGCGCAAGACCGAAGAGGGTGAGGAGTACATGATTGCCTCCGAGAGCGTGGCGCTGAGTGCCGCGGGCTTCAAACTGGTGCGGGACATCGCGCCGGGTGAGGCGGTGTACATTGAAACCGACGGTACTCTCTATACCCAGCAGTGCGCTGAGGAAGCTCATCTTTATCCCTGTATATTCGAGCACGTGTACTTTGCCCGGCCGGATTCCATTATCGACAAGGTGTCAGTGTACAAGGCACGGCTGCGGATGGGGGAAACCCTGGCAGAGAAGGTTCTGCGGGAGCGTCCGAACCATGATATCGATGTGGTGATGCCGATCCCGGATACCAGCCGCACCTCTGCCATGCAGATGGCGCATCGCCTGGGGGTGAAGTTCCGTGAAGGCTTTATCAAGAATCGCTACATTGGCCGAACGTTTATTATGCCGGGCCAGAAGATGCGGAAGAAGTCCGTGCGCCAGAAGCTGAACCCGATCGATCTGGAGTTCCGGGGCAAGAACGTCATGCTGGTGGACGATTCCATCGTGCGGGGAACCACCTGCAAGGAAATCGTGCAGATGGCCAGAGATGCCGGTGCCCGTAAGGTTTACTTCGCGTCAGCAGCGCCCCCGGTTCGTTACCCCAATGTCTACGGCATTGATATGCCGTCGGTGAACGAGTTGATCGCCCACGACCGAAGTGTTCAGGAGATTGGCGAGCTCATCGGCGCGGACTGGTTGCTGTACCAAAATCTGGATGATCTCATTACCTGTGTAAATGACGTTAATCCGGAGATCGAGGGCTGGGAGTGTTCCGTCTTTACCGGCAATTACGTCACCGGTGATGTGGACGCAGCCTATCTCAATAAACTGGAGGCGGCCCGCAATGACGAGAACATGTCCCAGGCCGGCGCCGGAGATTCCTCCGACAACGGCATTATTGATCTGTATAACGACGAAGACTGATCCAGCATGGCCATAAACAGGAGCTTGTCATGACGTATAGCCGCGAAGAGCATGTTCTGATCCCCGAGTCGGATCTTGAGGGCATGGCGGTGGACACCCTCGCGGTCCGTGCCGGTCAGATCCGTACTGGTCAACTGGAGCACAGCGACGCGATTTTCCCAACGTCGAGTTTCGTCTATGGCAGTGCCGCCCAGGCCGCAGCGCGGTTTGGTGGTGAAGAGCCTGGCAATATTTATTCCCGTTTTACAAATCCGACGGTACAGGCGTTTGAGTCCCGTATCGCGGCGATGGAAGGTGGTGAACGTGCGGTCGCGACATCGTCCGGCATGGCGGCCATCCTCGCGACCTGCATGGCGTTGTTGAAAGCGGGCGATCATGTGATTTGCTCACGGGGGGTGTTTGGTACCACCAATGTCCTGTTCCAGAAGTACCTGGCGAAATTTGGTGTGGACACTACCTTTGTGGGCCTGACGGATATGTCGCAATGGCAGGCTGCGGTGCGTCCTGAAACCCGGATGCTTTTCATCGAAACGCCAACGAACCCATTGTGCGAAGTTGCTGATATGGAGGCGCTGTCCGGATTGGCTCGGGCGAATGACGCCTTGTTTGTCGTGGACAACTGTTTTTGTACACCCGTGCTGCAGCGCCCATTTGAGCATGGTGCCGATATCATCATTCACTCTGCCACCAAGTATCTGGATGGCCAGGGGCGCTGTGTCGGCGGTGTGGTTGTTGGTCCCAACAAGTTGATGGAGGAGGTTTACGGTTTCCTTCGTTCTGCCGGTCCCACCATGAGCCCATTTAACGCATGGGTTTTCCTTAAGGGCCTGGAAACCTTACCAATCCGTATGCGCGCCCATTGTGACAATGCGTTAGAGTTGGCAACGTGGCTTGAAGGGCAGGGCGCGGTGGACCAGGTATTCTATGCCGGTTTGCCTGACCATCCACAGCATGAACTGGCGAAACGCCAGCAAAGCGGGTTTGGTGGTGTCCTTGCCTTTACTGTCAAAGGTGGCCGGGAACAGGCATGGGCGTTCATCGATGCAACCCGGATGATCTCCATTACCGCCAATCTTGGCGACGTAAAAACCACGATTACCCATCCGGCTACAACCACGCACGGCCGCCTGTCCCCCGAAGACAAGCAACAGGCGGGCATTACCGAAAATCTGGTAAGGATCTCGGTGGGTATTGAAGCCATTGAGGATCTCAAGACCGATCTGCAACGCGGGTTTGAGGCTCTTGAAAATTACCGTCAGGGAACTGTCTGAGCATTCATGGCTGAGAGCGTAAAAGCAAAAAAATCCGGTGAGCTGACCGAAAAACAGGAGCGGTTCCGTCGCTTCCTGGCCCAGGGGGCCAGGGAAGGCGCGGTGATCGCCCTAATCGCCCTGTGCATTTACCTGGGAATGGCGCTGGTTACCTTCAGCCTTTCGGACCCTGGTTGGGCCAGCATCGGGCACGACACCAGTGTGCAAAATTACGCAGGCAGAACCGGTGCCTGGTTGGCCAGTCTTCTGCGTGACTTTTTCGGCCACGTCGCCTTTCTGTTTCCCGTAATGATCGCTGGCTATGCGTTAATGCTGATCCGCCGCCGCAATGATTCCATCGACATGCACATGCCGCTGTTCCTGCTGCGGTTCGGCGGTTTCCTGCTGATTCTGCTGTCGGCCACCAGTCTATTGTCGCTCTATTCGGTGTTCGGGCTAGGGGTGACGTCCGGCGGGGTGCTAGGCGCTGCGGTGTCCGAAGCTATGGTGCGCTTTTTCAACCTGCCGGCCACGACCCTGCTGCTCATCGCAATTTTCCTGTTTGCGCTGACGGTCAGCACCGGGCTGTCCTGGTTCTGGTTGATGGATCAGGTTGGCAACCTGACGCTCCGTACCGTTAACAGCACCAAGAATCTGTTCTCCTCTTCCGGCAAGGAAAAGCCCAAGCCAGCGGCTAAAGCCCCGGCCGCGCCCGAACCTGCGAAGAAGCCACCAGAGCCCCCCACGGTGCGGGACAAGGTGGTAACCCAAAAATCTCCTGCGACAGGCAAATCCTGGTGGCGGCGCCTGCTGGGCCTAAGGCCCAGAGCCGATAAAGCCAAAGCATCAACACCCCGCCCGGAGCGAAAAGAGCCGGGCCTGGAAGGAATACTGCCAGTTGATGATGCCGAACCGGCGCGGCTGGAAAGCTTCAGCTCCCAGGATGACACGACACCGGTGGCCAAACCGTCGGCAAAGGGGAATTCCAAGCCTCCCGGGAAATCCCTGAAAATATCTCCATTCAAGCGGGATGATCAGTCCGCTGGCGGCACCAATGGCGTCAAAAGCAAGCAGGCGTCTCTGCTGGAAGACATTGAAAGCACCATTCCGCCCATTACCCTTCTGGACCCGCCGGAGGAGCACAAGGAAAGGGGCTATTCCGAGGAGTCGCTTCAACACATGTCGCGGTTGCTGGAAGAAAAGCTCGCGGATTTCGGCGTTTCCGTGGAAGTGGTCGAGGTTAACCCGGGGCCAGTTATTACCCGGTTTGAGATAAAACCCGCGCCCGGCGTCAAGGTCAGCAAGATTTCCAATCTGGCGAAGGATCTTGCCCGTTCCCTGGCGGTCCTCAGTGTTCGCGTGGTTGAGGTGATTCCGGGCAAGTCGGTAGTGGGGATCGAGATACCAAACGAAGAACGGGAAATGGTCCGGCTCAGTGAGGTGTTGAACGCCCGGGTGTTCCAGGACTCTTCGTCTGCCTTGACCCTGGCGTTGGGTAACGATATTGGCGGCAATCCAATGGTGGCCAATCTGGCGAAGATGCCCCACCTGCTGGTGGCCGGCACCACCGGTTCCGGCAAGTCGGTGGGCGTCAACGCCATGATACTGAGCATGCTGTTGAAAGCCACTCCCGAAGAAGTTCGTTTCATCATGGTCGACCCCAAGATGCTTGAATTGAGCATCTATGATGGTATTCCGCATCTGTTGGCGCCGGTGGTCACCGATATGAAAGACGCGGCCAACGCGCTGCGTTGGTGTGTGGCGGAAATGGAGCGCCGGTATCGGCTGTTGGCGAGCCTGGGAGTACGCAACCTGGCTGGCTACAACCGTAAGGTTAGGGATGCAGCCGCAGCAGGTGAACCACTGCTCGATCCGACCTGGAAACCGGATGAGTACCTGGCGGACGACGAGCAGGAACGCCCTGAACTGGAAACCCTGCCGTTCATCGTGGTGGTCATCGACGAATTTGCCGACATGATGATGATCGTCGGCAAGAAGGTCGAGGAGCTTATTGCGCGAATCGCCCAGAAAGCCCGTGCCGCAGGCATCCACCTCGTCCTGGCGACGCAACGGCCGTCTGTGGACGTTATCACCGGCTTGATCAAGGCCAACATTCCGACCCGGATGTCGTTCCAGGTGTCGTCCAAGATCGATTCCCGCACGGTACTGGACCAGGGCGGTGCGGAGCAGTTGTTGGGGCACGGTGACATGCTCTACCTGCCCCCGGGCTCCGGGCTGCCGGTGCGGGTGCATGGCGCCTTCGTCGACGATGACGAAGTCCACCGCGTTGTCAGTGCCTGGAAGGATCGCGGCGAGCCCGTTTATGTGGACGATGTACTGAACGGGGCCGAAGGCGAGAACCTGCCTGGCGTGCCTAACCTGAGCGAAGGTGGGGGCGACAGTGAGGGAGATGCGCTATTCGATGAGGCGGTTGCCTTTGTCACCGAAGGTAGGCGGGTGTCAATTTCATCCGTACAGCGTAAATTCAAGATCGGCTATAACCGGGCCGCCAACCTGGTCGACGCCATGGAAGCATCCGGTGTGGTCAGCGCAGCCGGGCACAATGGCGCCCGGGAAGTTCTGGCACCACCGCCACCGAGAGATTAGGAGTAGCGATTCATGAGAGTTTCAGCAAAAGCCCTTTGGTTGATCACCGCGTTTTCCGCCCTGATATCGGTGGGCACGCCAGCCATGGCGGAAGATGCCAGTGCAAAGGCCGCAGCGGATCTGTCTGCGTTGCTCAAGAATTACGAATCCTTCCAGTCCGACTTTATTCAGATCGTGGTTAACGAAAATGGCAATCGGGTTCAGGAGAGCCGGGGTTCCCTGAAGGCCAAACGCCCTGGGTTGTTCTACTGGGAAACTCGTGAACCCCATTCCCAGTTTGTCGTCAGCAACGGCGAAACGGTGGAGGTCTACGATCCGGACCTCGAACAGGTCACCATCCACAACCTGGACGAGCGTGTTCAGACAACACCGGCCCTTCTGCTCAGTGGCGAGGTTGATAATCTCAATGAGACCTACCGCGTGTCCTCCCGCTCACCCGGAGAGGGCACCCGCGAGTTCACCCTGGAACCGCGAAGCGAGGATTCCCTGTTCGTATCCCTGAGACTGACCTTCTATAACGGTGAGCTGCAGGAAATGCGTATGCAGGATTCACTGGCACAACTCAGCGTTCTCAGTTTCGAGGACATTCGCCTGAATGCCCCGGTGGAGGACAATGCGTTTACCCTGAATTACCCTGACAGCGTGGATGTGATCCGGGACGGGGCCTGATGCAGGATAGCCTGTTCGCGGAACCGCAGGGTTTCCGCCCGCTGGCTGCGCGAATGCGCCCGGCGAATCTTGATGAGTACGTCGGCCAGTTACATCTGGTGGGCGAGGGCAAGCCGCTCCGCAGGGCGGTTGAGCAGGGACAGCTCCACTCGATGATTCTGTGGGGCCCTCCGGGTGTCGGTAAGACCACCTTCGCCCGCTTGCTGGCGAACCTCAGTGATCTCAGCTTTGAGACCGTATCGGCCGTTCTCAGTGGTGTTAAGGATATTCGCCTTATCGTGGAGCGGGCGAAAGAACGCAAGCGCAGCGAAGGTCGCGATACCCTGCTGTTTGTCGATGAGGTTCACCGTTTCAATAAAAGCCAGCAGGACGCGTTTCTTCCCCACATTGAAGACGGTACCTTCATCTTTGTCGGTGCCACCACCGAGAACCCTTCTTTTGAACTGAACAGCGCGTTGCTGTCCCGTACTCGCGTCTATGTACTGAAGAACCTTGAAGAAGTCGACATTCTGGAACTGCTTGAGCGGTCCCTGTCCTCACCGGAGGGACTGGCAGGGCGATTCACCGTGGAAAACAGCGTCCTGGAGTTGATGGCAACTGCGTCGGGCGGCGATGCCAGGCGTGCGCTGAATATTCTGGAAGTGGCAACGGACCTTGCCGAGCCGGAGGGAGACGGCGCCGCCAGAATCAGCTCTGATCATCTGGAACAGGTCCTGCAAACCAGCCTGAGGCGTTTCGATAAAGGTGGCGACGTTTTCTACGACCAGATATCGGCTCTGCACAAGTCGGTGCGGGGTTCCGACCCCGATGGCTCCCTGTACTGGCTATGTCGCATGCTGGATGGCGGTTGTGATCCGTTGTATGTGGCCCGGCGCCTGGCGCGAATTGCCAGCGAGGACATAGGCAATGCCGACCCGAGGGCGCTGCAGATTGCCATGGACGCCTGGGAGGCCCAGGAGCGACTGGGTTCCCCCGAGGGCGAACTGGCGCTTGCTCAGGCAGTTACCTATCTTGCCCTTTCGCCCAAGAGTAACGCGGTCTATTCCGCCTTTAACCAGTGTATGGCGGATATCCGCAATGACCCGGACTATGAGGTGCCCGTACACCTCCGCAACGCCCCCACCAAACTGTTGAAGTCCATGGGTCATGGTGACGAATACCGTTATGCCCATGACGAGCCGGAAGCATTCGCCGCCGGAGAATCCTATCTCCCCGAGGCCATTTACCAGCGCCGTTACTATGAGCCTGTCCATCGGGGCCTGGAAATCAAACTCGCCGAAAAGCGTGACCGGCTCGACGACTGGAACCGCAACAGCGACCGCAAACGTTACCCGCAACGCTGAAATCCGCCAGCCGCTTTAGCCCGCTGTGGTCATAGCCGGCCGCGCAGGTATAATGCCCAGTTAATCGTGAACAACAGAAACAGGATAATCATGCTCGATCCCAAACGTGTCCGCACCCAGACTGAAGAGATCGCCCGTCGCCTTGCCATCAAGGGGTACGCCTTTGACAAAGCCACTTTCGATCAGCTTGAGGAGCGCCGTCGCGCGATCCAGGTGAAAACGGAAACTTTGCAGGGGGAGCAGAACCGCCGGTCCAAATCCATTGGCAAAGCCAAGGCGGCCGGTGAAGACATCCAACCGTTACTGGACGAAGTGGAAGACCTGAAGAAACAGAAGTCGGAAGCGGAAGACGGGTTGAGGGTACTACAGGAGGAACTGAACGACTTCCTCGCCGGCATACCAAACCTGCCTGACGATACCGTGCCGGCCGGAGACAGCGAAGACGATAACGTTGAGGTTCGTCGCTGGGGCACCCCCAAGCGCTTCGATTTTGAACCAAAGGACCACGTTGCATTGGGAGAAGCGCTGGGCGGTCTGGATTTCGAGACCGCTACTCGGCTGGCGCATTCCCGTTTTGCGGTAATGCGCGGCCCGGTTGCGCGCCTGCATCGGGCGCTTGCCCAGTTCATGATCAACCTTCACACGGACGAGCATGCGTATACGGAAGCCTACGTGCCGTACCTGGTTAACGCAGACACGCTCTTTGGTACAGGCCAGCTTCCCAAGTTCGAGGAAGACCTTTTTCGTATGGACGGGGAGAAGCCGTTGTACCTGATTCCCACGGCGGAGGTTCCGGCTACCAACCTGGTTAGCAATACCATTCTTGATGCGTCCGAACTGCCCCTGAAACTGGTCTGCCACACCCCCTGTTTCCGTAGCGAAGCTGGCTCTTACGGCCGTGATACCCGGGGCATGATCCGCCAGCACCAGTTTGACAAGGTGGAGCTGGTGCAGGTGGTTCGGCCCGAGGAGTCCGAAGCGGCGCTCGAGGCGCTGACCGGGCACGCTGAAAAAGTACTGCAGCTCCTTGAGCTGCCATACCGGTTGGTCGACCTCTGTGGCGGCGACATGGGGTTTGCCGCCGCACGTACCTACGACATCGAAGTCTGGTTGCCGGGCCAGGACAAGTACCGCGAAATATCCTCCTGCTCCAACGCCAGGGATTTTCAGGCACGGCGCATGCATGCACGCTGGCGTAACCCGGAAACCAATAAGCCGGAACCCGTTCATACCTTGAACGGATCGGGGCTTGCCGTCGGCCGTGCGCTGATTGCGGTGATGGAAAATTACCAGCAGGAAGACGGCAGCATCCAGGTTCCCGAGGTCCTTAAACCGTATATGGGAGGCGTAGACAGAATACAATGAGTGACAGACTCGACGATGCACCATGGAAGGGCGTTGGTGCAAAGCCTGCACCAGTTCGGTACCAAAAGAATCCGGTAACGGAAAACCCGAATAACTCCGAAGGGGAGGTCGCACTCGTCGGTGCCGGCCCGGGTGATCCGGAACTGCTGACATTGAAGGCGTGGCGCCTGATCCAGTCAGCGGAAGTGGTGTTATACGACCGCCTGGTGTCGCCGGAAATCCTGTCACTTATTCCCGAATCCGCCGAACGTGTTCACGTGGGCAAGCAGCGTGCAAACCACACCTTGCCTCAGGATCAGATCAACAGCCGCCTGGTGGAGCTCGCCCGCGAGGGACGCAAGGTGGTGAGACTCAAGGGCGGTGACCCCTTTATTTTTGGCCGTGGCGGCGAGGAGATAGAAACCCTCGCAGCGGCCGGTGTGCGCTTCCAGGTGGTGCCCGGGATTACCGCTGCTTCCGGATGCGCCGCCTACGCCGGCATTCCGCTCACCCACCGGGACCATGCCCAGTCGGTACGGTTTGTGACCGGCCACCTTAAGAACGATACCTGCGATTTGCCTTGGAAAGATTTCGTCCAGAACAACCAGACCCTGGTGTTCTACATGGGCCTGGTCGGGCTACCGATTATCTGCCAGCAACTGACTGCGCACGGTATGTCTCCGGAGATGCCGGTGGCGCTCGTTTCAAGAGGGACAACGCCCCACCAGCAGGTTGTGACGGGGGACCTGACAAACATCGTGGAAAGGGTAGAGAAGAATGCCGTGCCTGCCCCCACGCTGGTCATCATCGGCAACGTGGTGACTCTGAGAAGCAGGCTCGACTGGGTCGGGGGCTGAAATCAGCCCCGACGCTTCGGCAGAACGTCCTTCAGTTTTTCCCGCATATCGCGCAGGGCCTTTTCAGTGCTCTCCCAGTCAATACAGGCATCCGTTACGGACACGCCGTATTTAAGATCAGCCAGATTGTCGGGAATCGACTGATTGCCCCAGTTCAGGTTACTTTCCACCATCAAACCCTGGATGGACTGGTTGCCCTCAACGATCTGGTGGGTAATGTCCTGCAGGACCAGTGGCTGGATGGCCGGATCCTTGCTTGAGTTGGCGTGGCTGCAATCCACCATGATCGACTGGCGCAGTTTGGATTTCTCCAATGCCTGCTCACACAGGGCAACGCTGACCGAGTCGTAGTTGGGCTTACCACCGCCGCCGCGCAGAACCACGTGGCCGTAGTTGTTGCCTCGGGTACGGATGACCGCGACTTTGCCCTGCTGGTCAATACCCAGGAAGCTGTGGGGGTGAGAGACCGATTTCATGGCATTAACCGCAACATCCAGGCTGCCGTCGGTACCGTTCTTGAAGCCAATGGCCATGGAAAGGCCGCTGCTCATTTCCCGGTGAGTCTGGGATTCAGTGGTGCGCGCACCAATGGCGGACCAGGAGATCGTATCCTGCAGGTATTGCGGGGAGATAGGGTCCAACGCTTCCGTGGCGGTTGGCAGTCCCAACTCGGAGATGTCGAGAAGCAGACGGCGACCAATGTGCAGGCCCTGTTCGATGTCAAAGGTGTCGTTGAGGTGCGGGTCATTAATCAGACCCTTCCAGCCTACGGTGGTGCGGGGCTTTTCGAAATATACCCGCATGACGATGAGCAGGGTATCGCTGACTTCGTCTGCCAGTTTCTTCAACTTGGCGGCGTATTCCCGGGCAGCTTCGACATCATGAATGGAGCAGGGGCCTACCACCACAAACAGGCGATGGTCCTTGCCGTCCATGATGTCATAGATGGCCTTTCGGCCTTTCTCCACGGTTTCCGCGGCTTTGCCCGAAAGTGGCATCTCCTGCTTGAGCGCTTCAGGGGTAATCAAAGGTTCCTGACTCGCCACATTCAGATTCTCTAGTTTGGTGCCCGACATTCTGTTGTCATCCCCGTCGCATAAAACAAGACTGGCCGGCGCTTAGTTGCGGTAAACCCCGGCGAGTTGGTTATACTGCGTTATTTGATGAACCTTTTCAACGCTTCTGACGCGCGGGGAACGGATGCAGCAGAGCACGCAGAAAAAGCGCAAGGTACTGTCCCGGAAACAGGTCGTAAAGAAGATTGGGGACGTGCTCTCAGGCATTCGTGTACCCGATCTTCCCTATCCTGCTGGCAAGGTTGCTGCAGACACGGCCAGTGACTGGCGGCCACTGTTGCTGTCCTGCTGGACGGAGCAGCGGGATGAGCCCGTTACCCGCGTTATCCGCTCGGTCTCTTTGACCTGGTCGGTCAGGCAGATCAATTCCGCCTATGTGGCGGACCGAATCATGGATGTGTTTCTCCAAACCAGCGGTCTCCATCCCGAACTGGCCCTGCGAATTGCCCGCCTTCGGTTCTTTCTCGCCTGGCGAATGAACCTTGAGGGAGCCGGAGCGCTGAACGATACCATCGTGCACTGGCTTGACAGCCTGCAGGACTGCAGGGGATGGAGTGGTTCCGGCGGGCGCTCAGGGAGAGCCCTCCTGGACCAGTTGGATTCACTGACCATAGCGGTTTCCGGCTGTTTCGATTCCGGGGACGTTGGGCCGGTTATCGAATTCTGCCGTCAGTGGGAAGAGGATGCGGGAAAGCGCGAACAGCAGAATGAGCGTTTACGTCAGCGGTTGCTGGAAACGGAGCAGGGTGCCGCCCGCCAAAGAAAGGCGGAACAGACGGCGAGGGCATTGGTGGGCCGAGCCCTTCAGAATCGTCAGCTGCCGCAGGCCGTGGTCCGGTTTATCTTTGACCACTGGTTTGCGCTGATCAAGCAGATCGTCTGGCAGGAAGGCACCGAGGGCGACAATTGGCGGCATGCGAGCAAACTGTTGGAATGGCTTGTCTGGATTGGCGATCCGGCACTTTCCGACAAGGACAGGAACCGCCTTTACACGGTGGGGGAACAGATTGGCGACCGGATCAGCGATGTCTGGAATCGCGTCAATGGAAAACCTCTGGATGACGTGGCACTGCAGGGCGTCCAGTCGGTTATGGTGGATCGTCTTAGAGGCGAAACACCCGAGCTGGTTTCCGCATTGCCGGAGGACGATCGTTTCTCATGGGATTCTTCCTGGTTGTCGCTTTCCGCACCGCCTGAAACCGAGTTTGAGCCCTTGCTGGGGAACTGGTTTGTGGAAGGCGAGGGCGCCGCGGAGCGACGTCGGTTTTTCTTCGCCCTGCTGCCGGATACCTGCGAGGTGCTTTGGACCAATGGTGCCGGGGTCAAACTGGGGCTGATGCCCTGGTCAAGGTTCTCCACGGCTCTCGATAGCGGTTCCCTGCGACCCTTGCCGCCTTTAACCCCTTTTGGGCAGGTACTGGCAGAAACCATTACTTCGTTATCTGTGGTGCTTGCACGTCAGACGTTGCAGCGGGAAGAAGCCGCCAGGGAGGCGAGAGCACGGGCAGAATCCTTGCGTCGGGAAAAGGCGGAAGCAGAGCAATTGCGCCAACAGGAGGAAGCCGCCAGGCAGGCAGAACTCGAGAGGCAGAAAAAAGAGGCGGACGATCGACGCACCGCCGACAAAGAAGCCGAGCAGCAGCGCCTGTTGCTAGAGCGGGAAACCGCTGCGAGGGAACTGGTAGAAGGCATCAAGCTGGGCGGTTGGATCGTCGAGGAAAGCACTGGTGAGGGCAAGGAAGCCGTTCGCCTGAAGCTGGCTGTGCGGATCAATGCCTCCCGGAAGTTGGTGTTTGTGGACCGGCTGGGACTTAATCGTCGTGAATTCCTGGTGAATGAGCTCGTGGATCACGTGGTGATGGGCCGGGTACGTGTGTTGGGAAGCTCCGCAGATTTTGATGACGCCCTGTCACGAGTGGTCGGCCGAATCAGGGTTGGACGAAACTGATCGGATAAAACAGTATCGGATGAATGATCATGAGCGATATCGATTACAGGTTTGGCGACTATGACGATGCTCCGGAATCCGGGGATAATCGTTCCGAATACCGACTGGCGGCGAGTGCAAGTGTGACCCTGGAGCTGGAATCACCGATTCCGGAGGCCGAAGGTGATCAGTCTGGACGGACGCTGGTATCACGCACCCGCGATGTCTCCGCCCGTGGAATTCGGTTGACGACCGCAGAACCGGTAATCCGCGGTGCGCTGCTTCCCGCTTGGGTCACCCTGGAGGATGATAATGAGCCGTTCGGTCTGATGGCGGAGGTTGTCTGGTGTCGAGCAAGCACTGAAACCAGTTGGTTGGTGGGGCTTCAGATATTGGAGTCGGATGACACATCGTATCTGGAGTGGGTGGAAGCTGTCGCAAAGGCGATGTCTGAAGGGTGAATCGCCCCGGCAAGGCCCGCAAGCCCTGCCGGGAAAAAGCGGATAGGTTCAGTCTTCCAATTCGCCCATTCCGGTAATGTTGAAGCCGGCGTCAACATACATGATTTCACCGGTAATGCCGCTGGCCATGTCGGAACACATGAAAGCAGCGGCGTTGCCCACTTCGTCAGTGGTCACGTTGCGACGAAGCGGTGCCCGCCTGGCGTTTTCGGCCAGCATACGGCGGAAACTCTTGATGCCAGAGGCCGCCAGGGTTCTGATCGGCCCCGCTGAGATGGCATTCACCCGAATACCATCACGCCCCAGGCTGCCGGCCATGTAGCGAACGTTCGCCTCAAGGGAAGCCTTGGCCAGTCCCATGACGTTGTAGTTCTGCAGTACTTTTTCCGCACCCAGGTAGCTAAGGGTCAGCAGGGAGCTGTTTTCATGCATCATCTTGCGACCAGCCTGGGCCAGGGCAACAAAGCTGTAGGAACTGATGTCGTGGGCGATGCGGAAGCCTTCCCGCGTGGTGACGTCCACGTAGTTGCCATCCAGCTCATTGGCCGGGGCGTAACCGACAGAGTGGACAATAATGTCAATGTCGTCCCAGTGCTTGCCGAGTTCGGTGAACACAGCTTCTATTTCGTCATCGCTGGCGACATCGCAGGGGAAAATCAGCGAACTGCCCCAGCCTTCGGCAAATTTCTCTACCCGGGACTTGAGCTTTTCATTCTGGTAGGTGAATGCTAACTCGGCGCCCTGCTTGGCAAAGGCTTCCGCGATGCCATAAGCGATGGAGTGTTTGCTTGCAACGCCGACAATCAGTGCTTTTTTGCCACTGAGTAATCCCATAACGATTCTCCCTGTGTTTCAGTTTAAGGCATTATCCATGAACCGCAGCGGTGCGGGTAACGCTCAATTGGTCGTAGTGATCGGGCGTGGGCCTGTCGCTGCCCTCTATTGGCTGTAGAACAGGGCCGCCCCTAGCAGTTCACGGGTGTAATCGTGCTTTGGTGTATTGAATATCTCGGCGGCATCGCCGTATTCCACGACCCGACCGTCCTTGAGTACCAGCAATTTATGGCTCAGCGCCCGGACCACGGCCAGATCGTGGCTGATAAACACATAGCTTAGACCATATTTGTCCTGTAGATCCCGTAGCAGGTTAATCACCTGCTTTTGCACGGTCCGGTCCAGGGCAGAGGTGGGTTCGTCCAGGATGATGAGCTCGGGCTGCAAAACCAGCGCCCGGGCAATGGCGATGCGTTGGCGCTGGCCACCCGAGAACTCATGGGGATAGCGGTGACGGGCCTGTGGGTCGAGGCCGACGTCTGTGAGCGCCTGTATGACTCTTCGGTCCTGCTCTTCGGGTGTCGCCGGTACGTGTATCTCCAGGCCTTCCCGCACGATCTCGGCGACTGACATTCGCGGGCTAAGGCTGCCGAAGGGATCCTGGAAAACGATCTGGATACGGCTGCGCCATGGCCGGAACTGTTTCTGGTCGAGTTGGCCGAGTTCTTCACCACCGAGCCGAATACTGCCGCGACTGGAGGTAAGTTTCAGCAGGGCGTGGCCGATGGTGGTCTTGCCGCTTCCGCTTTCACCAACAATACCCAGGGTTTCGCCTTCGGTGAGCGAGAAGCTGACGTCGTCGACCGCCTGAAACCATGACTGCGGCCGACCAAACAGGCTTTTGCGGGTGACGAAGCGAACATCAAGATTGCTCACATCCAGCAGCGACCTGTTGTCGACCATCGTGCCCGACGGCGAGGCCGGAGGCTCTGCGTCCAGCAAGCTTCGGGTATAAGCATGCTGTGGGGCTTCAAACAGCTGTGCTGTCGGTGCCTCCTCGATCAGTTGGCCCTGTTCCATCACCACGACATGGTCTGCGTAGCGCCGCACGATGGACAAGTCGTGGGTAATCAGCAAGATCGCCATACCCAGTTTGTGTTGCAGGTCCTTCAACAACTCCAGTACCTGCTTCTGGACCGTGACGTCGAGTGCTGTTGTGGGCTCGTCTGCGATCAGCAGGTCCGGCTCATTGGCGAGGGCCATGGCAATCATCACCCGCTGCTTCTGACCGCCGGAGAGCTGATGAGGGTAGCTCGTCAATCGCTCCTCAGGCGAGGGGATACCGACCAACTCCAATAGCTCCACGCAACGGGCACGGGCCTGTGGGCCACGCATCCCCTTATGCAGGGCAAGGGTTTCACTGATCTGCTTTTCCACTGTGTGCAGCGGATTGAGCGAGGTCATTGGCTCCTGGAAAATCATGCTGACGTGACGCCCGCGGATCTGTCGAAGGCGCTTCTGACTGGCCTTCAACATGTCCTCTCCCTGGAACAGGATGGCGCCGGACGGATAGCTGGCGTGGCGTTCGTCGAGAAGCCGGAGAATCGACAGGGCGGACACGGACTTCCCGGAACCGCTTTCTCCCACCAGAGCGACAGTTTCACCATTGTCGATGCTCAGCGACAATTGATCCACAGCCTGAATGGTGTCATCAAAACGTATGGACAGATCCCGGATTTCCAGCAGTTGCGACATATCAGTTCTTTCTCGGATCGAAGGCATCACGGACGGCTTCACCGACAAATACCAGCAGCGTCAACATGATGGACAGGGACACAAACGCCGATATACCCAGCCACGGGGCATGAAGGTTGGATTTCCCCTGGGCGATCAGCTCGCCCAGGGAGGGTGACCCGGACGGCAGGCCAAAGCCCAGGAAGTCCAGCGACGTCAGCCCGGTGATCGCGCCGGTCAGGATGAACGGTAGAAAGGTGAGGGTGGCCACCATAGCGTTGGGGAGGATATGGCGGAACATGATCTTGCGGTTGCCCAGCCCCAGGGCTCTCGCAGCCTTTACGTATTCGAAATTACGGGCGCGCAGGAATTCCGCGCGAACCACGTCCACCAGCCCCATCCAGCTGAACAACAGCATGATGCCAAGCAGCCACCAGAAATTGGGTTGCACGATGCTGGACAGGATAATCAGCAGGTAGAGCACTGGAAGCCCGGACCACACCTCGATAAACCGCTGCCCCAGCAAATCAACCTTGCCGCCGTAGTAGCCCTGGATAGCACCGACAACCACGCCCACGATGCAGCTGAGAATGGTCAGCACAAGCCCGAACAGGACGGAAATGCGGAAACCATAAATCACCCGCGCGGCCACATCCCGGCCCTGGTCATCGGTGCCGATCCAGTTTTCAGCGCTGGGTGGGGCCGGTGACGGAACCTCAAGGTTATAGTTCGTGGTGTTGTAACTAAAACGAATGGGTGGCCAGATCATCCAGCCGTTTGCCTCGATTTCATCGGCAATAAACGAATCGCGATAGTCGGCTTCGGTGGGCAGAAACCCGCCGAACGTTTCTTCGGGCACACTTTCCACGATCGGAAAGTAAACATCCCCTTTGTAATAAGCGACCAGTGGCACGTCATTCGCAATCACCTCGGCGATGAGCGAGAGCCCAAAAAGGGCCAGGAATAGCCACAGGGACCAGAAACCACGACGGTTGTTGCGGAAGTTGCGAAGCCGCCTTTGCTGGATAGGAGAGAGCGTTACCATGCCTACGACCCCTCCCGGCTTTCGAAATCAATGCGGGGGTCCACCAGAACGTATGTGATATCGCTGATCAGTTTCAGCACCAATCCCATGAGCGTAAAGATATAGAGGGTACCGAATATCACCGGATAATCCCGATTCAACGCCGCCTCAAAGCCCAGTAGTCCAAGGCCATCCAGGGAGAAAATCACTTCAATCAGCAACGCGCCGGTGAAGAATAACGACACAAGCACGCCGGGAAGGCTGGCAATGACAATCAGCATGGCGTTGCGGAACACATGCCCGTAAAGCACCTGTTTCTCTTCCAGACCCTTGGCTCTGGCGGTCACCACATACTGTTTGCTGATCTCATCAAGGAAGGAATTCTTGGTCAGCAGGGTGAGAGTGGCGAAGCCACCGATGACATTGGCCGTGACAGGCAACGCCAGGTGCCAGAAGTAATCTCCGATTTTCTGGTACCAGTTGAGTTCGTCGAAGTTGGACGACGTCAGCCCCCGTAGCGGAAACCAGTCCAGGTAACTGCCCCCTGCGAACAGGACAATCAACAGTATCGCAAACAGGAAGCCTGGAATGGCGTAGCCCACCACGATGGCAGAACTGCTCCAGACGTCGAATCGCGATCCGTCGGTGACGGCCTTGCGGATACCAAGGGGGATCGAGATCAGGTAGATAATCAGGGTGGACCACAATCCCAGGGAGATGGACACCGGCATTTTGTCCACAATCAGTTCGATCACCGAGCGGTCCCGAAAAAAGGACTCGCCAAAATCAAAGGTGGCATAATCGCCGAGCATTTTCAGGAATCGCTCATGGGCCGGCTTGTCAAAGCCGTACATAACCTCTATCTCTTTGAGAAGCTCGTCCGGCAGGCCTCGGGAACCGCGGCTGTCGCCACTTGATGAGGTCACCTCGCCACCGGAACCGCCACCGCTGGCCCTGGCGAGGGCTCCGCCACCGTGCCCTTCCGTTTCGGCAATCAACTGCTCAACGGGACCGCCGGGGGCGGCCTGAACAATCACGAAGTTGAGCAGCATGATCCCGAGTAGCGTGGGGATAATCAGCGCCAGGCGCCTGAGGATATAACTGCCCATTCAGCGGAACTCCGTCAAGGTTGTGTCAGAGATCTGCGTCATTGGTCAGTGCTTTCTACCCACCAGTTATTGACGTCCACACCGTTTTTGGGAACCGTCTCCGGCCGCTGCAGAAAGGACCAGTAGGCGATCCGATCCTTGGGCAGGTACCAGTTTGGCACCACGTAGTGCCCATGCAGTAGTACCCGGTCCAGCGCACGCGTGCGGTGAACAAGCTCCTCGCGGGTAGGCGCCTGGATGACCAGGTTCACCAAGTCATCCACCACCGGGCTGTCCACCCCCATATAGTTGCGCGAGCCCTTCACGTCGACATTGGAGGAATGCCAGTATTCCCGTTGCTCATTGCCGGGGGAGTCGGACTGACCGATACCCTGGACTGTCATGTCGTAGTCGAACTCACGAAGGCGCTGTATATACTGGTTGGTATCCACCAGGCGTACGGACACATCGATGCCCAGTCTTTCGAGGTTGTTCTTGAAGGGCAGCACCACCCGTTCAAAGGTTTTCTGAAAGATCAGGATCTCGAACGCCAGGGGATTACCGGTTTCCCGATTCACCATGGTGCCATCCCTGACCTCATAACCGGCCTCCCGTAATAACGTCAGCGCCGTACGGAGATTATCGCGGAGCCCACCTTTACCCTCTGTCGAAGGCGGCTGATACGCTTCATTGAAAACGTCGTCGGGCAATTGATCGCGATAGGGTTCGAGGATTTCCAGTTCGCGTCCTTCGGGCAGGCCGGACGACGCCAGTTCGCTGTTCTCGAAGTAGCTCGAGGTGCGGGTGTATTGCCCGAAGAAAAGGTTCTTGTTGGCCCATTCAAAGTCGAACGCGTAAGCCAGCGCCTCCCGTACACCAGGGTCACTGAAAACCTGGCGGCGGGTGTTCATTGCGAAGGCCTGCATGCCGGCGGGACGGCCATGCTCGACGGCTTCGGTTTTCACCTTGCCGGAGTCGAACTGATTGCCGGTGTAGGCCGTGGCCCAGTTCTTGGCCGAGGACTCAACCCGAAAATCGAAGTTACCGGCACGGAAGGACTCCAGGGCGACGGTGTCATCTTTGTAGTAGTCATAGTGAATTTCATCGAAATTAAACCGCCCCTTGCGCACTCCGATGTTTCTGGCCCAGTAGTCCTCCACCCGTTTGAAGGTGATGGAGCGGCCCGCTTCGAAGTCGCCAATGCGATACGGACCGCTACCAACGGGCGGTGTCAGACCGTTGTCGCCAAATTCACGATCTTTCCAGTAATGACTTGGAAGAACGGGCAGTTGGCCGAGAATCAGTGGCAGTTCACGGTTGTTGGTGTCACCAAACTCGAAGCGGATAGTCCGCTCATCTTCGATGATTACCTCGGACACGTCTGCATAATAGTTGCGATAGAAAGGATGGCCTTTGGTGGTCAGGACATCGAACGAAAACTTCACGTCCTTCGCGGTAATGGGTTCACCATCCTGGAACCGGGCTTCATCACGCAGATGAAAGGTCACGTAACTGCGGTCTTCCGGGGTTTCAATGGACTCGGCAATCAGGCCATAGGCGGAAAAAGGTTCGTCCGCTGACGGTTCCATCAGCGTATCGTACAGGTATGTGTTAATGCCCGCCGCGGCTACACCGCGAATAACGAAAGGGTTAAAGGTGTCGAATCCATTGGCCACCACGGCCATTCGAAGGACGCCGCCCTTGGGCGCCCCGGGGTTAACGTAGTCAAAGTGCGGGAAACCTTCGGCGTATTGGGTGTTGCCGTGCATGGCAATGCCGTGTCTCGCGTCGGGCTCGGCTGAGGCAGATTGCCATGGAAGTAGAGCCATGGCGGTAACGGTCAAAACACTGATGAGGGATGAGGCTTTCCGTGTTCTTGTCATAGATCTCGCACGTTTCGGTTCAGGCTCAGGGGCTGTTTCTTATGTCGACATAGAGTACCAGACTTTGCCCGGGCTGAAGATAACGGGAGGTGTTGAGGTCGTTCCAGCTTGCGATGTCTCTCACATTGACTGCAAAGCGGCTGGCGATGGTTGACAGGGAATCCCCTTTGCGAACCTGATAGCCCACTTTGCGTACCATGCCTTTGCCACGATTGGTGCTGGCCAGCATGGCGGGTTGTTTCGACTTCGACCAGATAACCAGTTTCTTGCCGGGCATCAGTGGATCACCAGGTGCCATGCCATTCCAGGACGCCAGTTGGCGGACGGACACCCGATGCTCGCGGGCAATATCCCAGAAGGTGTCCCCGGAGCGAACTTTGTAGTCAACCCGAGTGCCGTTGGCGTTCTTGCCACTCCGTTCCTGCTTTCTGGCGAGTCGTTCATTGGCGCTCAGGGAATAGGTGCCCGCCTGTTCGGCAGCGGAGGGAATCATCAGCCGTTGGCCGATGCGGATGATGTGACTGTCGAGCTTGTTGACCTGTTGTATCACCGACGGCGTGGTGGAATAGCGTTTGGCAATGGTGCTCAGGGTATCGCCGGATTCCACCTTGTAGTTCCGCCAGGAAACGCGTTTCGCCGGATCCATACCCTTGAGGGCCGTGGCGAAGGTTTTAGCGTGCTCACGGGGGATCAGCAGCCTGTGGGGCCCATCCGGTGACGTCGCCCAGCGATTGTAAGAGGGGTTGAGTAGGTAAATCTCGTCGATATCGACACCAGCCAGTTCCGCTGCCTGGGCCAGATCGAGCTGTGAACCGGTGTCCACGACTTCAAAGTAGGGCTCGTCGTCCAGCGGAGGCAGCTCAATGCCGTAAGCCTTTGGATCATCGAAGATCTTCGCCAGCGCGATCAGTTTGGGGACGTAATGGCGCGTTTCCCGAGGCAGGTGGAGGGACCAGTAATCGGTAGGTTGATTGCGTTTGCGGTTGCGGCGCATGGCGCTGGAAACCGTGCCACCGCCACTGTTATAGGCCGCAAGTGCCAGCATGTAGTCGCCGTCGAATCGTGTTGCCAGTCTATCAAGGTACGTCAGTGCGGCATCGGTCGCGGCAACGATATCGCGGCGATCGTCATGCCACCAGCTTTGGGTCAGGCCAAAATACTTGCCCGTTGAGGGAATGAATTGCCACAGGCCAGCAGCACGACCGTGGGAGTAGGCAAACGGATCAAAGGCACTTTCCACCACTGGCAGCAGAGCGAGTTCCGTGGGCAGTCCGCGTTTTTCGGCTTCGGACAGAATATAGTGCAGGTAGCGGCTGCCACGATCAACGACTCGATCAATGTAGCGTGGATGCTTTTTGTACCAGTTCAGTTGCGCCTGGACCCTGGGCTCGCTGGCGTCATGATCCAGCTCAAATCCTGCTCGCAGGCGGTGCCACAGGTCGGGCGTAGCATCATTCTCTTCCGCGATCTTCTGGTCGGGCTCGTCCAGCTTTTCCCGGGCGTCTTCCGCGGTTTTCTTGAGCGTTGGGTCGATGGCGTCGTCGAGCTTTGTTCGGGACGCGCGGCCCGTTGGTTCGTCATCAGGTGAGGACTCTATCGCCTCTTTTAACTCGTCGTCACCGGCCGCCACGGTCAGTTTTTCCGAGGCCAGTACGTCACTTGATGAAGACTCTGTAAAAGGATCAAGAGCGCTGCAGCCACTGGCAAGTGCGCCAAGGAGAAACAGGGTGGAAAATCGCGAGACCGTCATATGACTACTTCCGGTGGCTGGTCGAAGCCGGGATGATCTGTATGAAAACCCGGCATATTTAATGAGTTATGGCACAAAAGTTACACGGATTCTATTGGAACGCTTTTCAGGGGGTCAACAAGACTCGCGTTACGTCATTGATAGAAATTGTTACCTACCTCTAGCGCGCTTCCTTTAAAACGTATCCTTGCCGTGCCTTGTCGCTGCGAACACGTCGTTGTCCGATTCGACGGCCAGGCCCGCTTTCTGTGCATATTGGTGCGCGGCAGCGACTACTGCTTCATCGTCCCAGCGCAGGAACGGGTTCAGTTGCTTCTCTTCGCCGAGGATGGATGGAACGGTGGGCATGCCATCGTCCCGACGTTTCTGGCAGCGGGCCTCGAATTCCCTGAGCGGCTCGTCGTCCGGTAGCCAGTGACGAGCGAATTTGAGGTTGGCCAGAGTGTATTCGTGAGCACAGTATACGGCTGCGTCGTCTGGCAGCCCTCGAAGGCTTTCCAGTGACCGTTTCATTTGCTCCGGAGATCCCTCGAACAACCGTCCGCATCCGCACACAAACAGAGTGTCGCCACAAAACAGGACCGGACGGTCGTTGACGCGCACGTCTGTATAATAGGCAATATGGTCGAGGGTATGCCCGGGAACGCCAAGCACGCTGAATGTGAGCTGTTGCCAGACCACCTCATCCCCGGGGTGCACTTCGCTGGTGGCGCCCTTGAAGGGAGAGTTCGCCGGGCCGATGATCCTGCAGTCGGAGACTGTTCCCGCGAGCTTGCCCACACCGCCCACGTGATCAGGGTGGTGGTGGGTCACCAGGATGGTGTCCAGTTGCAGCCCGTTCTCTGCCAGGAATTCGATGACCGGCTCTGCCTGCCCGGGGTCCACGATCAATGCCTTGCGATCTTCGCTGTTGGACAGGCACCAGATGTAGTTATCATTGAAGGCTGGAATAGCGTTTATGGTCAGCATAGGCTCCACATGTGCGATACGAGTGTGACTGTTATCATAATGTATTAATCCCGGTGTCCCAACACCGGAGAAACAAGCCAGGGGAACACAGCAATGAGCCCAGCAGGTGAAGTTGACTATTCCGCCCGACATGACAGCTTCGAGAGCTGGTTCCAGACGCCCCTGGGCCGTTCGCTATTGGCCGATCAGCGTGCATGCGTTGAACACCATGTTCGCGCCCTCTCTGGCGCGAGGCAGTTGCAGGTTGCCGTCAGTCATCGCCTGCCACTGGCCAGTGGGACGGATTTTGCCCAACGTGTTCTGACGACGCCGAACTGGCAGTCTTCCATTCCCGACGGCGTGGCAGTCTGCGATGCCGACGAGTTGCCTTTTCCCGGTGATTCCATGGATCTGGTGATTCTCCACCACACGGCGGATTTCTCACCGCATCCCCACCAGGCACTGCGAGAGGCCTCCAGGGTGCTTAGAGGGGAGGGGATGATGGTTCTGATCGGATTCAATCCGTTTAGTCTCTGGGGCCTGCGGAAACTGGTTTCCAGGCACCATGAAGGCCCCTGGGGTGGTCGTTTTTTGATGAAGGGGCGCATGGAAGACTGGCTCCGACTGCTGGATTTTTCCGTGGAGTCATCGGGTTCATCGTTTTTCCAGGTTCCGCTTCAACGGGCGGTTCTCGCGGAGCGCAGGGGCTTAATGGAAAGGTTGTGTGGCAACCGTTTCCTGCCGGTGGGGGCTTATTACTGTATCCTTGCCAAAAAGCGCGTTTATTCCAGATTACAACGTCGGCCAGCCTGGCAAGGACAGAAAGTCATCGCCCTGCCAGGAAGGGGTGCAGTGGGGGCATCGCGTGGATACCCGGTGCATCCCGACAAGGGTCGGTGCGCTATATTGAAACACAAGCATATCGAGGAGTATTGATGGCCGGCAAGGTTGTTCTCTATACCGACGGGGCCTGTAAGGGTAACCCTGGGCCAGGAGGCTGGGGCGTTGTTCTGCGGTACGGCGATGCCAACAAGATGTTGCACGGTGGCGAAGCAAATACCACCAACAATCGCATGGAGTTGATGGCCGCGATACAGGGTTTGAAAGCACTCAAGCGCGCCTGCGACGTAGAGCTCTATACCGATTCTCAGTATGTTCGCAAGGGCATCACCGAGTGGATGACGGGCTGGAAGCGAAACGGGTGGAAAACAGCCGCGAAAAAACCGGTCAAGAATGAAGATCTGTGGCGTGAGCTGGACGGCGAGGTGGCTCGCCACAAGGTCAATTGGCACTGGGTGAAGGGGCATTCGGGGAATCCCGACAACGAGTTGGCTGACGAGCTCGCCAATCGCGGTGTGGAAGAACTGGCTAACGCCGGATAACAACGGCGTGACCAATGGGGTAACCAATAGGGAAACCATGAGACAGATTGTACTGGATACGGAAACCACCGGTATCGACCCGGCGGAAGGTCACCGGATTATCGAAATTGGCTGCGTTGAACTGATGGAGCGTCAGGTCACCGGTCGGCACTATCACGTCTACATTAACCCTGAGAGGGAAGTGGAGGCGGAAGCGATAACGGTTCACGGCATCACCAACGAGTTTCTGGTGGATAAACCAAAATTCGCCGAAATAGCCGACGAGTTCTTTGAGTTCATAAAAGGCGCCGAGCTGGTTATCCATAACGCGGCGTTCGATATCGGATTCATGGATTCCGAGTTCGCTCGCCTGAAGCCCGTTCGCAGGACGACGGAGCATTGCGGCGTAGTGGATTCCCTCGCCATCGCCCGCAAGAAGCATCCTGGCCAGAAGAACAATCTGGATGCGTTGTGCAAGCGTTACGGGATCGACAACAGCAACCGTGAACTGCACGGCGCATTGCTGGATGCGGAAATCCTTGCCGACGTCTATCTTTTGCTGACAGGCGGTCAAACTGCACTTTCCCTGGATGCCGGCGGTGACGAAGCCGGTGGTGAGGGCGGTATCCGTCGCCTGGCGGATGATCGCAACCCATTGCCGGTACCAAGGGCCAGCGACGACGAGCGTGCCGCCCACGACGAGTTCATGGCGTTGCTGGCAAAACAGGCTGGTGCAACCGTATGGGATAAGCTACCCGCTGAAGAATAAGCAGAGCAGAGCCGGATTTGTTTTGGCAGTGTGAACTGTGTGTCGCGTTGTACGTTTTGTTACATTCCTGCTTTCTTGAGCTACTTGAGTTTTGTGTTATAAGTAATGATAAGTTCGCGAGTTTTCGCGAACTTTTTATTTTAGCCGGGAAGGGTAAATCTGGCTCATAAAGTGATTCTTCAAACAACCGACAAGATCACATTCCAAGAACAGGGCGCGGTAGTTTCCGCATACATTACAGGAAGCGTTTATGGTTCAATCGTCTCTGGCGACGAAATCACAGTCATTTGATCTGGTCAAAAGTGAGATTGAGCAGACCATCAAACAGGCAGAGTCCAGCCTTGAACGCTTTCAGGAAAACCGTGAAAGCGGTGAGGATCTGCAGAACTGTGTGGATTTTCTGAACCAGCTCCGCGGTATTTTCATTCTTGTCGAACTGCGTGCTGGCACCCTCCTGTGCCAGGAAGCCGTCAGTATGGCCAATGATGTTCCCGTTGGCGCCAACGACGACAAGAATATCCTTCTGACGACCCTCAATAGCGCGCTGTTCATTCTGCGCCGTTACGTTGAATATTATCATCAGCAGCGAGCGGATCATCCGGAGTTGTTGCTACCAGTTATCAATGATCTGCGCGAAGCCCGTAAGGAAAAACCTTACCCGGAATCCTGTTTCTTCGATGTGGACGTCAAGGAGCGGCCGGATTTCTGCTCGGGGCTTTCCCTCCAGGCGTTTGATGGTAACGAGGCGGAGTACGAAATATTGGCCCGCCGTATGCGGCTGACGTTCCAGGTTGCACTGCTGGGTGTGCTTCGCGAAAAGAACGATGTGGTCAGCAAGAAACTTTTTGGCCGGGCAGCGCGTGGATTTGCTCGGCTTTGCCAGGGGCAGCCCATGGGGCAGATGTGGTGTCTGGTTGCCATTGTGGCGGATACCATGCTTGATCGTGTCATGGGACTCAGCAAGGCCCGAAAGCGCATGTTCATGCGCATCGAGAAATATTCCCGGGAAGTCGTGTACGTTGGCAAGGTGGCCACGGCCAAGGATGCGCCGGACTCTCTCATTCGTGATCTGGTGTATCTGCTCTATAGGAGTGGATCGGCAAATCCCGAGGTGACCTCTGTACTGTCAGCTTATCGACTGACGCCTGCGGAATTCCCGGACTCCATGCTTGATGCCCATGCCCGTCGACTTTATGGCCCGGGCACCGATGTTCTCAAGTCGTTGTCGACGGCATTGCAGGACGAACTGAATCAGCTCAAGGACAAGCTCGACATTGTTGAGCGTGGCATTGAGCCGGACCTGGCGGAGTTGTCATCCATTGCAGGCGCCCTGGAGCGCCTTGCCAACACGCTGATCATGCTGGACCTCAACCAGTTAGGAGCTATGGCCCGGGGTGAGGCCGCGAAGTTGCGCACCTGGGAGGAAGAGAATCGTCTGCCAGCGGACGATGAACTCTACAAGCTGGCGGATTCCGTATTGGGTATCGAGGATGCCGTGATGCAAATCGTGGTCCGTGGTATTACATCGGAAACCGATGCCCTTGCGGGTGGTCAGCGTACCCGTGAAGAATCCCTTTACCTCCATGAGGCCACCTATGTAGTGGCCGACGAAGCGAAAAGTGCACTGACCCTCGCAAAACGCGCCATAACGGCGTTTATCGAGTCCGACTACGACAAGCTCCACCTCGCCAATCTGCCTGCTACGTTGCACAGTATCTGGGGTGGGCTCCATATGCTGAACGATCCCGGAGCGGCCTCGGTGTTGGAGCGCGTGGCAGCATCCATTCAGGAGCGATTACTGGACGCCAGGGAGGCGCCTCAGGCTCAGGTGCTGGAAGCGCTGGCGGACGCGTTAACGTCCCTCGAGTATTACATCGAGAGCGTTGGCAGGCGGGAAGATCGCAATGCGGACTTGTTGAAACTGGCGGAATCCTCATTGGAGGACGTGGGGCTCTAGCCGTCGCGCGGTTCAAACCCCACAAAAAAACCCTGCCGTGTGTGCAGGGTTTTTTTGTGGGCAGGCAAAGGGCCATTCGCCCGAAGAGCGATCAGCCCATATTAAACAGCTCGCCCAGTTTGGTTGCGAGCATCATGTCGCCCTCAGCGCGCAGCTGACCGGCCATAAATGCCTGCATGCCATCGGTTTCGCCAGATACGATGCCCTGCAGGGTTTCGGAGTTCATGATCAGGGTGACGGAAGGGTCGTCATGGGCGCCTTCGGCCATCTTGCAGGTGCCATCCTTGATAACCAGGTGATAGGTCTTGTCGTCCTCAATGTCGAACTGGAATACCAGATCGAGGCCTTCAGCTGCGTCCGCGTTAAAATTCTGTTCGAGTTTTTCGAATATCTGAGCTACAGACATTATTTTACCCTTATTGATGGTTGTCTTGGCGTGTTGACGGCTTCTGGTTCCTGGCCTTTCGCCTGCATGGAAGCCCGGGTGAGCCGACGTAGCCATTCGACTTTAGGGTCAGACATTACCGGTGTCAAGCTCGATCGAACGCTTGTTTTAATTTGTTATCGGTTCTATGGCTTGTACCTCAGGGCACCTCGGTTACAATCGAGCGCTCAAGAGTAATCCTGGAGAAGCAACTTGGAATTTCTGACAGAGTTCGGTTTGTTTATTGCGAAAACGATCACCCTTGTGGTGGCGCTTCTGGTCATTGTTTCAGTGGTTTTATCCGCTGCCCACAAAGACAAGGACGATCAGGGGAGTGACGGAGAGCTGCGGGTCCGCAAACTCAACGAGAAATACCGTAAGCTGAGGGAGTCACTTCAGGCCAAACTGCGCAGCGATTCGGAACGCAAGGCTTTCGAAAAAGCCCGTAAAAAGGAAGACAAGGCCAAACAGAAAGCCGAGAAGGCCAAGCGCAAATCCGGCGATGCTGAGGAAAAACCCCGCCCCAAGGTGTACGTGCTGGACTTCGACGGCGATATCAAGGCCAGCGATACGGACTCTTTGCGCCGCTCAATCACAGCAGTGCTCAGCGTTGCGGAGCCCGAAACCGATGAAGTGGTGATACGCCTTGAAAGTGGTGGTGGCCTGGTTCACTCATACGGGCTTGCGGCTGCCCAGTTGGACCGTATTCGAGCCAAAGGTATCCGGCTTACGGCCTGCGTCGATAAGGTTGCCGCCAGCGGTGGTTACATGATGGCGTGCGTGGCTGACAGGATTGTCGCGTCGCCGTTTGCGATTCTGGGGTCCATTGGTGTTGTAGCCCAATTGCCCAACTTCCATCGTTTGCTCAAGAAGAACGACGTCGACTTCGAGATTCTGACGGCCGGTGAACACAAGCGCACCATGACCGTTTTCGGCGAAAACACCGATAAAGGAAGAACCAAATTTCTTGAAGACCTTGAGGATACCCACGTGTTGTTCAAGGAATACGTGGGTGAGCGCCGCCCGGAACTGGATATTGCCGCCGTTGCAAATGGCGATATCTGGTTTGGCAGCCGCGCCCTGGAGGTCAAGCTGGTGGACGAGATCAAGACCTCCGACGAATATCTCATTGAAGCCTGTGACAAGGCCGACGTAATCTCTGTAGGTTTTCAGCGCAAACGCACGTTGCCGGAAAAGCTTGGCCTGGCCACCAGTGCAGCACTTGAGCACACCGTATGGCGGGTACTGGGCGCGTTCCGCAACCAGAAAATTCAGTAAAGCTACAGTAACGGGAACAGAGTCATGACAAACAACACCGAGTTCAAGGCATGGCGCGTTCAGGAGCAGGGCGGAGAGTTCGCGGGTTCTGAGCAAACGCTGCACGTATCCGATCTGCCCGAAAACGATGTCCTTATTAAAGTCAGTCATTCGTCCCTGAACTACAAGGATGCCTTGTCCGCCTCCGGCAACAAGGGCGTTACACGTAACTTCCCCCACACTCCAGGTATCGATGCTGCCGGGGAAGTGGTGGAAGCCTCGTCCGGCTCCTTTTCGGCCGGTGACCAGGTGCTGGTAACCGGCTATGACCTCGGTATGAACACCGACGGTGGCTTCGGCGAATACATCCGGGTGCCGGCCGAGTGGTGTGTGGCAATGCCCAAGGGTTGGAGCGCCCGAACCGCCATGATATACGGCACAGCCGGCCTGACGGCGGGACTGTGCGTACAAAAGCTGTTGACCATGGGTGCCAGGCCCGAGCAGGGCAAAGTCGCTGTCAGTGGTGCCAGTGGCGCTGTCGGCAGCGTAGCGGTTGAGCTGCTTGCTAGCCTCGGCTTCGAAGTAGTGGCTATCAGTGGCAAACAAGACCATGCCGATGCACTCAAAAACCTTGGTGCCACGGAAGTGCTGGGACGCGAAGCTCTGGCAGCCGAAAAGAAGCCAATGCTGAAGCCCGCCTATGCCAATGCCGTGGATACCGTCGGCGGTGGCCCACTGGCGGAATTGCTGAAGCAGATCCATCCAGGCGGCTCCGTCTCCTGCTGCGGTCTGGTCGCCGGGCCACAACTGGAAACCACCGTTCTGCCGTTTATTCTGCGGGGCAACAACCTGCTGGGTGTGGATTCGGTTGAAATCCCCCTGTCCGACAAACAGTCAGTCTGGGACAAATTTGCCGGTGACTGGGCGTGCAGGAAAACCGAAGCGTCTGCCCGCGACATCGGGCGTGGAGAGCTGGATGGCGCTTTGAAGGCGTTCCTGAAAGGGGAGTCGTCCGGGAAGATTGTTCTAGATCATTCCAGGTAAAGAGGTCAGTGCGGGGTTGTCGGATTACGGCTTCGCCTAATCCGACCTACGTTTATCAGTCAGCGGGTGAGTGGCTGGTATAGAAGAGAGGAGGCTTGCTTGCCAAAACTGTGCGGAGCCATGGATGGCGGAGCCCAAGCGTCACATGGATGTGCCGCAAGGAGCGTGTTTTGGGCAATAAGCTTCTTCTCTTCGTACTCCTGAAGTCGGTACCTGGCTAGAGTCAGGAAGCCCGACGACGAAACAACGGCTCGTCCGTATCGGTCGCAGCCTGATACCCCTGGGTAAAGAAGTTCAGGCAACGAGCTGCCTTGTTGATATCCTTATCTGCACGCAGCACATAAGTATCAAAACCGCACCGCTTCATAAACTGCAACTGATCAAGAAGCACATCACCGACCGCACGAAGTTCGTTCCGGTAACTCAGGCGCTCACGAAGCAGCCGCGCGATACTGTAACCGCGGCCATCGCTGAACTTGGGAAAGTTCACTGCGATAACTGGCAGCTCATTCACCACGCCAGCCAGAATCTCCGGCTCGTCATGGCTGTCAAGCCACACACCAATATCATCACGACCTTCAAAGTGTTCTTTTCCCGCCAACCACAGATCGGCCGGAATCAGGGCAGGTTGCTCGGGAACATCCAGAGACTCCCCGTCTGCTGGCCTTGGCACAACAACCCAATCGTCCTGACGGATACTTCCGTCACTGGTGATCACATCAGGCATAAACCCGCTCCTTGAATGGCTCAATGCCGATACGGCGATAGGTATCCAGGAAAGGCTCTTCCTCGGTCCGGTTATCGACGTACACATTAATGATTTTCTGCATCACTTCCGGCATGTCTTCCCGGGCGAAAGAGGGGCCCAGGATCTTGCCTATCGCGGCATCGTGATGGGAGGAGCCGCCCAGACTAATCTGGTAGAACTCCTGCCCCTTCTTGTCGACGCCAAGGACGCCGATATTGCCCACGTGGTGGTGACCGCAGGCGTTCATGCAGCCGGAAATGTTCAGATCAATGTTGCCGATGTCGTAGAGGTAGTCCATATCATCGAACTGGCGCTGAATGGACTCCGCCACGGGAATAGACTTGGCATTCGCCAGGGCGCAGTAATCGCCACCCGGGCAGCAGATAACATCGGTCAGCGTATTCAGGTTCGCGGTGGCAAAGTCCATTGGTGTAATCGCTTGCCAGAGCTCGAACAGTTGATCTTTCCGGACATCCGCAAGAACCACGTTCTGCTGATGCGTCACCCGTACTTCGCCGAAGCTGTACCGGTCTGCCAGGTCGGCAATCTGCTCTAGCTGGCGATCACTGACATCGCCCGGCGGCGTGCCGGTTTTCTTCATGGTCAGCGTTACAATGGCGTAGCCCGGGTTCTTGTGGGTATCCACGTTGTGACTGATCCACTGATCAAACCCGCGGTTCTCGAATCGTTGGGTCGCCAAAGCGTCCTTCACATCCGGAACCTGCTGGTAGTCCGGCTCGGTGAAATACCCTTTGAACTGCTCAATCGCTTCCTGGGTGAGACGCGTAGGGGAGTCCTTGATGTGGGACCATTCCTCTTCCACCTTCGCCGCGAATCCCTCGGGCGTCAGCGCCTTCACCAGAATCTTGATGCGGGCCTTGAACTTGTTGTCGCGGCGACCGTAGCGGTTGTAGACGCGCAGTACGGCCTCTAGATACGTGAGTAGATCCAGTTCCGGCAGGAAGTCACGGATAACAGGGCCAACCATCGGCGTACGTCCAAGACCACCGCCCACGTGGACACGGAAACCGAGTTCCCCCCGATCATTGCGCAACATCTGCAGGCCGATATCATGAACCTGGATAGCGGCACGATCGGACTGTTCAGACGCATTGACGGCCACCTTGAACTTGCGCGGCAAAAAGGCGAATTCCGGGTGGAAGGTGGACCACTGGCGGATGATCTCGCAGTAGGGGCGCGGGTCGGTAATCTCGTCCGCCTGCACACCGGAAAACTGATCCGTGGTGGTGTTGCGGATGCAGTTGCCGCTGGTCTGGTTGGCGTGCATTTCGACTTCCGCCAACTCGGCCAGGATATCCGGTACGTCTTCGATCTCCGGCCAGTTGAGCTGAACGTTCTGGCGGGTTGTAAAGTGTGCATAACCTTTGTCATAGTCACGGGTTATGCGTGCCAGGCGGCGAAGCTGGGCAGAACGGAGCATTCCGTACGGCACCGCGATGCGCAACATCGGGGCAAGACGCTGTACATACAATCCGTTCTGAAGTCGCAGTGGAAGAAACTCGTCTTCGCTCAGCTCGCCAGCCAGTGCTCTCTCGGTCTGGTCACGGAATTGTGCAACGCGCTCGGCAGCCATCTGCCGGTCGTGTTCGTCATAAACATACATAGTGGAACGTCCTGCTGAAACGCTGGAAATACGGCTTTAGTGCCTTTTCTTGCGTGGGAGAATATCACCGTGCCATTATTCTTAAAATGATTATTTCCAAATATGTTTATCGACTAAGGTGATATAGAAAACCAGATATTGCTGGACTGATTACAATTTCCCACCTAGATTTAAAGAGGCGTGTGCGACAAAACAGACAATAACGACATAGCGAGGAAAGAATATGAAGAAGACCGCGAGAACAGACAGTCAGGCCGACGCCGTTGCCGCCGTTTTGCTGGTAATGCTGGTCGTTGCCTTCGCCGTAGTCTGGGTATCCGGGCAGTAATCGCTACTGGCCGGCAAGCACCAGCTTGACGACCACCACGAGGGTAACAACGAAGCCGACCGTAAACAGGATTCCGGCGATGATGTACGGCCAGGGACTGTGGCTTGAGAAATCTTCCTCACGGCGCTTGTCGGACTGAACGCCGAGCGCGCCGGCAAGGATGCTCTGCATCACTTTGAAAACCCCCGGTCCTGTTTTTGCTGTCTTTGCCGATTTGGCAGGCTCAGCAGACTTGTCGGGTGAATGCTCGTTTTCGTTTTTATCCGTCATGCTTGGTTTCCGCTGGTGTGTGAAGGCGGATCCCGGCGGTGGTTATTCCGCCGGGTCGTACGCTAGGCTGGGCGCCAGCCATCGCTCTGCTTCGGCCTTGGATATTCCCTTTCGTGTTGCGTAGTCTTCAACCTGATCCACGCCAATCTTACCCACTGCAAAATACTTTGATTCGGGATGGGAGAAATACCATCCGGAAACGGCCGCGGTCGGGAACATGGCAAAGTGCTCGGTCAGTTCCAGTCCAGCGTTTGCCGGTGCGTCGAGCAGGTCGAACAGGGTGGCCTTTTCCGTGTGATCCGGGCAGGCAGGATAGCCTGGCGCAGGTCGAATGCCCCGGTACCGTTCACGGATCAGGTCGTCATTTCTGAGTGCCTCGTCTTCGGCATAACCCCAGAATTCCTTCCGTACCCGTTCGTGCAGGTGCTCGGCAAAGGCTTCCGCAAGGCGGTCGGCCAGGGCCTTGACCATGATGGCGTTGTAATCGTCGTTGCCATCCTTGAATTCCAGCGAAAACTCCTCCGCGCCAATGCCGGTGGTCACAGCAAAGCCGCCCACGTAATCCACGGGGCCGTCACCTTCCGGTGCTACAAAATCCGACAGCGTCATCATCGGCTTGCCTGGTGCCTTGTCATCCTGCTGTCGCAGATGGTGCAGGGTGGTGAGTTCCTTTTCCCGCGTCTCGTCGGTATAGAGCACAATATCGTCGCCGCGTCGGTTGGCGGGCCAGAAGCCGATCGCCGCCTTGGCGGAAACGCGTTTCTCGTCGATCATCTGCTGAAGGATTTTTTGCCCGTCCTCAAACAGCGTCCTGGCCGCTTCACCCCGCTTTGGATCATCGAAAATGGCGGGGTACTTGCCGGACATGTCCCAGGAAATAAAGAAGGGCGTCCAGTCGATGTAGTCCACCAGTTCTTTCAGATCATAGGTTTCGAAGGACCGTACACCGGTGAAGGTTGGCTTCGGCGGCTGGTAGTCGTCGAATCGGATTTCCGGGGCGCGGCCCCGGGCTTCCTTCAATGAGACCAGCTTGGTGCGTTCCCCGCGGTTTTTACGGCGTTCCCGAATTTCGTCGTACTCCGTGCGTGCACTGTCCACCAATGCGGGTTTGGCGGTCTTGCTCAGCAACTGGGAGGCAACGTTCACGCAGCGCGAAGCGTCTGATACATACAGGGCGATGTCGTTCTTGTACTGGGGTTCGATCTTTACCGCAGTGTGAGCCTTGGAGGTGGTGGCGCCGCCAATCATCAGCGGGATGTTGAAGTCCAGCCGCTGCATTTCCTTGGCAACGTGGACCATTTCATCCAGCGACGGCGTGATCAGGCCACTGAGGCCGATGATGTCGACGTTTTCCTTCTTTGCGACGTCAAGGATCTTGTCGCAGGGCACCATCACGCCGAGGTCGAGAACCTCATAGTTATTGCACTGCAACACCACACCCACGATGTTCTTGCCGATATCGTGTACGTCGCCTTTAACCGTTGCCATCAGGATTTTGCCCTTGGCTTTCTGGCCTTCGGATTTCTCGGCCTCGATATACGGAATCAGATGGGCCACCGCTTGCTTCATGACGCGGGCGCTCTTGACTACTTGGGGCAGGAACATCTTGCCGTCACCAAAGAGGTCGCCAACCACGCCCATCCCGTCCATCAGAGGGCCTTCAATGACTTCGATCGGGCGTTCGGCACGCTGCCGACAGGCTTCCGTGTCTTCAATGATGTAGTTGGTGATGCCCTTGACGAGGGCGTGCTCCACTCGCTTCTCAACCGGCCACTCGCGCCAGGCCAGATCTTCTTCCTGGGTCTTGCCGCCCTTGCTGCGATAGCGCTCGGCAATTTCCAGCAAGCGGTCAGTGGCGTCGTCGCGGCGGTTGAGCACCACGTCTTCAACCAACTCCTTCAACTCCGGATCGATTTCGTCGTAGATCACGAGTTGGCTGGGGTTGACGATGCCCATATTCATGCCGGCCTTGATGGCGTGGTACAGGAATACCGAGTGGATCGCTTCGCGCACGGCATCGTTGCCGCGGAACGAGAACGACACGTTGCTCACGCCGCCGGAAATGGACGCGTGGGGCAGGTTGTCGCGAATCCAGCGGCTGGCGTTGATGAAATCCACCGCGTAGTTGTTGTGTTCCTCGATGCCTGTGGCAATGGCGAAGATGTTGGGGTCAAAAATGATATCGCCGGCAGTGAAGCCGATACCAACGAGGAGATCGTAGGAGCGCTTGCAGATCTCCGTCTTGCGTTCGAAGGTATCCGCCTGGCCGTCCTCATCGAAGGCCATGACCACAACAGCCGCACCGTAGCGCATGCAGTCACGGGCGCGCTTGAGGAACTCCTCCTCGCCTTCCTTCAGGCTGATGGAGTTCACCACTGCCTTGCCCTGTATGCAGCGCAGGCCGGCTTCGATTACCTCCCATTTGGAGGAATCGATCATGATCGGAACGCGGGAGATATCGGGTTCCGACGCAACCAGATTGAGGAACGTCACCATGACGTCCTTCGAATCCAGCATGCCCTCGTCCATATTGATATCAATGATCTGGGCACCGTTTTCCACCTGATCCCGGGCGACGCTGAGGGCCTCTTCGTACTGCTCTTCCTTGATCAGACGCAGGAACCGCTTGGACCCGGTCACGTTGGTGCGCTCACCCACGTTGATGAACAGGGTATTCTCGTCACCTGTAAATGGTTCAAGACCGGATAGCCGCAGGGCGGGCTTCTGTTCTGGTATTTTTCTGGGCGGGTACTTGGAAACCGCATCCGCAATGGCTTCGATATGGTCGGGGCGTGAGCCACAGCAACCACCAATGATGTTCAGAAACCCGTCACGGGCAAAGCCTTCAATAATCTCCGCCATTTCTTCCGGCGTCTGGTCATACTCGCCGAATTCGTTCGGCAGCCCGGCATTGGGGTGGGCGCTGACGTAGGTCGTTGATTTATTAGCCAACTCTTCCACATAGGGGCGTAGGGCGTCAGCACCGAGGGCGCAGTTCAGACCGACCGAAACAGGCCTGGCGGAGGACACGGAGTTCCAGAACGCCTCGGTAGTCTGGCCCGAAAGGGTGCGGCCGGATGCATCGGTAATGGTGCCGGAAATCATGATTGGCAACTCGATGCCACTGTCGATGAAGTACTGTTGGGTAGCGTAGATCGCGGCTTTGGCGTTCAACGTATCGAAGATGGTTTCGATCAGGATCAGGTCGCTGCCGCCTTGAACGAGGCCTTCCACCGCTTCGTAATAGTTGTCCACCAGGGTCTGGAAATCGACATTGCGATACCCCGGGTTGTTAACATCCGGTGAAATGGAGGCAGTGCGTGATGTCGGGCCAACCGCACCCGCCACGAAACGCGGCTTTTCCGGGTTGCGGGCGGTGAATTCGTCCGCAATCTGGCGCGCCAGTTTTGCGGCTTCAACATTCAATTCCTTCGCAATCGATTCGAGACCATAGTCGGCCTGCGACAGCTGGGTGGAATTGAAGGTGTTGGTTTCTATGATGTCAGCGCCGGCCTCAAGATAGTCCGCGTGTATATTGCGGAGCAGGGCGGGCTGGGTCAGGTTCAGCAGGTCATTATTGCCCTGAACCTCACGGTCATAATCGGCAAACCGGTCGCCACGGAACGCTGCCTCGTCCAGTTTCAGGTTCTGGATCATGGTGCCCATGCCACCATCGAGAATGATGATGCGTTCTTTCAGGGCGTTTCCAAGCTGTTCCAGGCGGTCCAGGCGAGAGTTGCGATCGGTCATATCAATTACTTCCGGAAGTCGTTTTTGTCTCAATGGCGCGCGATCATAGCAAAAATGGCGGTTGTCGTCCCACGGCTGGATGATGTTAATCAATGGACCACTTAAAGTCTGACTATTTTACTTGGTCTTTCATGTTGCAGCGATCTCACTTAAAATAAGGGAACACTTTCAAACGGGTTGCAACTATGGCATTGGTTACGGTGACAGATCCCGCTCGGGATTACCTTGCACAACTTATTGAAAAACAGGATGTGGAGGGCATGGGTGTCCGTATTTTTGTAACCCAGCCCGGCACCAAGAACGCCGAGACCTGTCTTGCCTACTGCCCGCCGAACGAAATCGTTCCGACGGACGAGCAGGTTGATCTGGGCAAGTTCACGCTGTTTCTCGATCATAATTCGGTGCCGTTCCTGGAAGAAGCCTTTGTGGACTACTCCAAGGACCAGATGGGCGGGCAGTTGACCATCAAAGCGCCTAACGCCAAGGTGCCCAGCGTTGATGAGAACGCGCCGTTGCCTGACCGCATCCAGTATATCCTGGCGTCGGAAATCAACCCCAACCTTGCGGCTCACGGTGGCGAAGTGTCCCTGGTTGAAGTGGCCGAGGAATCCATTGCCGTCCTGCGGTTTGGCGGGGGTTGCCAGGGCTGCAGCGCGGTGAGTCTCACACTGAAGCAGGGTGTTGAATCGACGCTGAAAGAGCGTGTTCCGGAGATAACAGCTGTCCGCGACGTCACAGATCATACCTACACGGAAAATGCTTATTATCAGTAAGATAAAGCAGATTCTAAAAGTATGACATGAAGCCGGCCAATGCCGGCTTTTTTGTTGTGCGCCAGGCATGGCGCGTAGCGCCTTGACGGGCGCTGTTCCGGTACAGGT
>OJBS01000079.1_pt1 | contig 51062 bp, 40 predicted proteins | sample 1590941 | NCBI WGS metagenome assembly OJBS01 (sample SAMN05416785, study PRJEB24817) | seawater metagenome | isolation source: Sea water | place: Canada:Atlantic | collected 2013-11 | reverse complement strand
CGCACCTAGCTTCCCCGGCGCAACGCACTGTGTCCCGACACAATCACGTTGCGCCGGGTCGCTATGCACGCACCTGAACTACGCACCCCGCAGGTCAACCTGTTCGGGCAACGCTGTAGTACCCACGCCCACGGCACGCGATGGCCGACAACGCTTCACACCAGCCCGGCCAGAGTTTGGTGGCATCGCTCGCCTACCAGCACACGCAGCCTGTCATGACGCACTCACCATCGCACGTAGCGGTCTGCCAGCTACCCAGGGTTGTGACCGTCTTTGTCTGTGTCTGAAGTGACGTTACACCGGACGAGTCCGACAACACAGAACTGATCTGGCCCGCCGCGTCGGCTTTCACGGCTGGAGACGACGGCCTCTTCTTCATCAGCGGCGACCCATGGCTCGTGCCCGGGGGGGCCCTACTCAAACCCGAGTGACAGGCACTGGCCTGCGACCAAGACTGACCCGCCCACCGGCAACGGTCGGTTGGATGCGTACAGCGGCGCCGCTCCAGCTTGATACGGGCAGCGCCGCTGTAAAGCCGTGTTTCCGAATGCGGTCGATTGAAATATAACAGTCTATGTGACGAAATCGAACTGATGTACTCGGTGGTCGGCAACGACCTGCCTCGTAAGGTCGGCTACTGCCACCAAACAGTTGGCCTATGACCAGCACGCAGTGCTGCCTTTGGGTGGGCCCCGCGTGCGCCCGCCTAAGACCACTGTTGCTTCTTTCCGGTGACAAATATCGACGGACCGCAAACGGGAAAACCAAAGAGTGAGTTCGCCTGTCAAACCACCAATTGTGGGGCGTGAGCGTTGCTGAAACCAACAAGGTACGCCATTCGGGCGGCTGCGCCATCGAATAGCTGACGATTACTGTGGACCTTCGGTACCATGAGGTGGGGAGATTTCATGATGTTTGCCTTGGTCGTTCTTGCTGTGAGTACCGCCGGTGCTGCCGATTTGAATCAAGATGGCTGCGTTGACTCGTTCTACGACGCCACGGGGGCATGTGTCTCGACGACGGCGGCGACGGCGGCGGGCTTGTCCGCAGCGAGTGGTGTCCAGGTCGCCGCCTTTGCGGACGTTGGCCCAGATGTGCCCCTGGGTCAAGGTGTGACTATTGCACCACGAAGCATCATTTTAGGTAGGGTGGGGCAGCCTGGTCCATCGAACATCGGAGCGAACAGTATCGTGGGACGCAGCGCGACCATCGGCGCCGATAGCCAGATTGGTGAAGACGTCAGTATCGGACGCACGTGGCCTGCACCGACTAGGTCGAGACAAGCCCGGGCTACGCAAGGACCACAGAGTGCGTACACGGTAACGAAGGGTAGGAAACATCCGTCCCCCCCCGAAGTCAACCTGTCAGCCCCGCGTGGCGCCTACCGGCACGGCCTAGCGCCCGCATCGCCTTCGATTGAGTCCCTTACGCCCTACGCACACCGGGCGAAAAACATGGTTTTCGGCCCGCCCCGCCCGCGACATGCAGGGGGACGCAGACCACAGACGACCTCGATGTGGGTGATGTCGACGACGGCGAGCGTTTGAACGCGTCGGTCTCAGATGACGCTGCACGGTTCGACGTCGTACTCATCGACCTTGCCGGCAGTCCATCGCAGCCCGAATCGGTCTGTACGCTCCGGGGCTGGCTCGGTATTATGAGGGGGTTTCAGCCATAAGTCGGTAAGCTGAAAGACATCTTCGAACCTCTCACTATCACGACTCAGACCAATGTGTCTCTCGTCGGGTTCTTCTGTGGTGGACAGAGCAAACGTCGAACCACTGGGACCAGGGAAAGGCTCGCCATGGATGCTGCGGTCCGCAGAATCATCCATTCTGTGTAGGTCGGGAGCCTCTTGTTCTCCGAATCCGACAAAGGCAGCACGGAACGGCACGGTGATCCGCTGTGTTGTGTCGGCAGCTGTAATCGCGGGCCCGCCCTGCCAACGCTAGGAGTGGGGTGTGATTCTTCTTCTTACATGGTTGGCGAGCGCGGACCCCGTCATGGACGCCCGCGAACTCGTGGCCGAGGGACGGGTGGGCTCCGCCGAGAAAGTGGCGCGGGAGTGGCTCGCGTCGGCCCCTGAAGACCCAGCCAGATGGGTGCTTCTCGCCGAGATTGTGTCTGTAGACATGGACCCGGCCGCTTTGATCGACGAGGCGCTTCGACTTGACCCGACGTACGCGCCGGCATGGACCCTGTCTGGCAATGCTTCGTTTGCGGCGGGCGACCACGGCTCGGCGACACTGGCGTGGGAGCGTGCGGTCGCGATGGAACCTGCCGATGTTGCAGCGTGGCGCGGGCTCATCACCGCCCTTCCCGGCGATTCGATTGTGGCACAACGCGCCCTGAAAGCGTTGCCTGGTGAGCCGTTGGCCTGGCTGGCGACGGGACGGGTTGACGAAGCGATAGCGCGTTTTCCTAGCAACGTAGATGTTCGCCGAGCCGCTGCCGACCACCATTTGGCCAGTGGAAATCCGATGGCTGCGCTTGTGATCCTAAACGACCTACCCGGGGTGCCCACGTTGGTCACCGAGTCGGTAACGTGTGCGGCGAACGGCTCGCTGAGCACGTCGGACGCACAATCATTGCCATCGATGGCTTTGACAACGGGGCGGCGGCGGGCGTTGGTGGGGGCCAATCTTGATGGTCTTACGTCGACGTCTGCGGACTGTCCTGCGGTGTGGATGGCTCGGTCGTTGTTTCGCTCGGCCGTCGGTGACAGGGAAGCCGCCGCGACGGACCTAGAGCGCGCGGGGACCACGCCGACGCCATCGCTTGGTGTACAGCGGGCCGTGGCTCTTGCACGTGTTCGACGCGGAGATCAACGAGGCATCTTGACCCTTGGGCGGATTTGGACCGTCACACATGAGCCCTTTGTGGGCATTTCGCTAGCACAAGCATTGTTTGCCGCTCAGAAAGCCGACCAAGGCCGCGCCGTGTTGGCGCACGCTATGGCGTTGTACCCATTGGACCCCGATGTGGCGCTGGCCTACGTCGATCGGCTGGTCGTGGACGGTCATGAGCTGCAGGCGCGCGATGTTCTGGAGGCGCTGCTGGTGGAGCGTCCGCGGCATGCTGGGGTCGTAGCACGGGCGCGAGCGTCGTCAGAGCGGACCGGTCGGGCGTGGCTGACCGCTGACCAGCTGGCAGACATCACGGCAGACCTCTCCGTCGACAACCTGGCTCCGGACCCTCTTTCCGACATGACCATCATCATTCAAGATGACGCTTTAACGGCCCGCAAGGCCCTCGAAGACCGGCTCTCGGAGCTCGGGTATGCCCTCGGAAATGACAACGGAAGTGTCGCCACCTACCGCAGCGAAGTCCCGCTTTCCCCATGGGTCAAGGTGTACGCGGACGGACGCGTCGAGGTGCAGAGCAGCGGGGTCGTTCGACCCCCAGAGGACTCGAACCTGCCCGGCAGCATGATCGGTGTCATCAGCCGTCGCAAGATGAAGTTCCGCTATGAGCGGGTGCTTCGCGCTACACACGCTGAGGCCCATGCGCTTCAGGAGGCGCTTGCCACAAGGCAAACCATGACGCGTATCGGGGCGGAGCTAGCCGATCAGCTGCAGTTGCTGTGGGACAACGGAACGTCGCTCACCGGAAGCGAGGTGTTGATGACACCAGCGGCCAGACGGATGGCGCTCGTGGACTACTGGGCATCCAGGACATGTACGCCAGAAGGTGCCGCCGCTCGAACGACGGTTGTGGATTTTGTTCGCGCGGTGGTCCAGCATTCGGAGGAGCCAATGACGTCGGAAGAGGTGAAGCGCGCGGATGACGGTGGCATCTGCGGCGTTGCGTTCGACATACGATGAGGCGAGCTGTCCGCGTCCTACCGCGGAGAGAACCCATCCGACAACGGTGGCCGAGGCGTATTGTTCATCAAAGACGCCACCGTGACCGTCAACGGTTGGGGATTTGTTACCAACAGCAAGGCCGGCTCGCAGTCGCGTGGTGGCGCCACTACGCGCAACGGAAAGGGTAGGAAACATCCGGCACCCCCGAAGTCTACCTGTCGGCCCCGCGCGGCCCCTACCGCCAGCGCCTCGCGCCCGCATCACCCTCGACTGAGTCCCTCGCACACCGGGCGAAAACGAAGGTTTTCCGTTGGCCCAGCCCTCAGAGACACACCTCTCCGAGTTCACAGCACTCCCCCACCGCACTTCAGACTCGGGCCACATCCATCCCGCTGGCAGGCGGGCCGCGTGCCGACCGCTACGGCGTAAACCGGCAGCTCCCGATGCCGGCTTTCGTCCGTCGCAGCCCAGCGTCTTGGCCGCGCACAATCTCGGTGTGAGCGACGGGCAATGGCGAGGTCATGCACCCGTGTACGGTCGTGTCACCCAGGTTGTCTTGTGGGCCAGTCCCCAATCCGGTCAAGCCGCAAGGCTACATGCGCAGCGTGCTCGCGATGACGGGGTGGGCGCCCAATCCACGGGCGTTAGCCAACCTGCCGGCGCGGTGGCCATCTCTCGCCCGCATTAGCAATCGTATCAGCAAGACTGTACGGTCGTGTCACCTGACCGGAGACACCCATGAGCGATGGCTACCGATACCGAATGTGGCTTCCACTGGCACTCGTCCTTCGGCTTGGCGTATTCGGGATCTGCGTAGTCACCTTTCTTGGAGCCGAGTCGCCAGCCATCTCGAGTCCACACGTCGAGGGTCCTGTGCGGCCGGATGCGCTTAGGCAACTGCGTCCATCGATGACCCAGCGAGCCAGAACCGCACGGCCGAAACCGTCTGAGCCCGAACCCGGACTCGATGCGCAGGCACCTTCAATGAGCCTCTTCGTGCCTGTCGGCGAGGCCCGGGCCCTGCACCGCAACTTCCAGCTGGCCACTTCCTTCAGCCCATCCCACTGGTTTCCAGCGCCGGACGAAGCCCCGATTCCGGAAAGCGATTGCGCCGACGCTCTGCAGCGTCATTCTCGACCTTGAGGCCAGCGGCGACGGGTCATCCGACGCCCACACCGCAGCAGAAGACGACTTCCTAGAAGCCGCTTTCGCCGACGGGCTGTTGCCACTCGGTGAGATGGACGACCCATGGCAGGCCTTAGTCGCCCTTGAAGCCGCCCGGCGACAAGACCAACGCGCTTGGCAAACGGCGGCCGAAGTGTGGGGCCCGACCGACACCTACATTCCCGAGCGCATCTGGCCCGAACACGAACTCGACGCGGTGAACGATGTGGCCATGGCGCTTCGTGACGCATACGCCGACGACGCGGTCGCCGAGTATTTGGGGTTGTACGCGCTACACGCCCAATCTGAGGGCTCGGCGGGAGACCGGGGAGTAGCGGCCACTCTAGAAATACTGGACGAAGCCGAAGACGACCTAGTCGTCGAAGCGGCGGCATCCACCTTGCGTGGAGAGCTCCTCCACACGGGAGAGACGCTGTCACGCGAGGAGCTCGACTCCATCGATGCGGCGTACGGCTCAATGGGCGACGCCATGTCGCGGATGACCGTGGCCTTCATGGGCGCGGAACAAGCGGTTGCCAACGGCGACTGGGACGTTGCCCAACGCTGGCAAGGCAGAGTGCAACAGGCGTACGCAGACCTCTGCGTTCTGGGCACCACCCAGATGTGCGGCATGTATGAGTTTGAGGTCGCGGCGACGACCGGGCAAATCCGTGCATTGTCCAGAACACAGGCCACGACATGGACCGGCGCGGTGACTGCCGCCGTCTGGCGATGCCACCTCGGGGAGGGCGCGGTAGAGCCAGGAACGACCCTCGAAGCGGAAGCGACATTCGACGGAGCGTGGGTATTCGACTGGGATGGTGACCTGCATCCAATGCACACCTGCATGGACCAGCAAGTGCCTACCGAACCCCCTCCACCGGCCCGCATGACTCTGTCGCTGACCGTGAACCACCCCGAATAGGGCCAACCGGTCTGCGCTAGTCGAGCTGCGCCGTCAACGTGGGCAACTGTGCCGCCCCCATTCGTGTCGCGGCCCTCCTGGGCGGCGAGCGACGGCACGATGTTCAGACCGAGGCCGCCGCCGGGCCGTGTGACGCAGGTCGGGTCGGCAGGCAGACTGGGCATTGCGAGGCGAGTGAACGTTTGAGCCAGAATACGGAAACGAGCACGAACCCTACTTTGACTTGCCGCGAGGCCGGGCAACCGCCGCGATTCCGAGCGACACCTGGAGGTCCTGCGGGTCCAAGCCAACCGCGCTGTACGTGTCCGTGGCGCTGACCTCTACGCCCAAAGGCCCCCACACGTCGAGCCCGACACTGGCGTCCAACACCCTGGAGCTCGCTCACGCTTGGTTGCGCGTGGCCCAAGCCGAGCCAAAGCTCAACAGGACGGCGCTACCTGAGACGAGTGTCATGATGGTTCCCGGCACGAAGTGTACGTGACCGCCGAGATCGAGGAATAGAAAGTAGCCGACATCTGCGAGGCCACCGACAAGAGCAGCGAGAAACACAGCTTCGCGGCGCCCCGTCCAGACGAACGGGACGCACAATAGGGTGGTGATACCAATCCAGCCGAGGTTGAACCCGTGCTGATTGATGATGGCTCCGACCGCCGGCGCGTACTCCAGGGCGAGCGTAGCGGGATCGACCGCATCGGCAATGCCGGCGATGGCCTGGGGGGTGTCCTGCGAGACGGTCAAGATCCCTGCCAAGAGGTGCACAGCACCCCAGATGAACCACAAGACAGCAGCGATGCGATTGGCGAGCACAGACATTGAATTCTCCTATTCATGCATGCCAACTATTCGATCAAAATGGATACACATGTGTCGATATTGCGCACCCAATGATTCAAAAACGCGCATAGGAGAACCGGTTCGTGCGACAAGCGACGACCCTGGGTTCGGATGACCTCAGCTGAGCCCTTCTTGATGCCGCCAGTCGACGGTGTACAATTCCGCACTCAATGGACCTTCGGGCACTGACCGCGCGAATTTATGACAGATGGAGAGACCTTGGAGAAGTGGGACGAACTTCGAACCGCCTACTGGGTGGCCCGACTCGGCACCCTGAGCGCGGCAGCATCACAGCTGGGTATGCACCGGGCGACCGTCGCTCGGCACGTCGACCTGCTTGAAGAAGCCCTTGGCGCTAAGTTGTTCCAGCGCCACGGCCGTGGCTACGAACCTACGGAGGCGGGAGAGGACCTACTCCGCGTCGGCCGAGGCGCCTCCGAGCAGTTCCGAGAGTTCGCGGGGAGGACACGAGGCCGCTCGAATAGGGTGTCGGGTGAGCTGATCGTGACCACGCTGGAGTTGCTCGGACCCGTGGTCATGCCTGCGTTGGCGTCGTTTCGGAGACGTCATCCAGACTGCCTCCTGCGCGTGGAGGCGAGCGGTCGGTTGTTCAAGTTGGAGTACGGCGAAGCGCATGTCGCGGTACGAATGGGGACCCGGCCAGAACACCCCGACAACATCGTGCACCCGCTTCTGCAGCTGAGGTCGGCGCTGTACGCCCACAGATCGTACATCGACGAGCACGGACTGCCTGCTGGGCCCGACTCGTACGCACGGTACGGATTTGTGATGGATGGCACTCGAGAACAACCGGGAGTCCTCACACGATGGCTTGTGGAGCTTGCTCCCGACGCCCCGACCGTCTTTCACAGCGCGAACCTCCACATGCGGACACAAGCCATCGAGATGGGGCTGGGCATCGGCTTCATGCCTGCGCGAATCGCAGCGACAAACAGCGACCTGGTACAGGTCCATCCTCCATTGGAAAACTGGGAGATACCCGTGTGGCTCGTCACACATGTGGACCTGAATCGAACGCCCAAAGTACAGGCGGTGCTCGCGGAGTTACGCAAGCTCGCAGATACTGGCTGAACCGTTGCTAGGCTTGGCTGACGCACACGCGACATCCGAGCAGAGCCCCGTCTTCGAGGTCCGCCACGCTTGGAGTGGATGCCAGACTTGAGCCCTTATCCGCGCGCCCGTGGCACGGTCATCTTGTTTCCGTCGTTCATTCCGCATCGCGTGACATCAGGTGAGCCCTTTGTGCGGGTCGCGTGGGTACACGGCGACCGCCGGTCTCGCTAGTCTTCATCGACGGCATCTGGCCAGGCATCGACCGGAATGGACTCGCCGGGGTTGAAGCTCGACCACCAGTGGTCCGAGCCCTCAAATGACCGAAATCCTCCTTCAGGTTCACGCGTCTGTGAACAACTCCGCGGCGCTCTGTGGAAGGCCCGTCTCGCGTTCCCCGCGAGACGCCACCTTGTCGTGTCTACCCGTCGCGTGCTGACAAAACGTGTCCATGCGGGCATTCCCTAGGCCTTGCCAACCAACCCTTAGCGCCTACTTCGGCGCTCCAACCAACCACGAAAAACAGTGTTCTATGCATCTAAGATGCAGGACACGAGACGAGGGCCCATGAGAATCAACGACACCGCACCCAACTTCACCGCGGATTCAACCGCCGGTACGCTCACCCTTCACGACTGGATTGGAGACGGCTACGCCGTGCTGTTTTCCCACCCCAAAGATTTCACCCCTGTGTGCACGACCGAGTTCGGTGCGGTCGCCCAGCTCGCTCCCGAGTTCGCCAAGCGCAACACCAAGGTCATGGGCGTGTCCGTGGACAGTGTGAAAGACCACCAAAGGTGGAAAGAGGACATCGCTTCCTTCGCGGGTGTGCCCGCTGACTTTCCCATCATCGATGATTCTTCGCTGACGGTCGCAAAGCTCTACGACATGCTCCCCGCCGAGGCTCACATGCCCGACGGCCGTACCGCCAAGGACAGCGCTACAGTCCGGACGGTGTTTGTCATTGACCCCAACAAGAAGATTCGCTTGACCCTGACCTACCCCATGTCGGTCGGACGCAACTTCGCCGAGATTATCCGCGTACTCGACGCCATTCAGCTCACCGACCGAGCACCGGTCGCGACACCGGCCAACTGGACCCCAGGCAAGGACGTCGTTGTAGGGCTCAGCCTTGACAATGAACAGGCAGAGGCGAAATTTGGCCCGCTGGACATCAAGTTCCCCTACCTGCGTCTAGCCAAAACACCCGCATAGCTCACGATTCGCCGCTCACGGCGTGGACGGACGCCGCGGTGCAGCGGTCGTGCCAGCGAATAGACCCGGTTCTACCGCACCGCCGCTGACGGAAGAGGCGCCGACAGACTCGGTCGGCGCCTCTTCCAGCATCGCATCACATCAGGTGAGCGCTTTGTGCGGGCCGTGTGGGTACACGGCGACCGCCCGTTTCGCTAGTCTTCGTCGACAGCATCTGGCCAGGCGTCGACCGGAATGGACTCGCCGGGGTTGAAGCTCGACCACCAGTGGTCCGAGCCCTCAATCGTCAGCGTCGCCGAGCGTCTTTCGCGGCCCGACCACTGTGCAAACCAGGCAATACTCGGGGCCTCAGCAAAGGTCTCGTCGCCGAGCTGGTCTTCAAAGAGCCGCCACAACAAGGCATCTGGCGCACAAGGAGCGACCAGGCGCATGGCCAGAGCCGGGAGAATGGGCGTGTCCAACAGGGCGTTCGCGTCGTCATCTAAGGCTTCGATGTTGAACGTGAGCTTCAGGCCGTGGGGGCGGGTGAAGGAAGAGCCGTGGGCGGCGCGTGCGAGCCAGGCGGCTTCGTAGATGGACCGGTGCCAGTTCATGTGCGAGTGCTCGACCCACGGCTGAGCCTCCAGCATGTCGCGGGCCACGGTGTCTCGCATGCCCTTGGTCATCGTGTCGCCCATCAAGACCTGCAACAGCTTCATGCCGCACTCAACGGGCTCTAGGTCCTGGAGAGCCAGTTCTAGCATCTCGGTGAGGTCGGGCCCGGTCAGCTCGGTTGGCTCTTCGAGTAGCTCCTCGAGAAGCGCGCGCTGACGGTCTTCTGGCCACATGCCGTCCATAAGAGTGATGGGATTTTTGGTGACCAGACGAACGGTAAACTGTGGTCGCAAACGGACCTCCCTTGTACGCTGACGGTAACGCGCGCGGGTCCTTGCAACGTGAATACGAACGATCATACTGGAAAATCCGCGAGGGGTGTCCCTGGATTGGAGCCTGGCCGCCAGCAACGGACCGCCCCAGAAGTTCAGCGGGGCATTGGCCAACCGCTCTGGGACCGCGCAGTACTGGTTGGGTCGCGATGGGCAGACGACGGCACTTGTGGGGATGTCCTACGCTTTCCAGCACTGCCGTAGCCGTCATCCCCGACCCAAGGTGTGCCTCTCGGTCGCGGTGGGGTCACACAGGCATCTCCCCACCCGTCGCCCTTACTGAACGCGCGCGCAAATGGCCTGAACCTTGTAGGTCCATGAGCTTCCGTAGTACCCACGCCCACGGCACGCGGTGGCCGAAGCCACTTCACACCAGCCCGGCCAGAAGTTGGTGGCATCGCTCACGTACCGGCACACGCAACCCGTCATCACATACCCACTATCGCACGTAGCGGTCTGCCAGCTATTGAGGGTTGTGACGGTCTTTGTCTGCGTCTGAATTGACGTTACGCCAGACGAGCCCGACGACACAGCACTGATCTGGCCAGCCGCATTCACCGTCACGCTCGCGTTGGCGAATGTGCCTTGCGACAGACCGGTTGTACCGCCCGTCAGCACCCAGCTGGAGCCGTCGCAGACCTGGAGCGACTCTGTCGATGGGTTCCACCGAATCTGACCATCGTCACATGAGCCTGGTGCCGAGCTGACCGGGACACTCCGAGCGACGTCCGCTTCGGCTGCATACGGCGTTGACGTCAAGCGGGAGCGGCCCGAGAGCTCTTGCGTGCCGATGCCAATGGACACGTACAGCTCTGGGTCCGCGAAGAGCGACGAATCGAGGGGCGCGGCGCTGCCGTCATGGGTGTCGAGCACAAGACTGTAGTACCCGTCGACTACGTCTGTAGCGATGGTCTGAACGAACACCGGCGAGCCACCAGAGGCGGTGTCATGCAGTCGGGCGACGAGCGAGACGGAGCCATTGATCGGCGCCCCTTGGGCATCGAGCAGGCGCCCCTGGTGGGTCAGGTCAACGGGGACTGCATGCGCAAGCAGCGGAGCGAACAACAGGGCAGCGACGAGCGTACGGGTCATGAGAGCCTCCGGCCTCCAATCCTAGCGTAAAACCAGTTAAAAGGCCATCATCAACAGGACCGAGCTGAACTAGCCGAGCGTGACCAGACTCCACTGACCGGAACGGGCCAGCACCGCACGCTGACCCGCAGCCACCATCCGTGGAGCACGCAGCGTGGCGACGCCGTCCTTGACGGAGACACGCACCCAACCGTCCGGCCACCACAGCCGCCCGCCGCCGTCTTCGACGTCCAGTGCAGCGGTCGTGGTCGGGGCTTGGGCCTCTTGAAGCAGCAGGGCACCGGGCAGTTCACCGGGGTCTTCGCCACCACTAAATGCCAGGTCCACGACCTCTCCTGGACCTGCGACCGAACGCGGAGTTCCCTCTGCTGAGATGCCGTCAACACGCCACTCTCCGACACCGGGGAGGTGGACGGTCTGGCCGGCAGAGAGCGTGCCACACAGGACAGTACCGGTCAGCGACAATCCCTCTGGGGAGACGGTCCGGGACTCAATGCGAAAGCGCACTGCGGCCTCGGGGTCCAGTGGCTCCACGTCGGCATCCCAGATGTTGTGAACGGGAAGTGCGCTGTCCTCTTCGGGCAAGCACAGCGGCGCCTGCAACGCACCGGCGACAAACGCAAAGGAGAACGGCTGTTCGGTGAGCGCGACCGTGACGTCTGCGTGAAGCATAGCCAGCAACGCGCGACGCTCGTCACACAGAACCAACTCCAGCGGCCCACGAGGACTGCCCACAAAGGCCCACGCCAGCCCCTCTGCCTTGATGGCTCGGCACAGCTGAGTGGCACGTTCTTCGTCACCCAACACCTTGGTCAACCAAGCGGGAAACATCTCAAGGTTGCCTACACAGGCCACGGTGCGAAACGGTTTGTCCATGGGTCCTCCGAACGGGCCCCGTAGCACTCTGGCTAGGCCTTGGACACAGTGTTGCATCACCGTCGGTGGTGAAGCGCCACAGGCCAGGTATACCCGCCGCCCTGAGGACTCTGTGACACACGACAACGACTCCATCTTGCCGCGCATTCCCATGCTGCTGACGCTGTGGCTGTTGATGTTCACAGCCTCGAGCCAGTTCCTGATTGTCGCACCGATTCTCACCGATATTGGGGAAGCGCTCAACATTCCCCAGGCTGCGCGGGGCACACTCATCACGGGCTACGCAGTCGCCGTCGCGTGCTTTGCTCTGGTCGCAGGCCCCATCTCGGACCGCTTCGGACGGCGGATTATCTTGCGCGCCGGCACCACGTGCATGGCCATCGCACTGCTACTACACGCTTTGGCCTACGACTTCACGAGCCTGCTCGCCCTGCGCATTCTCGCGGGAAGCGCCTCGGGCATGATGAGCGGAGCAGCAGTCGCCTACATTGGCGACGTCATGCCGTACAAGCTGCGCGGTCGCGCCCTTGGCATCATCATGAGCGGCATGGCTTTTGGCCAGATTCTGGGCATTCCCGGCGGAAAAATACTCGCGTCCTGGGGAACCTTCAACACGCCCTTCGTGGTCTTGGGCGTGGTCATGCTTGTTGCTTCCGTGCTGACCTGGCTCGTACTGGAGCCACCGCCAGCCCGCGACGCAGAGCCGTTGACGTTGACGAGCGCCATTGGAAACTACCGGGAGATCTTGTCCCAGCGCCCGCTCGCCATTCTTACGCTGGCATCCGCCACCATGATGCTGTCGGTATCGGCCTTCATTACCTACCAACCGACATGGCTAGAGCTAGAGCTAGGCGCCACAGACTGGCACATTGCTACGCTCTTCGCTGTGGGTGGAATGGCCAACGCAGGCAGCGGACCGATTGCCGGATACGTCAGCGATAAGATTGGTCGAAAGCCACTCGTTGTCAGCGCCAGCGTGATCATGGCAGGCGCATTCTTGGTCATGCCGGCAGTGCCCAGCATCTACTGGGCCTACCCGGTCATGTTCTGCGCAATGATCGCGGTGGGAGCCCGAATGGGACCGCTCAACGCGTGGATGACCGCCTTGGTGTCCACCAACCGGCGTGGCTCGCTGATGAGCCTGACCATGGCCACAGGACAAGCCGGTTTTGCACTCGGTTCTGCGGGTGCGGGACTGTCGTACACACACCTAGGATTCCTTGGAAACGCCATCTTCGCCGCCGTTGGCGCGGTCATTACTGCGGCCCTGCTGCTGTCCGGAGTTCCCGAGCCAACGGGCGACCCGTTGTAGACTGACCCTGTGTTGACGTCCCACCCCACCCCATTGCACGCGCCATGACCCACGAGCTGCTCTCGGCTATCGGAGATGGGGGGCCCATCGCCCAAGGCATTGCCGTGTTGGTCATGCTGCTGGCTGTTCTCGTGTTCATCTTGGGCAGTCGCCGGTCGGATTCTCCGTGGACACTCGCGCTCAGCGTAGTGCCCACTTGGGTGCTGGTGGGTGTGTCGCTATGGGGCGTTGGACGCGGGTGTTCATTGCTCATCGAAGCGATTGCCACCTACGCCCGAGCCACGCATGGAACCGTCGTTCGCGCCGCGCTGGACACGCTGTTCGGCGTAGGCATGACCACGGGTGCGGGGTTGGCGGTGTTGGGATGTGTCGGCGCTGTGGCTACGGGTCTCGGGGCGCTTGCACGGCGTGAGACAGGGTCACCGGCTCACGCAATCACACCGGTAGCGATTGCCGGCGTAGCGGCATCGGTGTTTCCAGACGCGGTCCTGGTGGTCGTGTTGTGTGCGACGGCGAGTGCGGCATGGCTGTTCACCTGCGCCATCAAACAGTCCAAGGGCACGGCCGCAGCACGCCTTGCTGTGGGCGCCCACTGTCTGATTGGAACGCTCGGGGTCGCGCTTTATTACTCGGTCGCACACACCCGGTCCGTCGTACAGCTCACGGTCATGGCTGGGGCAGACAACCGCGATGCTGTGCTGTTGGACGGTCTCGCCGAGGCGTCGTCCATGACTGCGTGGGTTGCCATTGCTGCCGTCGTTGTGGCTACGGCACTGGCTGTGGCACCGGTGGCCAAGCGTCCCAAATCGACCCACATTCCAGGGTGGGTGTTGTTTGCCGTGACCCTCGTTTTCGGCGTCGCGGGCCTGTCCTGGCAGTCCAACACAACGCGGCGTGCCACGACCGAGTTGTTGGCACTCGACCAGCGCGCTGCCACAGCCGACCTGGCCCTCAACGACGTGTACCTCCCTCGCGTTCCCAGCGCGCCACCCGCCGCGACCGGCCCCAGCGTGATGGTCAGCCGTGATGTCATCAGTCTGGACCGTCGCTATCTCGGCCCGCCAACGGTACAAACCGCCATTACCTTGCTGCAAGAGCTCCCCGCGACGAGCGCACCACAGCTCTCGGCAGACCGCGACTTGCCTTGGGTCACACTGCGCCCAGTCATTCAAGCGCTCCATGACGCAGGAAACGACAGGATTCTCGTTCGTGTGGCCTGTGCAGACGACACCGTGGGGAACGTCATCGTCAACGTGTCCGAGGGCGGATTCCGCCCCCCCGAAGACTTCATGTGGCTTGAGCTCATCAACCGCGCAGTGGGCAGTGATTCATGGGCGGTCTCGCTGTACGAAGAGCCCGAAGAAGTCCCAGATCCCGACACCGACTCTAGCGGCGACTCGCAGCCGTCCGACGAAGGCGACGACGCGGCGGAGTGAGGTCAGGTACGTGTACATCTGGCTGAACAGCGACCGTGTCGTTGCCCATTGCAAAGACCCGATAGCCGTGGGTTCCGAGCAGTTCGCGCAGCTGGGCCTGGTCCTCATCAGACAGTGCCTGGTGCTCGTACTTGATGATGGCCGGCTTGAGAACATCAAAATCGACCATGCGAACGACTTCAGCGTCATAGCCTTCAACGTCGATCTGCAGCAAGTCCACGTGGCTGACCTTGTGCTCGTCCAACACCTGCATCAGCGGCGCGCAGCGAACCGGCTCCTCGATAATGACGTCACTGGGCACACCAGAGCCTAGGTGATGGTTCGGGTCAAGTGACGCAATACCTTCGGCCCAGCTCGGAACTTCGTCTAGGCGGTTGGGGTCGACGCGGTAGATGGTCGCTTCGGTCTGCGTCTTGTGCAGAGCAAGCTGGATGGGGACAATATCGGGATAGTCCGCGTAGTTTGCACACAGGCGCGCGTAGTAGGTCGGCACCGGCTCAAACAGCAGACCGCCGCAAGGGTGCGTGGTGGCAAACCCGTACAGGTCGTCCCATGAGACGCCGTCATTGGCCCCGACCTGAACAAAGAAGAAGCGCTCGCTGCGCTCATGCTGGGCGGCCAAGATGCGATTGAACGCGGTGGGTCGGTAGACCTCGAATCCCAAACGCTCCAGCGCCGACTTGGTGACACGTACAGCGGCTCGTCGCATTCCCATTGAGTGCCTCCGCGGCGGGCGTATCTCGCCTTGATGGAGCCGGCGACGGTTGCTGGCATCGGGCGTAAGTGAAGGAAGCCGGGCAGGGTTCTACAAAGGGGATGGAGGGTTTCATGTCCGTTCGTCCCCTGACACACGCAGATCTCGGTCCCGCATGCCGCGTAGTTGAGCACGCATTCGCCTTAGACCCGGCGCTTCATCACCTGCTGCCGGACCCAAAAAAACGCGCCCGCATCGCGCCGCACATTGCCAAAGCCTTTCTGCGCTACGGCATGTCCAACGGCATTGTGTGGTGCACAGATGACGTGTCCGGCGTTGCCTTGCGTAGGCCCCCCGGAAAGGAACACATGTCCATTCTAGGCATCCTGACATCTGGCATTGCCTGGCTACCGTTCCGTCTCGGCCTTCGTGCCACATGGCGCATGCTCATGGCCGACCGCGAGACGGATGCACGTCACCGAAAGCTCATGCGCGGCCCGCACTGGTACCTGTGGATGATTGCGGTGGACCCAAGTCGTCAAGGCGAAGGCCTAGGGGGTCAGCTGATGGCGCGCACCTTCGAAGAGGCCGATGGCTTGGGAGTTCCCTGCTACCTAGAGACCAGTCACCCGCTGGCGAAGGCCATTCACGAGGCACACGGGTTTGTGACCCAAGATGCAGGCCCCATTCCAGGCACGGACCTGATGGTGTGGTCGATGGTGCGTGAGCCTGTGCGACGGCTGACGAGTGAGGTGGCGTAGGCCCCAGATGGACCGATGTGTTGGGGACGCAGCCATGACTTCGCCCCCCAGCGGTGGCCGGAGGTTTTGTGCGCTGCCTACCCCGAACGGGGTGTATGCAGCGCGGTTTGAGAGCCTTAGAGTATCGCCTCCCCACCCACAGAGGCTTCTATGAGCACCCAGATTCCGCCCCGAGGCGTTCCTCCCAGTCGACGCACGTTGCTCGGCCTTTCGGCCATTGCATTGATGTGCGCCAGCTCGGTGAGTGCCCAAGAGGGCGACACTGTAAGCTTGACTCGGCCCAACGCAGGAAAGCTCCTGCGAAGCACGCCTGCTCCTCTCTCTCAGAGCATGGTCTGGCGGGCATACTGCGACACCCCGACCACATCGCCCTTCCATCCGGGAGGCAGTATTCTCGGGATGATCAAGGAACACGGCATCACGCACCGACGCGCCTTCGTGATGTGTGCAGACGCGACCGAGGGCGGTCTGACACTAACGCCGTCGCCACTGAATCGTTGGCCACGGGCCATGACATTTCAGACACTGGAGGTCCTAACCAGGGCTCCAGACGGACAGACCATTCAGCTGACAAGTGACGGTACACCCGCAATCGTCGGCAGCAAACCCCTTCGCCTTGACGAGCTCGTAAAGTTCATCGAAGACAGGCAGGCGGCGGCAGAAGCGGAAGCGGCCGAAGTCCCAGAGGACGCAGATAGGAAGGACGACAAGGACGCGCTAACAGCGGAGGCCGAGGTCTTGGCCACTACATCGGAAGCGATTGAGGACGGCACACAGACCCCAGAAGTGGCCATCGCTACACTGGAAACGGCCGGCATACGCGCCCCGGTGATCGAACAGATTCAAGACAAGCTCGCAGAGATGACCGAGCAGTACGGGAGGCTGTACACCCCGACCTACGATGAAGGAGATGTTGGCCTCAGCATCACCATGAACGCCACCTCAGGCTCACTTCTTGCCGACACGCTCAAGGCGATTCCCGAACGTCTAAAGGCAGCAGCAGCAGCAGCAGCAGCAGCAGCAGCAGCAGGTAGTCCCGCAGCCGTGCAAAAAGCCGTACCCACGGCGGAGCAAGCCCTGAAGCTCGGAGAGATCTCAGAGCAGATCGGACAACGAGACGACCTCGATGCAGCCTGGGTGGCGGCGACCATCCGGCAAGCGCAAAACGCGACCACAGAGGACGAGATCGAGGCTCTGCTGACGACCCTCAACACCCCGCTAGCGGCGAGTACGGCCACAGCACAGGTCCAGGTTGAGGGCGTCTACAACTTGGTGTTCTTCGCGGGACTTGGGTTCATTGGCGGCGACGCACGTACAGGAAACTGGACAGTCACGGAGGTTGGCGGCCCCCCGACTATCGCCTCCGACGGCACGTCGTACGTGGACCCTGAGCTCATATTGGGCGCGACCTACTACCCAGGTCGCAAACCACGGACGTACTCCGGATTCGATGCAGGTATCTCCATGGCCCTGGGCGTCGCAGACTTCGAACAGGGCGCCATCACACCGTTCCGCTCCCTCTACGTGGGACCGACAATCGGCTGGTCTCGTTTTTCCATCACCTTCGCAGGCGTCGTCAAGGTCGGAGAGCACTTGCGCGACGGCTTCAGCGTTGGCAGCACCCTGCGTCCTGGGACAGAGATCGACGATATCACCGAGACCCGAGCCGGTTTCGGAGGGGGCATTGCCGTAAACGTTCCGCTCGGACTCATGGAGATATTCGGCAGAAAGCCCGCTGAAGACACCACCGACCAAGGAGGCAACTGATGCGTGCCCTCATTCTTTCGCTGCTCTGCCTAACGACCGCTTGCGAGACTCCCGGAGTCTTTCGGTTCAACTGCGAGCAGAACGCACAGCCGTACTGTGACGCATCCTGCCCTGTCGACTTCACATGGGCCATGCCCGCCGGACGCCAACCCCTCACGACAGGAATCACCCTCACCGGGACGATGCAGGTCGACAGCGAGCCCGCCCAGAGTGTTCGCGTTGCCGGTGTCGAAGCCACCATTTCTGGTGGCGTCTGGACCGCCGAGATTCCATTCGAGCTGCTTGTCGGACTCGCGACGGCACCACCCGCCGTCGTAGCGGAAACAGAACCCGACACTGAAACAGCCGACGACACAGACGTCGGAACAGACACAGACGTCGGAACAGACACAGACGTCGGAACAGACACAGACGTCGGAACGGAGGCGTCCACGGAGAGCACACCCGTGTTCGCCATCGCTACCCTGACTGTCCTTGTCAGTGGCAACTGCACCGATGGCGGCTGGCTACCCGCATGCGGGAGCAATTGCCCGCAGGTCTACGTCGACCTCACTGAGCAAGACGCAGACGCCAGCGAGTAGTCCCTGTACCGCGACGCCCCACGCAACCGCTGGGAACGTTGCGGTGCAGCGACGATGGTCAGCCGCAGTACACCTACGAAACGGAGGCCCCATGCGGCATCAAAGCGGCGGTCGTGCTCAGCGGGCGTCCGACACTCCACGGCGTCGGCCAATCCAGCCCATTGCCCACTTCACAACGACTGGGAACAGGCCGAGCAGCGCAAAACTGCCGAGCAATGCTGGGGACAAGATTCCCGACGGCGACTCCAGACTTGCCAGCTGTGTACCGGCGTTCACGTACACCGCGGTTCCGATCAGCATGCCGACCTGACTAACGATATAAAAGGTCAAAACACGAATACGTGTGAGCCCAAGCACTAGATTGACAATGAAGAAGGGAACGACCGGAATGACGCGCAGCGAGAAGACGTAGAAGGCGCCATCACGCTCAACCCCCTGCTGAATGGGCGCAAGACGCTCGCCAAAGCGCGTCTCCACCCAGCTCCGGAACAGGTGCCGACTCATCAAGAAGGCCAGCGTTGCCCCAATGCTGCTGGCGAAGCTGGTGATGAGTAAACCCAGCCCAAACCCGAAGATGGCTCCCCCAGCGAGCGTGAGCACGGCGGCGCCAGGGATGCTCAATGCTGCAACCACAACGTACAGAACGAAGTAGCCAACAACCGTCACTACCGAGTTTTCGTCGTAAAAGGCCGCAAGCTCCGACTGATTCGCCTTGAGGCTCTCGAAGGACAGCACCGAGCTCAGGTCAAACCACCATGCCAGTCCAACCGCGACCAGCAGGCCCCCAACGAGTAAAATCCTCCGTTGCGTTGCGGACATGCGGCTCCACTCCAGTGACTGCCGTATATCGGGGTCCGGGTGCGTCAGGGTGCGTTCGCTCAAGACGTTGTCTCTTCAGCCCTCTGTGCGGCAAAAGCGTCCCCCATTTCTATTCTGAATGGCGCGGCGGATACATCCCCGGAGACGACACCCCATGCGGCGATTGGGCTCGGACCACTCGCTGCCTGCACGACCCGCCAGTGGGTCCTACTCGGACACCCGAGGCACCCAAACCCCCTCTAAATCCAACGTTATCTCGCCAGACCCAAACATCTGATAGCCATTGCAGACACGCCCAGGGGAGTGCAATGGCACATGCATGCCCTGCGTCTGTGCAGCCACCAGGCCCGCGGGGTACCAGTTCACCGAAGCGCCTCCAACGTGGAACTGCACTTCGGCCCCGGTGAACTCCGCCTGGTCTGGCACCAAGAGCGACACATCGGGAGAGCAACCGCTGCCGAATACAGCCCTGGGGCGGGAGAGCACCATCTCGACGGGGTCTGAACGCGTGGCCCAAGATGTACGGTCGAGCCTGCCATCCAAGTCGGGCACCGAGAACGTGCAGGAACTCACCACACCCGCCTCCGAAAACCGGGCGAAAGTACCGGCGATTTGTCTGCCCTCCACCTCGAAGCCTTGATGAAAATCGTACTCGACGCCGTCGCAGCCCACGCTGCGAGAAAGGCCGCGCCAAGCCCTAAGGGTACCGGTGCTGAAGTGAACCACCTCGGCAGCACAGCCGTGACCCCAGCAATCTGGGTCATCACAGTCAATCAGACCGTCTAGGTCTTCGTCGTCACCGCCTGCGCACGCCTGCTCGGTACACAGCTCATGTTCCATGCACTGGCTGTCTTCACAGTCGGCCAGGCCGTTTCCGTCTTCATCACCTGCAGCATCACAGTCTTCGGGCAGCGACGTGTCGCTATCGCTGTCAACGTCGGTGTCTGTATCGAAGACAGAGCCGGTGTCTGCCTCAGTGTCGCTACTAACGTCGGTGTCTGCCTCAGTGCCGCTATCAGCAGTGTCATCCTCTCCTGGCTGACACCCCCAGAGCAAGGCACTGGCCAGACAAAAGTGCCGCAATCCAAAGGAACGTTCGCTGAACACTGGGCTTCTCCTTCGCGAGTCGTATTCATGCGACCCGCACTCGATTCGCGGGCACGCCACGTCAGCCCGTTTGATTGGCCCCACTATAGCAATGTTCTGTTTGAAAGTCCTCTCCACCCCGTTGGCCGACGAGTCCCCACTCACCGAGTCGGGTCGACCACCAGCCCCATAGACTCCGCAAGCAAGATGGCGGTCTGAAGACCAACCTGGGTCTTGGCGAGTCGGGCGGTACGAAGGTCAAGGCCTACGTTCTCCGCTCCTCGAAAGTCAACTTTCGACAGATTCGCGCGGTGGAATCGGGTGCGCGCCAGGTCACACCCGTCGAAGGATGCACCCGTCAGATCTGACCCGGAGAACTCGGTTTCCACCATGCGACAGTTCACAAATATCTGCTGCTTCAGCCGCATGTCTTCAAACAGGCCGTAGTCCAGCTGGCATTCCTCAAAGCGAACGTCGAACCCGAACTGACGGGCGGCGCTCCAGTCCACACCCATCAGCCGACATCGCTCGAAGACCACCTCGTGCAGTCGAGTATCGGCCAGAGAGACGCGGTTCATTGTGCAGCCAATGAACTGGCACCGCTCAAACGCACACTCTCGAAACATCTGGGCCTCTAGGACAAGCCCCTCGAACACACAGTCCTCAAACTGCACATCCACGAGGTCTGCCGAGGGCCCGGACGCCTCGCCACTCGCCGCTACGAAGTGCTCGGAGTCGTAGGTTCCGCCGTTCATCCACATTGGGGGTCTCCTGGTTCGCCTCCGGTATCCCTCCAACGGCACGCAAGGGCCTGCTCACCATCACAGACCTCAAACCCGTCTCAAACCGCATCAAGACAGTCCAATGAACGTCGACGGTCGGGACTGTGGCAAGTATCAAGCAGGCCGATCCGGTGGAGTCTCTCAGATGCGCGCATCCCCTCTCGTTCTGTTGTTTCTGTCCGGCTGCTGGCCCTTCCTGCCGGGCCCGTTCGAAGACTATGTAGAGAGCGACTCAGACGTCGAGGTCGACACCACACCGGATACCGAGGTCGACACCGAACGCGACACGGACCCGGACACAGACCCGCAGGGCTGCATTGACGACGGCAACGAAGAAGACGACGACTTCACATCCGGCACTGTGGTTCAGGACGGCTCGCGCATCAGCGGCACCATCTGTCCCGGCGACATTGACGTGATGCGTCTGCAAGTCGACAACGACTGCGAAGCGAACATCACCCTCGGCTTCAACCACGCACAAGGCGACCTAGACCTGTTCGTCTACGACGGCAACACCGAGGTCACTCGCTCCGACAGCCAAGACAGCGACGAGACGCTGACCTTCGCCGGAGACGGCATCACCTACGCGGTCCTCATCAACGGCTACCAGGGCGCAACCAACGACTACTTGATGGTTGTGGACCTGGACTGCGAGGGTGACACGGACACCGACACCGACCCAGATACCGACCCCGACACAGAGCCAGATACCGACCCTGACACAGATCCGCCGGGCTGTATCGACGACAGCTTCGAAGACAACGACACGCTCCAGACCGCTAGCGCGCCCATGAACGACAGCATTGTGCGCAGTGCTCAGATCTGTGCGAACGACCGCGACTGGCACGCAGTCTCCAGCAGCGCGGGCTGTTCCGTCACCGTCAACATGGACTACGACTACTCACCAACGACCGACCTGGAGATGCGCCTCATCCGTCCCGACGGCGGACAGTTTGGATTCGGCGGAACCTCCTCCTCCGACGACGAGAGCATCACGGCCGTCACCCCCACCGACACCTTCTACATAGAAGTCTACGGCTACCAAAGCTCCGAGGGACCGTACACGCTGGACGTCATCGAAGACTGTAGCGGCGTGTGTTCACCCGACAGCTACGAGGGCACCAACGGCAACAACTCGGTCGGGCTCGCTACACCACTCGACCTGTCCCCCGTGCCAATCGACGCGAACATCTGCCAAGACCTCGACCTGTACCGCATCACACCAGACGCCGACTGCACCCTTGAGCTGGACCTGTCGTTCGACCACAGCGAGTCGAGCGACTTGTCTCTCGTCTTGCGCACCGCCACCGGCCTGTACTTGGACCAATCCGTCGGGTCGACTGACACCGAATCACTGGTATGGCCCACAACGGGAGTCGACTACATCGTTGAGGTCAGCGGCGCCGACCCCGATGACGCCGGCGACTACACGCTCACGGCTAACCAGGTCGACTGCGTCGTCATCAACGAGTGCGAGGAGTGGGGCGAGCCCAATGACAACATCGATGATGGCTACGTCATCGACACATTCCCGCTCGTCAACGCCAGCGCCGAGCTGTGCGACGCCAACGAGGACGACTGGTACACCATCGAGACCACCGCGGGATGCCTCATCACGGTGGAGCTCGAGTTCACCCACTCCGCAACGTCCGATCTGGACCTCACCGTGCTCAACGAAGACGGCAGCGTTGCCATGGAAGCTGGCAGCGGGTCCAGCAACGAGTTCGCGAGTGACTACGCGGGCTCGGATACGCTGAACCTGCGCGTGTTCGGCTACAGCTCCAATGACGTAGGTCCCTACAACCTGTCGATCACCGAAGACTGTCCGGTCATAGAAGACTGCGTCGAAGACGCCTTCGAGGCCAATAACGACGTCTTCAATCCCGCTCCCCCGGCCGTGACCCTTCCCTTCAACGACACGCTGAACTTCTGCTCAGGAGCAGAGGAGTCGGACGCAGACTGGTTCGCCATTGAGGTCGACGAAGGCTGCATCATCAACGCGGTCACCACAACAGAGTTCGGTACACGCCTGGTCATTACGGACACGTTCAACAGCATCCACTCGGCTGACGACAGTCCCCCCCTACTCGACGCTTCGCTGCTCGCGGTCAACACCGGCACTCACAAGGTCGGCGTGTTCGGCCCAACGGGTGTGGGGCACGACTACGACCTGTCCATCGAGCTGGACTGCCCCGTTGGCGAGTGCGTAGACGACGAATGGGAAGAAAACGCCGACGGCGTGAGCAATGACGACCAAGCCACCGCCACCCCCATCACCGGCACTCAAGCCTGGGATGCGGAGCTGTGCGGCCCTGACGAAGACTGGTACGCCATTCCGTTCGAGAGTGGCTGCAAGCTGGGCGTGGAGGTCTCGCACGACACGTTCGACACCAGCATCAACGCTGAATTGCTCAACGGCACCTCCCGACGTGGCTCCTACGTTGAGGGCCTAAACGGCACGTCCATCGTGTATTCGCCACGCACAACCGGCACCGTGCACCTTCGCGTGGACTCCCTCAAAAAAAAATCCTACAGCGTGATTGTCGACCAATACGACTGCCCCGCGCACGAGTGTGACACCGACTCCTTTGAACCGAACGGAACCTTCGACGTCGCCAATCCCATCGAGTTCGGCCTGCCCCAGATGGCCAGCTTGTGCGAGGACGACGTAGACGCCTGGTCTATCGACCAACCCGATGGCGAAGTCTGTTCGACCGTCATCAACGTAGACATTGCCCCACGAGCGACCGTCGATCTTGTCGATGGTGACGGGGTTGTTCAGGCAACCTTCCGCACCACCAGCCCAATCGAGTACATCGGAAACGACCAGACACTCTTGTTGTCTGACGGCGCGGGCTCCGAGTACCGCATTCGCGCCGAGGCAGAGTGCGGCGCCGCCCCAACCTGTCCAGACGACGATATGTTCGCCCCGAACTGGCAGGTCGAGCAGGCTCCGTTCATCCAGTGGGACGTGACCACCCGTCTCGCCATCTGCGGCAGCGCTGACTACCTGCACCTCCCCATGGTGCCGGCTGGCTGCACCGGCACGGTGAACGTCTTCACCTTCGGCGACAACAGCGCCTACGGCATCATCACAGACGAGGACGGTGCGGCAGTCGGGTCCATGAGCCGCATCTCACGCGGTTCAACCGATTCGATTGGTGAGACTGCTGTTCCCCGCTGGGTACTGGTCCAGCGCGACAGCGGCTACGGCGGTGAGTACAGCATCTCCACCACCCTTGAGTGCGACTGACCATTGGCTGTAGCCGCGCGGACCGGTTCAAACGGCCCGCGCGACTCGCCCACTGTCATCACTGACAGGTCAGGTCAAACGTCCCGGATGGCAAGACCTCTGTCTCCTCCAACAAGGGCTCCATGTCTCCCGTTCCCAGCTTGCCTTCGGTGTTGGAGCCCACACAGCGCATGGCTCCGCTGTCGGTGACCGCACAGACGGTGTCGGTGTAGTAGTGGTAGGCGATGGCCAGCGATGTGACGTCCGTGAAGAGCTCGGTTGTCGTAGCGACTTCCTCGTCGTCCAAGTCGTAGCGGTACACCTTGCCGTCATCTTCGAGCCAGACGATGCTCTCGTCAAAGTCCCCCTCGGAGATGTGTCCGCCGTCGACAACATGACCCGGCCTTCCCAGAAGCTCGTCGTTCTCGCAGTCGAGTCCGTCAGGCCCCACCGTACACTGGCCCCGGCCTTGAGAGACGCGCCAGACATCGGTCGGGTTGAAGTACGCGTCACCGGAAGTGTCAATGAACACCCCGTCAAACGGCCCACCCGGCACCGGAGTTGGGACGAGTCCGAAGTTGTAGCCAGTACACCAACCTGCGTCAGCATTCGCGATGACGCAAAACTGGTCTCCGGTTCCAGACGCAAGCAAGGAGACGCTGTTGACGCTGCCGAACCACTCAGTCCAGTCATCAACGGGGTCCGTGTCACCCGTACCAAGCTGTCCACTACTGTTGCTTGCACCCATACAAGTCGGAACCCCCGCCACCGTCGCGCAAGCACTGTCTCCAGACGTGACCAAGACCTGGCTCACGTCTTCGAGGGTGGTCGCCACAAAGCTCGACCCAAAGTCATGGGTGTGAAGCTGTCCAGCGCAGAGGAGAGCGCCAGCATCATCGACATAGCAGGCGACTTTTGTCGACACAGTGGCGACGATGGACGAAGAACAGTCCTCACCATTCGCATCCAAAAAGTGAGACTGGCGTCCTTGCGCCATGAACTGGTCCGCAGACGGAGCGACGGGCAAGGATGCCATGGGGATGCACGGCTCATCGCCGTCTGCGCAGTCGTTGTCGATACCGTCGTCGCAGATCTCAACCGCCCCGGGATGCACCTCGGGATCGGTGTCATCACAGTCAATCGCAGACGTGAACCCGTCCAAGTCGGCGTCGACCACATCCGTGTCCGTATCAGACCCCGGACAGGCCGCTAAAAGAGCCACCGACAACAGAGAAATCGATCTCATAGACACCTCCTAGCTTGAAAGTGTCCACGCACATCCGCGGCGGAAGTGCGGCAATTTGTCGCGGCATGGCCCGGTCGGAACCAGGCGAGTCATCTTGATTTCTCGGGCCACACTCAACACCAACCACACCGGGTTGATTGGCTCAAAGCTTGCAGCTTCCTTCGCGGAGGTATTCAATGAATGAGCGCTGGATTCGAGAACTCAAAGACCTGACCATGGCTGATCTGAACGCGGTCGGTGGAAAGAACGCCGCACTCGGCGAGATGCTGGGCTCACTCACACAACTCGGCATCGCGGTCCCCGGCGGCTTTGCGGTGACCGCCTCCGCGTACCGTGACTTCCTCGGCCACAGCGGCTTGGTGACGGTCATCCAGCATCAGCTCGATGGGCTGGATGTGGACGACGTCGCCGACCTCCAGTCCCGCGCAGCAGCCATTCGACAGGCCATCGAGGTCGCCGCTTGGCCGCCTGAACTCGAGCAGTCCCTTCGGGATTCCTACCGTCACATGTGCGTCGCCGCCGGGGAGACCGTCTCCTGTGCAGTTCGGTCCTCTGCGACGGCCGAGGACCTGCCCACGGCAAGCTTTGCCGGCCAGCAAGACACCTACCTGCACATCCGAGGAGCCGACAAGATTGTGGACGCGACTCGCCGCTGCTTCGCGAGCCTGTTCACCGCGCGCGCCATCGCCTATCGGGAAAACCGTGGCTTTGGTCACCTAGAAGTCGCGTTGTCGGTCGGTATTCAGCGCATGGTGCGGACAGACACCGGGTCCGCGGGCGTCATCTTCACCCTCGACCCAGACAGTGGGCACCGCGGCGTGGTCTATGTGACCGCAGCGTACGGACTTGGTGAGAATGTCGTGCAGGGAAAAGTGGTTCCCGACGGCTTTATCGTCCATAAGGCCACGCTACTCACGGGTTTCCAGGCATCATCGACCGCCAGAAGGGCACCAAAGCCCTCGCTCTACGGTGGGACGACGTCGCCAGGAAGCTGGTCGACAAACCGGTGCCGCTGGACGAGCAGCGGGCCTGGTCCTTGACGGACGACGAGGTCAAGACCTTGGCGCGGTGGGCCTGTGCAATCGAAGACCACTTCTCTGCCATGCGCAAGACTCCCACACCCATGGACCTTGAGTGGGGCAAGGACGGCGAGACCGGTGAGCTGTTCATCCTCCAGGCACGACCCGAGACGGTGCACTCCCAACAGGAAGGTACGCTGCTGCACTACGAGATCACCGCACCCAAAGAAGCCGTGTGCGAGGGACTCGCGGTAGGCCGAGGAATCGCCACCGGCACCGCACGGGTCGTACACGATGCCAGCAAGCTCAGCGAGGTCCAGCCCGGCGATGTCCTCGTCGCACGCAACACAAATCCCGACTGGGAGCCGGTGATGAAGATTGCGGCCGCCCTGGTGACCGAAGAAGGTGGTCGAACCAGTCATGCCGCCATTGTGGCCCGGGAACATGGCATTCCTGCAGTTGTTGCCGCACCGAACGCTCGGGCGCTCCTGGCGCAGGCAGGCACTGTGACGGTCTCCTGTGCGGAAGGCCCGGTCGGACGCGTGTACTCAGGGGCGGTGCCGTTCCAGACCGAAGAGATTGATCTGGCCACGCTGCCCAATCCTTGTACAAGCATCCTTGTCAACCTGGCCGACCCCGACCAAGCGTTGGGAGTAAGCCGACTTCCAGTGGACGGCGTTGGCCTTGTTCGCATGGAGTTCCTCTTCGCCGGCGCTATTGGGGTCCATCCCCTCGCACTGCTCCATCCTGAACAGCTCGCCCCTGACGTCGCCGCACAGGTCGCTGCGCACACCGCCGGATGGGACTCACCACAGACCTTCTTCATCGACCGATTGTCCACGGGCAACGCCCGAATCGCGGCGGCCTTCCACCCGCGTCCCGTCATTGTTCGCTTCAGCGACTTCAAGTCCAATGAGTACGCCCACCTGCTCGGCGGGGAGTCCTTCGAGCCCACCGAAGAGAACCCGATGATTGGATGGCGGGGAGCGAGCCGCTATGCGCATCCCATATTCAAAGAGGCGTTTGCACTAGAGGTCGCAGCCATGAAGCGCGTGCGGAACACGCTCGGATTCGACAACGCCCACGTCATGGTCCCCTTCTGCCGGACCCCCGAAGAGGGCCAGTCGGTGCTGAACGAGCTCATCGCCGGAGGACTTCCCCAAGCAGGTGGCGACGGCGTGCCGTTGAAGGTCTACGTGATGGCGGAGATTCCCAGCAACGTGCTGCTAGCCGCCGAGTTTGCCGCGTTGTTCGACGGGTTCTCCATTGGCTCGAACGACCTGACCCAGCTCGTGTACGGGGTGGACCGCGACTCGGCGATTGTGTCCCAACTGTTCGACGACGACGGACCCGCTCTCAAGGAGGCATGCCGCATGTTGCTCGTCGCTGCCCGCGCATCAGGGACTCCGGTGGGCATCTGTGGCCAGGCGCCCTCTGACCATCCCGAGTTCGCTGCCTTTCTCGTGAGCCACGGCATCAGCAGCATCAGCGTCACACCCGACGCCGTGTTGAGCGTGACCCGCTCGGTGGCAGACGCCGAGCGGGAACTCTGACCGCCGCGCTCAAGCGCGCCGGTTCGCCCTACTGGGCCAGGAAGCCGCCATCTGCGACGAAGCGCTGGCCCGTACAGTAGGAACTCTGTTCGGAGCAGAGCCACCCGATAAGCGCAGCAATCTCCTGGTTCGTTCCGTAGCGACCCAGGGGTACCTGCGCTTCAAACGCCTGCTTGACGGCCTGTCCGTTGCCAGGGGCTGCTTGTTCTTCGATGGAGCGCATCATCCGATTGTCGATGGGACCTGGATGAACGCTGTTGACCCGGACTCCCTGGGCCGCAAGCTCAAGCGCTGCGTTGCGCATCAATCCAACGACCGCGTGTTTACTCGTCACATACGGCCCCAGACCCGGCGACCCAATAAACCCAGCGACCGAGCTGGTAATGACAATGCTGCCCCCCTCCACCATCGCCGGAGCCGCCGCGCGAATACTGTGGAATACGCCGAGCACGTTCACCGAGAGCACGGTGAGAAAGTCCTTCGTGGTCTGGTTGACGAGAGGAGCGACAACCCCCTCCATTCCAGCATTGGCAACCACGGCATCGAGTCTGCCGAAGTGGCTCACAGCAACCTGGACGGCCTCTTCCAAGTGGCTGGCCTGCGTGACATCCCCTACAACACAAACGGCGCTGTCCCCAAGCTCCAGAGCCAGTGCCTCTAGACTGCCGGAATCGCGGTCACACAGAACCACCCGCCCCCCAGCGCCAACGATCTGGCGAGCCGTTTCGGAACCGATACCACCGGTAGCTCCAGTAATAATGTGCACACGTGATTCAATCGTTGTCATGGCGAACTCCTTGTGGGGGACGTCCGTGCACAAAGCACAGGACGTGCCAATGATGGGGCAACGAGTCGAACCAACGGCCGGGAGGCTGGAAGGCCCCGCATCAAATCAAATAGATTTACGCACAATTCAATCGATAACGGTTTTCAATAACCCTAAAACTGTACCATTTAACACACCTATGTGTGGCAAATAACACGGTTAATGCAGTTGATCTCAGTCCGGCGGATGCGTAGCGCGCTGAACCGGCGAACTCTGGTTCTTGGCATTGACACCCTTCGACCGTTCTCAGAATTTCTGAGGATTCCAGATGAATCCACCCGTTACGCACGTTCGGAACTCCCGACCCATTCAACGACCGGAGTCCGCAGAACCCCTCGCAAACCCGTACAAAATCCGCTAACCATGCTCGGTTTCTTCAATCCGCACTATTCACACATTCCAAATGCCTAATCATCGCGTGATTCCCGACTCCGAATCACCCACTCATTCTGGCATGTTGATTGCATTCGGATTCATAGACCTAACGGAGGTATTGCTATGTCCCGTAGCTTTTTCGGCCCCAGCAGCAGTCGACGTCAGTTCATTGGCGGCGCCCTTTCAATCGGAGCCGCAACGGCTGCGGCTTCAGGGCTCTCAGGGTGCAAGGACACCACCGATATGGAGTGGAACGAAGAGGCCGACGTGATCATTGTGGGCGCAGGCGGCAGCGGACTCACCGCGGCAATTGAAGCGTTGCGAGCTGGGTCATCCGTCATCCTGTTTGAAAAGGCCCTTGAAGCTGGCGGGAGCACAGCGCTCTCGGGTGGCGTCATCCAGGCAGCCGGAACGGACGTGCAGATTGGCGGTGGTGTCACCAACGACACCCCCGACAAACACTACGACTACTACGAGCAAGCCGGTGAAGGCGTCCCCACGCCGGAGCTCTTGCGCACGCTCACCGACAACGCTCCCGCCGCCGTCACCTTCATGCAAGGGCTCGGACTCGCCTACAGCGGCGTCTACGGCGTGGACCCCATCCCCACTGTCGACCCCAGTGTGATGATTGACCGAATCCACCTGATCGGTGAGGCCGTCGCTGGCGTCGGTGCGGACCATGTGGCGGTCTTGCTTGCCGAGGTGAACGCGCTTGGCGGAGACTTGCGAACCGAAGCGGCTGTCGAGGGTCTCGTCGAGGACTTCGACGAAGGTATTGTGGGCGTGACCGTGACAATCGGCGGCCAAATCCTCAACGTGCGAGCCCGACAGGCCGTCGTGATTGCCAGTGGCGGCTTCGAGCGAAACGAAGACCTCGTTCTTGCCTTCTCCCCACAGCAAAAGTGGGAAATGGAGACGGGTGTTTGCTACTGCGCGCCCACCAATACCGGAGACGGACTGGTCATGGGCATGAACGTCGGTGCAGACGTCGCCGCCTTGGGTGGCACAATTGGCTACCCCGGCGTGGGTATCGGCACGAGCACAACCGTTCCGGGAATCTGGGTCAACAAACACGGCCAGCGCTTCATCAACGAAGGCGGTCACTACGCCTACCTCATGCGCGGTGTCTACGACCAAGAGGAGCACATGGCCTGGGCGGTATTCGACAAGACCGTAGGGGACATTGGCGGCGCCGCAATCGGCGGATTCGGCGGGTGGAGTGACGACCTCAGCGAGGAGATTGCATCCGGTCAAATCATCACAGCCGCAACACTAGAGGACCTCGCCACAGCCCTCGGCGTCAACGCATCCGAGCTCGAACGCACGGTCGCTTCATGGAACGACGACATGGCAGATGGCACAGACAAGCTGTTCGGCAAGGCCGTAGGTCTGGCGATGCTGAACACTGCGCCGTACTACGCAATACAGGTCACCTCAATCAACTTGGGTACCTGTGGCGGACTGAAGATCAACACCGACACCCAAGTTCTCGATGTGTACGGTCAGCCGATAAAGCGCTTGTACGCGGCAGGAATGACCACTGGCGGCTTCATCGGTCCGTACTACCCAGGGAGCGGTACTGCGATTGCAGCCACCGTCGTCTTCGGGCGCATTGCAGGCACGAACGCAGCCAACGAGGTGGCGCTCGAGCCGGTGAAGAACTTGGTTGAAGCCTAATATGCGCCTGACCTTCCGGGCCGCTTCGTTCGCAGTATGGCTGGTTGTCCTTCCGTGCCTGGCGTCGTCGTGCACCTCCAGCCAGGAGACTGCGGATACCAGCGACACAGACACAGACACAGACTCTGAGGACCCCGACACCAGCCCACCTGCGCCCATCCCCGATGCGACACACACGGGATGGAGCACGCCGTCATGTCTAGAATGCCACACGAGCGACGACCACAACGCTGGGCTGGCACCCTACGAGTGCGCGGAGTGCCACGGCTCGAACGGCGCGGGTCCAGGTCACACCGCCATCACGCCGTGCAGCCAGTGCCATGGCCCGCCGCACGGAACCGAGAACTTCCCAGACCCCGAGTCCTGTCAGACCTGTCACATCCGCTGAGGACGCAGCGTCGAACTCGGCGATGACGGCATCTAGATATGCCCGAGAGGCCTCCACCCCAACAGGTGGGGGCCTGTTCCACTCAACGCTACCCGTTAGCGCAGGCGAATGGCGGCGATGTCGTCCTGACAGGACTCATCAAACCCCAAATCTGGTGCGTTTGACCACTGGTTTTGAACGTACTGCACGATTCCGTCGCGCTCATAGGCCCAGTACATGATGCAGTCGCTGTCCACGTCATGGTACGAATTGTCGGGGTCTTCGTGGTCGGTGACCATCGGCAGGCCAGTGTTGACCAGGCCCAGAATGTGGCCAATCTCGTGAAGCAGTACGCCACGTTCAACGAGCGGGCAGACCCGGTCGGCGTCGCCGGGACCGAACGCGCAGAAGCTCACGATGGCGTCGGTAAACAAGACCACATGGGTGTGCTCCCACGCCACGCCAAGAACGTTGGGGGTGGTGTAGGTTCCGTCCAGCAACATCACGTGGGTGCTGTGGACGTCGGTGCCAGCGTCGTCGTCGAAGGTCGCTTCTGCGATGGCACGCAACGCGGCGTCGTCCCACAGCAGCTGCCCCTCCAGAACGTCGTCACTCACGAAGGCAATTCCGTCGGGCTTATCGACGAGCTGGGTGAGAATCTGTGGAATCGCCGTGGAGGTCTCGGCGTCCAGCGTGCGCCCGCCCACAGCGTCCACTTCGAAGACCCAGCGCGTGTAGGTGTCGGCGCGAATGGCCGCTTCGACTTGCGATGGGATTGGGGTGGTGTCGTCATCAATTTCTTGCGACGTGTCCGTTTCGACTCCAGGCGTGCTGCCGAGCAGAACAAGCAGCAGTGAGGGTGTTTTGTGCATGTCTCGACTAATGCATAGGCTGTGCAAAGCTCCGCGGAAGCAGGCATGGGGAGCACTCGGCGGGTGGTCAGGTGCTGGGGTCGCTCTGTGGCACCAACAGTGCCATTCATCTAGCAGCGGGCAGCAGATCCCCAAAACTCAATCTGTTCATTGCGGTGCTGGACCCTGGAAACAACCAACGCCTCATATCCTCCAGAATCTCGCAGAGTCATGGTACAGTTGACTGCTAAGTGTATGGAGTAGAGCATGTATCGTTGGGCGTTTCTTATCATTTCCGGTGTATCAACAGCGTTTGCCGCCCCCAATACAATGCTCCAACAAGGCCGGCTGATCGACGCCGCTGGCGGGCCCATCAACGGGAACGTCACACTCAACGTCGGATTGCACACGCAACCTACGGGCGGTAGTGCCCAATGTTCGGAAGACGAGCCGATAACCGTGCAAGACGGCTACTACAGCGTGGTCATCGGTGACGGTGCTTGTGACTTGACCACACTGAGCCTGAGCGACACGACCTACTGGGTCAGTCTCACGGTCTCCGGTGGTCCCGAGTTGCTTCCCAGGTCGGAGATTCACGCAGTGCCATTCGCTCTGTCGGCGGGACAGACTTCCGGAAGCTCAGGTGCGGTGGTCCCCACGCCCGTCACCACCGCCGAACGAGACGACCTGGAGCCAGTCCTTGGCCAGATCATCTACAACAGCAGTGCAACACGCCTAGAGACCTGGACAGGTTCCTCTTGGGCTCCCATCGGCGGCAGTACGAACCAAGTCGGCACGGGTGTGTTTTCTTGGGGCCAAGCCGAGACCGGTGGGCTCGGACTTGGCGACGAAGTGGACCAATCCTTCCCAAAGGAGATTGAAGTCCCTGGCGGAGTCACGTTCGTGAAGATGGCGGCGGGTGGGTACTCCAACGGCAACGACACGACTGGTTGCGCTATTGATACGGAGCAGCGGCTGTACTGTTGGGGACGCGGGAGCAATGTCCCTGACGGCGACTCCGCCAACATCAACCGACCTGTTGAAGCGAGCAACGGCCAGCAGTGGCGCGACGTCTACCAGGGATTCGGGCTGGTCTCCTGTGGAATCACGACCTCTGACCAGGCGTATTGCTGGGGATACCAGCACTACGGCGGGCTCGGAAACGGAGTCAGCTCCACGTCCTACCTGTACACCCCGCAAGCCGTGGTCGGCGGACTGAGCTGGAAGGTCTTGTCTCCTGGCGGCCGCTACGACGGCGCCGCTCACCGGGCCCACTTGTGTGGAGTCACCACCCAGACAGGGCAGGCCAATGGCTACTGCTGGGGCAACGACAACCACGGTGAGCTCGGAAACGGTGGTTCAGGCTACAACCCAAGTGCACCCGGCCTTATCCTCGGATACGAATGGGACTGGATCGAGACGGGCTCGTTCCACAACTGCGGTGTGACCGTAGACAACATTGGGTACTGCTGGGGCGAAGGCGGAAGCGGACGGCTCGGACGGGGCTCGACCACAGATGCGCAGACCCCAGCGTTGATTTCCGGCGGCCATGCGTGGGAGTTCATCGGAACCGGCGAAGCGCACTCCTGCGGACTTCGGACAGACGGAAAGATCTACTGTTGGGGCGATGCCAGCGAGTACCAGACCGGTCGCAACACTACGGGCGACAACAACACGCCCCTGCCCATCTCTGGCGACGGCACCTACAAGCAGCTCGCCGTTGGCTACCAGCACAGCTGTGCCATCGACATGAACGACGAGATGTGGTGCTGGGGCAGAGGCGACTACGGTCGCCAAGGCGACGGCTCAACAACGGACAACCGCATCCCAACCAAGGTGCAGGGCAACCTGTTCTTCTCCGACGTGTCCGCGGGCATCCAGAACACGCAGGGAACCCAGCGCTAGCTACGGCTTGACGAGTGCTACGCGTATGCGTCGGTCGTCGTCCTGAATCTCGAAGGAGGTACGCCGAAAAGACGGTGGACCCCACAGCCGAGTGTCAGGGGGTAGGTAGACCCCGACCGGCTCGGTAGGAATGCCGAGCCAGTTGGTCGCGATGCTGCCGTCACCGTCAACGTCGTGGAACACCACAACGGCGTACGTTCCGGCAGAGATGTCCTGGAACACGACAGACCGGTCGCTCATCAAATCGAGTGTCCGTATCGCGGTCTGTGGTGGGGCTTTGCCTGGGTATCCGTCCCGTCCGTCGTACAAGCGCACATGGACAGACCCGCTCAGCGCCTCTGTGTCGACGTCGACGGTCAGAGTCGCCGCCAAGGCAACGGTGGTCAGTAGGGTCAGCATCATGATCTGACCTAGCCCGCGCGACACGATCCCGCTGTGTCCCAGGTCCACCGTAGGCAATCGTTCACGCCTGAGTGAGCGACCTCAACCGCAGGTGGGTCCGTGGTGCCAACGACCATGCCGTTCGACTGCCCGCTACGCCAGGCCGTGCTTCGCCAGCTTCTCGTACAGCGTCACCCGCCCAATCCCAAGTGCTCGTGCCGCCGCAGCCTTGTTGCCACCGGCCACCTTCAGCGCCTCACGCAGCAGACCACGCTCGTACGCGTCCACCCGCGCGCGCAGCCCCACCGCCGCTGGCGCTTCGCTCGGCGTGTCGTGCATGAGGGCTAGGTCCAGCACGCCATCTGCAGACAGCGCCACCATCATCTCCACCGCATTCTTCAGCTCGCGCACATTGCCCGGCCACGGCTTGCGCATGAGCGCGTCCATCAAGCCCGCGGGCTCTTGCACGTTCGCCACGCCGAAACGGTCGGCGGCTTGTCGAATGAAGTGCCTGGTCAGCTCTGGAATATCGTCGGGACGTTCGCGCAAGCTGGGTACATGGAGCTGAACCACGTTCAGGCGGTAGTATAGGTCTTCGCGGAAGGAGCCGTCCGCGGACATCGCGGCAAGGTCGCGGTGGGTAGCGGCCAAGACGCGCACGTTCACCGAGACAGGACGGTCTTCGCCAACTGGCCGTACTTCCCCATTTTGAAGCACGCGAAGAAGACGGGCTTGTACGACGGGGTCCAGCTCACCCACCTCGTCCAGCAGCAACGTTCCGCCATCTGCCTCGCGAAACAAGCCAGCACGCGCCCGAACAGCACCGGTGAAGGCGCCGCGTGCGTGGCCAAACAGCTCGGCCTCAGCGAGCTCGGCTCCAAGCGAGGCACAGTTGAACCGCACAAAGGGCTGGTTCGCACGGCTTGAGCTGGCAACGATGGCTTCGGCGATATGTTCCTTACCGGTTCCACTCTCGCCAGTGATGAGCACCGTCACGTCCCGCGGGGCAACGCGCTGAACAAGGGAGGCAAGCCGCGCCATGGACTCGGAGCGAAACACCATGTGCCGGGCGAGCTGCAGCTCCCCTTCTAGGCGGTCCACATGCCCCTGGAGACGCACGGTCTCGGCGGCACGCTCAACAACCGCTGCCAGCTCGTCAATGTCGAAGGGCTTGCGAAAGTAGTCCCAGGCTCCGGCCTTCATGGCGTCCACCGCAGCCCGCTCGTCACCGTAGGCGGTCATGACGATGACGCGGGGCGGGTCGTCTCGCTGGGTGATGGCCGTCAGCAGAGCCATGCCGTCCATGGTGGGCATGCGCAGGTCGGTGACGACGACGTGGATACCGTCTTCGGCGTCCAACATGGCGAGCGCTTCAACGCCGTGACGGGCCTGGACCACGGTCATTCCTGCGTCTTCGAGAACGCTGGTGACCGTGAAGCGCACACCGTCGTCGTCGTCCACAACGAGCACGTGGGGGGTCATGGAGAACTCCGAGGCAGGGTCAGCCGGGCTATCGTGCCGCCACCCGGGCGGTCGAGCAGGGCCAGGTCACCGCCGTGTTGACGGGCAATGGCCAGCGATATGGGCAGTCCCAGTCCGCTTCCGTCCTGCTTATTGGTCACCCCCGCCTCAAAGGCCCGGTCGCGGACAGACGGGTCGACACCGGGGCCACGGTCGAGCACGTCTACGAACACCTGGTCAGCGTCAGACGACAGGACGACCTCCACCTGCGAGCCCTCTGCCGTGGCCACAATCGCGTTCTGAACCAGGTTCACGAGCACCTGAAGCAGCTTGCGAACATCTCCGGGGACGGCAGGAGCGGTACCCCCACAAGTCACCTGAACACGACGATGACTACCGGTCCCTTCGTGAAGTCGGCGTGCGCGTTCACACAGCGCGACGAGGTCAACAGGCGACACGGACAGCGGAGTAAGTGGACGGGAGAACGTCAGGAACTCATCGACAATACCCCGCATACGCTCAACCTCAGCCTGTAGAACCCGCATGCGCTCTTGGGTGCGTTGCTCGGTGAGGTCACGCGCCACAAGCGCGCTCAGTCCCTTGATGGAGGCAAGCGGGTTCTTCAGCTCATGAGCGAGCTCGCCGCTGAGCGCCTGTAGGTCGCGGGAAGAGGTCCGCCACGTGGCCAGCTGCTCGGCCCGCGCGTGCAGGCCGGTGTCGACCATGGCAACAAAGCGCGTGCGAATGTGCAGGCCGATGGCTGCCGAGAGCACCAAGGCCACACCGACAATGGTGCCGACTACCACCCGAACCATGGGTGCGGGAGGTCCGTTTTCTCCGTACAAAACCGGCATGTCCAGCACGGGAGCCAGTCCACTGGCCTGAGCGCTCGTCAAGACTGCCAGACCGACAATCTGAACGGCAAGCACGCCGACCGTCAGCGGACGGCGACCCATAGACACCGTGGTCAGCAGTCCCATGGGCAACATGATGGGAAGGATGGGGCTGTCGACCCCACCGCTCGCGGTAATCAGCGTGAGCTGGGCGACCGCCATGGCGACCAGGTTGGGGCCAGCCGCGTGAAGCGTGAGATCCGTTCGACGGGCGCGCAGCTCCATCAGAACCGACGCGATGACGGCGACGGCCACCAGCACCCCGAGCACCCATACGCGCCATGGGCTTGGGTCCGACCACACAACCACACCGGCGATGACTGCCAGAAGCGGCACCACCCACATGCGCACAGCAATCAACGTGCGCAGCAAGCCCTGAAGCTCGGCGCCTACAATGACGTCTTGGTCGACAAGGGCGCTGTCGTCGACAGGTGGTGGTGGTGGGAACGCGGGCATGTCCCCCACCCTACCTCCTCTGACCTCTAGGGTGTCGGCCACGGCTGCCCCATGGCGAGCAGGCGGTCAACACGAGCGGACGCCACAGCAGCCGTGGCCCCAGCGAGCGCCAGGTCAGCTTCGAGCCGTCGCTGCTGCGCGTCCAACACATCCAGAGAGCGAGCAAGGCCGCCTTCATACAGGCGAGTCGCAGTCGCCTCAGCCACCGCCGCCGTGCTGGCTCCAGACTCGGCCAGAGCGAGGGTCTGACGTGCAGTCGTCTCAGCCTGTTCAGCATCGGCGAGCGCACGCGACAAGTCGAGGGCCAGACGTCGACCCGACGCCTCCGCTTGAACGCGCTGTGCTGCCGCTTGGTCTGCCATTCCGTAGCGTGCTCCACCGTCGTACAGCACCCAGTTCAGGTCCAAGCCCACACGCCAGAACTCTGTTTCACCGGTTGGATAGGCCACGTCGGATGCCATGAGCGCGGCGGACGCGGACAGGGTCGGCGCATGACGCCACGCCGCTGCATGCGATGCCGCACGAACCGCAGACTGCTGGGCTTCGTTGGCGCGAACCTGTGGATGTTCGCTCGCAGAGACCGATCCCAGACTCGGCAGGCGGTCGACATCTGGCACCGCGATTCGAACGGCCCCCTCCACACCCAACAAGCCGCCAACGGCGCGTCGGGCCCCGTCTAGCTGGGCAACTGCACCCAACCACTCGCGCTCACGGCGAAGCACCTCGGTCTCCGCAGCCAACACGTCTAAGGGGGTGCCGAGCCCGGCCTCTGTGCGTCGGGCAACGCTGTCATGATGGGCGCGGGCAGACTCCAGGGCGGAGTTCAAGACGGTCACCTGCTCATCCGCCACCCAAGCCCCCCACGCCGCACGAACCAAGCCCGCTTGCGCAGACAGCTCAGCATGGTCGGCACCGGCTCGAGCGGCGGTCACACCACGACGAGCCGCTGAACGGGATGCCCATGCCGACGGCACAATGAGCGGAACCTTTGCCGACACACCGGCGGTCCACTGCTGTTTTGGCTGAATGATCAGGTCCGGCGGCAGCGTCGCCGGGTCCACGGGCACCGGCAGAGTCGACAGGATGTTGCCGAGAGACACGATAGCTTCCGCGTTGTTCACCGCGAATCCGCCGGTCGCAACGACCATTGGCTGCACACCCACCGACGCCATGCGTGCACCGGCCTGGACTTCGTCCACCCGTCCCTGTACCTCTGCGAGAAGCGGTGAGTCGTCCACGAGCCGCTCGAGCGCTTGTGACAGCGACAGGTCGGCCACCAACGGTGCGGGCTCGGCGGCGTTTGCGGTGCTGAGTGCGAGGGCGCTCACAAGGGTGAGGAGCAGGTGGGTCATCGAGACTCCGTCGTGACGAGACACCGACTCCCAAGCAATTGCGGTGCCAACACCACGAGGGGCCTAGTCACGGCATCGTGAGGCCTCACCTGTACGGAAGTCCGACAGTGCAGTGTACGGGTTTCCGTACAGATCTGGACCGCTTCTACCCGAAGTCGAGCCCAGTCAGCGCATCCACACTCTTGGCACGGTCTGTGCTTGGCAGAGCACACCGGACCCTTCCGGACGGAGGAATGACATGCGGCGCATGGCAGTTGGCTTTGTACTCGCAATCCTGGTGCTCTCGGCACTCTTGGGTGTGCGCATCGTCCGAAATCGGATGGCCTTGGACGGTCCACCGGGCGGCAGCGGCGTGGTCGAAGGCACCACGGTTCGAGCGTCGTCCCGCGTTGGAGGACGCATTGACGCGGTGTTCGTCATCGAAGGCCAAGCGGTCAACGAAGGCGAGGTCTTAGTGCGCCTAGACTGCGTGGAACCCAACGCAGCCCTCAGCGCAGCACAGGCCCAAGTCCTCGCAGCCCGAGGACAAGCTACCGCGGCCTCTGAGGGCGCTTCGGCTGCAGGTGACGCGATTGGTGCCGCCCGTGCAGCCGTCGCCGCAGCAGACGCTCAAGCCCGCGCACTCGGCGCACAAGCCGACGCCGCACAGCGCCAAGCCGACCGCCTAGATGCCGTCCCACAGGACGTCAGCGAGTCACAGCGCGACCAAGCCCGCGCCGGTGCCATCGGCCTGGAGGCCCAGGTGCAGGCCGCCCAGTCGCAGAAGCGCGCCGGACAAGCCCAGACCCGTGCCGCCACAGGCAGTGCCAGCGCTGCATCGGCACAGGCTGGAGCCGCCGCCCAAGGGGTGGTCGCCGCCGAGGCCCAACTGGAACGCGCCCAAGTCGCTGTGGACGAGTGTGACGTGCGCTCGCCTCGCACGGGCCAAGTACGCTTGCTTCCCTTCGAGGAAGGAGAGCTGGTGGGCCCAGGAATGACGCTCGCGAGCATTGTGGACTTGTCCGTCGTGCACGCCGCCTTCTACCTACCCAACGCGGAGCTCGCCGCAGCTCAGGCTGGCGGTACGGCCATTGTTCGCGCAGACGCCTGGCCCGATACCGAGTTTCGCGGCACCGTAGCAACGGTCGCCACAGAGCCCGAGTTCACCCCGCGCAACATCCAGACCCGCACTGACCGCGACCGTCTGGTGTACCGAGTCGAGGTGGACGTCCCCAATCCCGACGGAGCGCTGCGTCCCGGAATGCCGGTTGAAGTAGAGCTTCAAGAAGTGGCCCAGTGAGCGAGCCCCTCGCCATCTCCGTGAGCGGTCTGACCCGTAGCTTTGGCGACAACCAAGCGCTCAAGGGCATCGATCTGACCGTCGCGGCCGGCGAAATCGTGGGTCTCGTCGGACCGGACGGCGCTGGAAAGACGACCGCCATCCGAGCTATCGCCGGACTCCTAGACGCCGACGCGGGAGAGGTCAGCGTGCTGGGACTACCCCCAGACAGTGCCCAAGTACGCGAAGACCTGGGTCTGATGCCCCAGCAGCACAGCCTGTACGGCGACCTGTCCATCGCGGAGAACCTCAACTTCTTTCGACAGCTGTTCGGCATCTCGCGCAAGGTCGGACGCGAGCGCATTGACCGACTGCTCGGACTCACCCGGCTCACAGCCTTTGTAGACCGCCCCGCTCAGGCCCTGTCTGGCGGCATGTACAAGAAGCTCGCTCTGGCGTGTGCCCTGCTCCACGAACCCCGTGTCCTCCTGCTCGACGAGCCTACGAACGGCGTGGACCCCGTGAGCCGTCGTGAGCTCTGGGCCCTTCTCGGCGAGTTCGTGGGCGACGGCATGGCTGTCCTGGTGAGCACTCCGTACATGGACGAGGCAGCCCGCTGCCACCGTGTCGGCCTTCTTCACGAGGGACGCATGCTGACCATGGGCGCCCCCAACACCATGGTTCAGGAGTTCGACCACCCCGTCTTCATCGTTCTCGGCGGTGCACGCGAGCACGTTCAGGCCATCGTTCAGACCGCCCCTGAAGTGCGCGCGTACTCTCCGGCAGGCGCTCGGCTGAGGGTGGTGGTGGCTCCGGATGGCGTGCCTGCGCTGACCGACCGCCTACGTCCGCTCGGATGCACGCTGCAGCCCGCTCGGGCCACCTTCGAAGACCTCTTCCTCGCACACTTGGCCGAAGCATGAGCGCGTCCCCCGCCATCGTCGTTGACAAGCTGACGCGTCGCTATGGTGACTTTACGGCCGTCAATGACGTGTCGTTCCAGGTCGAGAAGGGCGAAATCTTCGGCTACCTCGGGGCCAACGGTGCCGGCAAGACCACCACCATCCGCATGCTGTGCGGTCTGCTCTCACCCAGCGAAGGCGACGCGATTGTGGCGGGCCACCAGCTGTCCAAGAACCCCGAGCGTATCAAGCGGGCCATTGGCTACATGTCGCAGAAGTTCAGCCTGTACACAGAGCTCACGCTGAAGGCCAACCTCGAGTTCTTCGGCGGCGCGTACGGTCTGTGGGGCAAAGCGCTGCGCCGTCGCATTGCAGAAGTGGTGGAGCTTGTAGACCTGCAAGGCCGCGAGAACGTGGTCACTGGCGACCTTCCCGGCGGTATGCGCCAACGCGTCGCACTCGCTGGCGCCATTCTGCATTCCCCCGACATTCTGTTCTTAGACGAGCCTACGGCCGGCGTTGACCCCTTGGCTAGACGCCGCTTCTGGACCCTCATCCGCTCACTCGCTGAGTCCGGCACCACCATCTTCGTCACCACCCACTACATGGACGAAGCCGAGTATTGCGCACGCGTCGGACTCATGGTCGCCGGTCGCTTGCCAGCGCTGGACACCCCTGACGGCCTCAAGAAGCACTTCGTACCTGGCCGACTGTGGGTCGTTCGTGGACCCGATCTGCTCACCGGAGACGCCGCAGCCCGCCTGTCCGCCCTTCCCGGCGCCATCGACGTTCAGACCATGGGTGCCGGCCTGCGCCTGCGCGTGCAACACGACGCCCCCATTACCGAGCAGACTCTTCAGCAAGCGCTCGCTCGGCCCGTTGAGATCGACCAAGACGAGGCCAACCTCGAAGACGTCTTCTTGGCCGTGGTGGACGCGGACTCACAACAGGCCGGTACGGCCAAAGCCTTCGGGGGGAGCTGAACATGTGGCTCTTCCTCACCCGCGTAGGCGCGATGGCCGGCAAGGAGACCTTGCACATTCGCCGGGACCCGCTGACCCTGTGGCTCGGCCTCGCGCTGCCTCTGTTTCTGCTCATTCTGTTCGGCTTTGGCATCTCGTTCGACCTCGACCACATCCCGCTGGCCGTCGTCGACCAAGACAACACCACGGAGAGCCGGGAGCTGCGCCAGCTGTTCACCGCAGGAAGTGAGTTCGTCTTCGCCGGCGCTCTCGACAACCCTGACGACGCCCTCGACGCCTTCGCCAAGAGCCAAGCCCACGCAGTGCTGACCATTCCCGAGGGCTACGCCGCTGCCCTGTCGCGCGGTGAGAATGTTGAGGTGGGTCTCATCTTGGACGCCGCAGACGCCAACTCTGCCCAGCAAGCCCTGGCTCGTGCCGACGCGTTCGCCCAGCTCGCCAGCGCACAAGCAGCCCAGAGGCGCGGCCTCGATATCGCTGGCTCCATGCCCGTTTCGGCCCGCACTTGGACTCGCTACAACCCCGCCGGACGCTCGGCACTGTTCTTGGTTCCCGGCGTCACCGCCTACGTCATGGCCTTGGTCTCGGTGTTGCTCACCGCACTCGCGGTGTCGAAAGAGTGGGAGCAAGGGTCGATGGAACAGCTCTTCGCAACCCCCGTTCGCCGCGCCGAAATTGTGGTCGGAAAGCTCCTGCCATACCTGGGAATGGGCATCATCCAGGTGCTCTTGGTCCTCGTAGCCGGCACGTGGATTTTCGGCCTGCCAACCAACGGGAACGGACTGGTGGTGGCACTCGGCAGCCTGCTGTTCATGGTCGGCATGCTCGGACAGGGGCTGCTCATCTCGATTGTGGCCCGAAACCAGATGGTGGCGTCGCTCACCGCTGTGATGACCGCCATGCTGCCGAGCATGTTGCTCTCCGGCTTCATGTTTCCCGTTGAGAACATGCCGCTACCCTTGCGAACGCTCAGCAACATGGTGCCGGCTCGCTACTACATTCAAGTGCTGCGCGGCACCCTGCTCAAAGACAACGGCTTTGCCGAGCTCGCCGTTCCCCTGATGCTGCTCGCCGCCTTCGCCACACTGATGATGGTGGTCTCAACCGTGATGTTCAAGCGGAAGTTGGCATGAGCGCCGTCACTGCCGCAGGCCCCTTTCGCTGGCTGGTTCAGCTGTGGGCGGTTGTTGTCAAAGAGGTCCGTCAGACGGTGCAAGACAAGCGCATCATGGCCCTCATCGTGATTGCGCCGTTCCTGCAGCTGGTCCTGCTCGGCTTCGCAATCGACTTGGACGTAGACCAGGTTCCGACCATCGTTGTGGACATGGACCGAACGCCCGAGAGCCGACATGCCGTCGCCGCCCTGATGGCCGATGGCTCGCTCACCGCCGTGGGCACCGCTGGCTCACCGTCCGACGCCGACGCAGCCCTGGACCGAGGTGACGCCGCTGTCGTCCTGATTGTGCCCGAGGGCTACGCACGCGACCTGGCACGCGGCGAGCCCACCCAAGTGCAGGTGCTGCTCGACGGCACAGACCCCACACGCTCGGGAATCGCCGGTGGCGCGGCCGTTCGCTACTTTGGCGAACAGGGCTTCTCTCTCGCCAAGCAGCGCCTCGCAGCCGTAGCGCCCGACGTGCAGATCTCAGCCATCGATGTGCGCTCCCGCCTGGCCTACAACCCAAGCCTATCGACACCCATCTACATGGTGCCGGGCATTGCCGGCATGCTGCTGCTCATCATCACCACCATTGTGACCGCCATGGGCCTGTCTAGAGAGCGCGAAGTCGGCACCCTGGAGCAGATTCGCGTCACCCCGTTGCCAACAGCCGTCCTGATGCTCGGAAAGGTCCTGCCATTCGTCGCTGTGGGCCTCTTTGACGTGACCCTAGCGCTCACCGCAGGCGTGTACATCTTCGACGTCCCCATTCGCGGAAGCATGCTCGACTTCTACATTGTGACGTCGTTGTTCTTGTTGACCACGGTCGGCGTAGGCTTGTTCCTCGCTGCCGTCTCCAAGACACAACAACAGGCATTCGTCGGGGCATTCCTGTTCATTCTCCCAGCGATTCTGCTGTCGGGCACCATGACGCCAATTCACGCCATGCCCGACTGGATGCAGCCCATGACGCTGCTCAACCCGCTCCGGTTCTATCTGGAGGCGATTCGGGCGATTCTGTTGAAGGGGGCATCGCTGTCTGACGTGCCTGTACAGACCGCGGCCCTGCTGGTGTACGGGCTGCTGATCTTGGGCTTCGCGAGTCTGTTGTTTCGCAAGCGTCTGGACTGACCGGCGAACCTGCGTCACACAGGCGCCAGCACAATCGCCCCTTCCCACAGGCCGCTGTGGCGATTTGTTGCGCTGTCGTCACTGCCGTTCTGCTAAAATCCGCGTCCCTCTCGAGAAATGATGCGCACACTGGCCCTCTTGCTCCTCGGAGCCTCTTCCGCATGGGCGGCAGACGCTGACTTTGACACCATCGAAGACGACGTAGACAACTGCCTCGGCATCTCCAATCCCAACCAGGTGGATGCCAACGCGGACGGCCGGGGCGACGCCTGTGTAGACGTGACCGCAGTGGTTCATCCAAGCGCCATTTTGGGCAGTGGAGTGACCGTAGGCCCGCAGTCTGTGGTCAGCGCACGGGTACAGTTGGCCGACGGTGTCACGGTGGCGGATGATGTGATTATCGCCCGAAAAGCACGCATTGGAGCCGGTACATCTCTGGCCAGCGGGGTCACTCTCGCTCGCAACGTGGTGATTGGGTCGGGGGGAAACATCGGGGCCGACGTTGCCCTTGGCTACGCCGCTCAGCTTGGAGACAACGCGCAGATTGGCGCCTGGGCCACACTCGGTGCACTCGTTCAGATTGGGGATGACGCCGTCATTGGCCAAGGCGTTGTGATTGCCAGAGCCGCGCGCATTGGCAACACCGTCAGCATGGGAAATGGCGTTGTTGTCGGCCCAGAAGCGGTCATTGGAGACGACGTCGTCGTTGGCCAGCAAGTCCGCTTGCGCAAGCGGGTCCGCGTTGACTCCAACTCGGAGATTGGTGAGCAGTCGCGCATTGGCCGCGACGTCATCATGGAAGTCAGCGTGCGCGTGGGAGACTCGGTCACCATCCGGGCCGGTTCTCGCCTTCGCACCAACGTAGTTGTAGAAGACAACACCCTCATTCCTCGCAACACCATTCTGAGCGGACAAGCACGGTACGCTGACGTGGGCATGGCCGAGAAGACAGTGTGCACATTGGACTTCGATGGCAACATCGACTGCTGGGGCCAAAACACCAGCGGCATTGTCAGCGACGCACCCAGCGGCACCTTCGCCAGCCTGTCCGAAGGTTGGGGGGACATGATGTGTGCCCTCGACGCCAACGGCGATGCCACCTGCTGGGGAGACACCCGGTTTGGTCGTGGAGATGTTCCAGACGTTCCCATGTCCACCATTGTCGGCACGGGTATCGAGTCGTGGTGTGGCCTCGGTAGAGATGACCAAGCCCTGTACTGCTGGTCCGGCGGGGCCGCGATCAGCCCCGGCGAAGGCCCGATTCCTGGGCCGTGGGTCCAGCTAAGCCCAGGCGGGAGCCACCTGTGTGGCCTGCGGGCGAACGGACAGGCGGAGTGTTGGGGCAACGCCACCGATGGTCGGCTCGACGTGCCTGTCGGCGTCACCTTCCAGCACATTGCCGCCGGAAGCACGAGGACCTGCGGCGTGCGCACCGATGGCGTGACCGAGTGTTGGGGCAACACGACCAATGGTGGTGGCTGGCCGAGTCCTCCCACCGAGCCTGCACTGAGCGCTCACTACGACACCAACTGGGGCTGCATTCGTAGGGCTGACCGTACGCTCAACTGCTACCGAAACAGCACCCCGAGCGTGTCTGCCCCCACAGACGTGGCCATGGCCGTGGTGAAGTCCGGCGCGTACATGATGTGCGGCCTGGATGACGACGGCGCTCTGTACTGCTTCGGCAACAACGACAAGCTCCAGAGCCAGCACCCCACTGAGTACCAAGGCCCGTGGCAAGAGTGGGCATTCTCGTCAAGAGGACACTGCGGAATCCGGCCTAGCGGTCAAATCGAGTGCTTTGGACGCCCCACCGCCACCAATACCGTCGCAAGCCAGGGCCAGTTCGTTGACCTGAACATGAACCCCGGAGGCGAGTGCGCCCGCGACGCGACGGGTGTCGTGAGCTGCTTCGGCAGCAGCACCCTCACCACAGGCGTTCCGACCGCGCCCATGAGCACGCTGTCAATGGGCAACACCTTTGCCTGCGGCCTGACCGCAGACACCGGCCAAATCGCGTGCTGGGGAACCAGCAACGACGGCGTCTTAAACAGCCCCGCCGGCACCTTCATCGACATGGACGCCGGCGAGTACAACGCCTGCGCCGTGAACACTGCGGGTGCGATTGAGTGCTGGGGCGCGGACGACAGAGGCCAGTCTACCCCAGTAAGCAGCAACGACTTTACCCAGGTTGCGGTTGGTCGATGGGCCGGCTGCGCGTTGGATTCCGCAGGTGCGCCCACCTGTTGGGGCCAGTCACGCAACGGAAATCAAGGCACCATCAACCGCGTGGTCAACGAGGCACCCGCTGGACCGTTCGACAGCTTGGTCGTGGCCTGGGAACACGCCTGTGGCCTTGCCAGCGACGGCACCGTCACCTGCTGGGGTGAGAGCAGTATCGGGCGCCTGGAGGTGCCAGATACCACCTTCCAGCACATCTACGCGGAGCCCGGCAGCGAGCGCATGACCTGCGGCGTCACCACCGCTGGCGACAACACATGCTGGGGCTGGGTGAAGTTCTAGTCCCACCTGCAGTGCCACAGGCCGTGTGTTGATAGGCTGACTGCGGCGGGGGCAAACCGCCGAACGGCACAGACCGTAAACAGGTGGAGCCCATGCAGAAAGCCATCATCTTCGAGCCAACCATCGACGTGAACCTGCGGACCAACCTGCACGTGGCGTGGAGCAAGGTGCAGGCCGCCCTGACCGCCATGGACGGCGACGTTCGGTGCACAGAGCTCACGTTCATCGTTCTGAATGACGAGCCCACAGACTCGCCTTCCCCAGGCTCTCCCCTTGTTGCACAGGTGACAGAAGCGCTGGGCGAGCCCATCTCCGCGCACCCTTCGCCGGGGCGCAAGATTGCGCGCATGCTCCGAAGAAATGACGGAGCCACTATCTGGAATCTGGAGCCTGACGCGGACCAGCTGAGCCGTTGCTACGCATGGGTTCGCACGCATGAGCGCGAAATCGTTGACGCCCTGCACCAGGGCCGGGTGTCCATGGACGTGGAACAAGAGGTGGCGCTTACCGGAGGTGGGTGGGTTCGAATCACCACGAAGCTCAATCCGATTCGTTGCACCGCAGTCATCGAGGCCTGCGTCCACGGGGATGGCGTGCAATCACCCGAGTTCACCACCGTATGGCATGCGCTGCAGGCGTCGTTTGGCACGATCAAAACAGACTCACTCCGCAAAGAAGAGCTCGACGAAGACGGAGACGGCACCGGTTCAATCTACAGCTACGCCCAGCCCCACTCGCTGGACCCGCTGCCCAAGTTCAAAGCTTCCAAAGACCCGTTCAAGAAGCCTCCCGCTCCGAAACGACCCAAGTTCCTCCTCTTCGATGGTCCGCTTCCGCTACCCGGGGACACACCCGCCGAACGCCTCGCTAGCCTGGACGCCGTCATTCAAGCGCTTGGAGAGACGCTGACGCCCACGCGCTTAGAGTTGGGCACCTACGAGGACATAGAGCCGGCATTTCGAGAGAACCTTGTTCAGTTTTGCGGCGTGCCACCGCTCATGCAGAGGCGCAGCATTCATCCGGTAGCACTCAAGGATGGCCAGAGAAGCGACCTGGTGTCGCGCGGCAAGCACACTCACAACGCCCCCACGCTCGCAGCCGTCGCCAAACACGGTGAGCCGTCCCACTGCGCATGGCGTGCCAATCGATTCACCGGACGATGGGACGAAGACGTCATCCCCGACTGTGTTCGGTGGGTGTGGCGACGCGACGACCACTCCGAGCGCGACGCCTTCGCAGCCAGTCTCGTCCCAGGCACCCTACCCGACATTAAGTGGCCTTACACAAGATTAGAACCGGCTTTTGAGGGCACCGTCAGCTGGTCTTCTGAACGGATTTCGGTACGCGCCGTCATTGGTGCAGAGTCCGGCGTTGTGCACATCGAATTCCCCCTGCTCGCGAAGCCGGGAGACGACGCATTCACGGCCTTCGCAGACCGTCTGTACGCGGTTGTGGGTGAACGTACGGATACCCATCCAAGACGTAGACAATGGAAGAAAGCGAGCCGAGACGCCGCACACCACCGGACGCTCAAAGACATCAAGTGGTAGGAAGACTGCACCCATGAAACAGCACATCGTGACGTTGGAGCCGGCGCTTCACATCAATCTTCACTACGACCTACACCCCGCGTGGAGCCGAGTGCAGGCCGCTCTCAGCGGTATCGGCGGTGAGGTCCAGTGTACCGAGCTGGAGCTCTCGGTGGTCGAAGACGTCACGCATGAGCAACTCACAGCGGTGATTCTGCCCACGGTCCTGCAGCCCGAAGACGACCGGTGCGCCGGTCAGGCCATTCCATCCGACCGCCGACTCGCCGTAGTCCCCAATGGCCATCCCCTCGTCACAGAGGTCTCTGAGGTTCTTGGGGAACCCGTCTCTGTCGGCTTCTTGGTTCAGCGAGAAGACGACGAGGAGTTTGGAGAAGACGACGCGCAAGCCGTGGTCTGGAACTGGTCCGTGGACAGCCCAGACCTCGACCGCTGCTACGCATGGGCACGCATCCACGAACTCGATTTCGTCTCATCTGTCGAATCGGGACGTGTTCAGATGACCGTGACACAGCAAGTTGAGGTTCCTCATGGCGGATGGGTCCGCATACGAACGCAGCTTGCACCAACCGGGTGCACTGCCATTGTAGACGCCTGTGTTCACGGCGAAGGTGCGTCATCCGCACCGTTCATGACCGTGTGGAGTGCACTGCAAGCGGCTTTCGGGACCTTAAAGACGGATGGAGTGCGTTGCGACGCACTCAACGAACACGGGGAGCGCACGGGCTCCGTGAACGCCGACTTCTCCGGTGTGTCGGCAAAAAAGGGAAGCAAATTCAAGGCTCCCAAGGACCCCTACAAGAAGCGACCACTTCCCAAAAAACCAATACCCAAGAAGCCCAAGAGACCCAAATTTCTCCTGTTCAAGGGCGGTGTTCCGCTGCCCGGCGACACCCCGGCAGACCGTCTGACCACTCTGAACCGAGTTGTACAGGCTCTCGCAGAGGGCTTGGCTCCAACAGTGTTGCAGTTCAACGCCTATGAAGTGCTGAACGAGCCACTCAGACAGCGGGTCGTTGACCACTGCGGCATCCATCCGGGGATGCTCATGTCCAGCGTCGAGGCTGCAGTCCTCACCGACGGACAGCGCACAGACATGGTGAAGCTGGGGGAACACAACCACGCTGCCTACACCCAGGCTGCCCTCGCCAAGCTGGGAGAGCCCAACGAGTGTAGCTGGCGTTCCAATGCACCCGTGAACCACTGGGAGGATGTCCGAGTCCCTGACTGTGTTCGCTGGACTTGGCTGCGACAAGACCATGCAGAGCTCGATGCCTTCACAGCGTGCCTATCGCCTGATTTCCTGCCCACTCTGCCGGCCAAGAATCCTCATAAGAGCGATGTTCGCTGGCCCAGCACACGCCTCGAGGTCACGTTTGAGGGGGTTGCGACATGGGCCGATGAACCCATTCAGATCCGCGCCATCATTCGCGAAGGCGGCGGCATTGCGCATATCGAACTTCCACTTCTCGCGACCCCTGGCGATGCCACAGTGAGGGCCTTGGCCGACCGCCTCGCTGAAGTCGTAGGCGAGCGTATCGACGCGAAACACCACCAACAGCGTTGGCAGTGGGCACAACGGGACACCATCTACAAGCTTCATACCAAGCCCATCAAGTAGGGTCGCGTTTCAAAAACCTATTCTGGACGAGCGAACCCGATGCCTCGCACGGTCGTGTGTGGTACCTGTCGACCTTGAAATGGGAGGGCTCATGACTCGGTTGGTCTGCATGGTGTGTCTGTTGTTCGCGACGCAAGCGTCGGCGGCAGACGTCGATGAGTTTACGACCCAGATGCGCGAGCTGCAGCGTGACTACGGCAACGTGGTGGTCGCCGTCCGAGGACGCGATGCTCCCGCCCTGCACGACGCGCTGGAGGCAAGCCCGGTAGCTGGCGTGTCGTTTCGCACGGTGCGGCCGAGTATTGCCCGCAAGACCGTGGAACGCGCAGGTGCACAGTGCGGGCTGTTGGCGACGGCTGTCCCAACGGGCTGGCGAACCACACTGCTCGGGCGGTGCGTTGTCTCGGAGCCGCCGCTGCTGAGCGCCGCCTACCAACAGGGCAGTCTCATGGTCCACGGGTCCGAGGTTCTGTCGACGGCGGGCGTTCTGACTGCGGCCGAAGTCGCGCTGCGGTTTGGCGATGCTGACACCCTCGCAGACCTCGAACGGCGCCGCAGGAGTGCCCAGGTTTGGGGAGGCACAGCACTCGCCACGGGGCTCATCTTCAGCCGCTTTGTCGGCCCCGTGTTGCTCGTCGGGTCGTTCTTTGCTGCCATTGTGGTGAGCGTAAACGGTGGCGAGATGGGGGCAGTGACGGCCGTCGCAGTCACCGGTGCGGTCCTGACCGTGGTGGGTATACCCCTGGCCATCGCGGGCGGACTGGTCATGGTGCGCGGCGGTCAGGGACGGGGAAAAGTGCATCGGTACTACACCCCCGAAGAACTCCAGACGGGAGTGAGCCAGCACAACGACCGACTCGCGGCACAGCTCGGGTACGAACGCGGCGCTTCACTGCAGCGCGGTCCACATGTGGAGTGGGCGCTGCTCCTGACCCCGGTCGGCCCGCGTGCGGTCGGGCGTTTCTAGGCGACCGACGGTTCCGCCACCGGTCCCATCAGCCTGCCGTCGTCAATGAAGAGATAGCCGGGTCTACCCACGACTCACGGCACCAACAACAGCCCGTCGCCGCCATCACCACCGCCGCCACCTACGCCGGGACACTCCTCAGGGCCCCCCACTCCGCCGGTCACATCCAGCATGCCGGAGCTCAGCAGTGAGGGCGCTACGATTCGAACGGCTCCGCCGGCACCACCACC
>OJBS01000078.1_pt1 | contig 51765 bp, 32 predicted proteins | sample 1590941 | NCBI WGS metagenome assembly OJBS01 (sample SAMN05416785, study PRJEB24817) | seawater metagenome | isolation source: Sea water | place: Canada:Atlantic | collected 2013-11 | reverse complement strand
GTATTCGACGGAGGGTTCGCGGTGGGATTCGTGGGTGGTGAAGGCATGACCAATTGTTTCAATAATCTTGTCTGATCCCTGAATATCAGAGATCGGCAATCTGTTGACGTCACCAACTTGAAAACTCACCGTGGGGTTAAGGTCTTGTAGAATTGACCTTGAGACGCTCGTGTTCATGGAACAAACAGTATTGTTAATTTCTGACGGAAACACGGAGCTCCCCTTGTCGCCGAAAATACCCACCGTCCGATGAATACGAGCGGCAAACTCGCTACCAATCATCGAAAATGCAACCCCCCGAACGAAGTAATGATGCCGTCCCTGAAACCGAGTCCCTCGGCCGCTATCTTCCATCACTGAGAATGTCAGGCCTTCGCGTCCCCAACGAACCACATCTTCAAACGGCTCAAACCAGGCCTTTCCCTTGCCCCCTTTTATGATCGGCTGCCAAGCTGTGGGTGATGCTGGTGCCTCCCATACTTTCATAGTCATGCGGGTGTCGTCACCGGTACAAATACCTTTAGATGCAGGACATTGGTCCTTTATGAGCGTAACGTTCCGGTAACGCATGTGGTGAGTCTTGGTCCACCAATAAATTAGGGGCCATTCCGGTACCACACTCAATGACAGCGTATCAAATTGATACATACCCACACCTGCCAGTGTAGCCGCCCGTTTCCGGTGGGTTCTCTCATTATCCCTGGATTGGTCTGCTCTATTGGTTGGCATTTGTGCGACCGAATCTTGAGATGTAGGCTTGTGATTGCGCAACACGGTCACCACAACACTTACTACTTCGTCCGGTACACCCTCAAACGCTCCGCGATCAAAATCGCCCACCGCCCGCACATCAAATTCACCAAGTAGCTTCGCACGCAGTTTCGAATATGTCTTCAAGAATAGCCAGCTGCGCATAGTCAGCAACGCACTGGTACCACCGGGCCGAACCAGCTGAAGCCCACGCTCCAAGAACGCTGCGTACAGGTCCGCTTTCCCTCTCGGATACCTCTTAGCGATGTATTTGCTGTCTTTCATCTTGGACGTGCCCTGGTACGGCGGGTTGCCGACAACCACGTCCCAGGTCCCTTCCCGAACCAGCTCGACAAAGCGCACACCGGCAGCCAGCTGCTCGCCGTGCAACCTGAGCCCTAGGTCTGCGGTTCCGGTGTGCTTGGCCAAGAACTGCTGAAGCAGCATGTGTACGTGATTCACGGCCTCTTCAGTGGTCAGGCCCTTTCGTGAGGCCAACATCAGAATCTGCGAACCCCCGTCCGCGTCTGCGTCGCCACCCTGGGCAAAGACAGCGTCGCGCACGGCACTGTCTACCTGGAGCAGACTGCCTAGGTGGTCGGCGTCTGCTAGGGCGTCAACAACGTCTCCCATGAGCTTTGTGGGTAGGTCGGTCTCGTTGTAGACGGCGTCGAGCAAGCGCTGGCGGTCGTCTGCTGAGAGCGAACCAAGGCCCAGGTTTGCAGCCACCAGGTTCAGGCGGCTCGGGCGCACGTTGGGCGCGGCAAGGCGGGCCTTGAGCCACAGGGAGGCGGCGGCGATTTGAACGGCGCGTGGGTCTAGGTCAATGCCGGCGAGGTTGTGCGAGACAATGCGCTCGGCAATGGCGGTGTCGGTCCAGTCGGGGTCGCCTACAACGCGGCGGTGGCGGGCTTCTTCGTGGTACAGCGAGACCAATAGGTCAAAGGCGACAACGAGAAAGTGACCCGAGCCCAAGGCGGGGTCGAGAATGCGGACGTCTCGGATGGAGCTGGGTGCGGTGTCTACGGCGTCTTGCGGGATGGGCTGGCGCAGGGTGTAGGCCCAGTGATGTTCGTCGTCGTACAGAGGCATGAGTGCGGTGTCGCTGACGGTGCCGTCTTCTCGATCTTTGCGGAAGCTGGCTTTTCGCGCGTCTAAGCGGTCGAGCAGTCCGGTGGACTCGGCCTCTGGGGTCCAGTCGTTCTTCTGGCAGATGGCGAGCCACAGGGGGTTGACGCTGTTCTGAAGCAGCCAGTCGACCATGTAGCGCTCGGTGAACATCTGCGTCTTGCTGGCGATTTCGTGGTTTTCGACCTTTCCGCCGCTGTTGAGCTTGGCGTCTAGGGCTTCGCGGGCGGGGTCGTTCCAGTACTGGTACACCCAGCCGAGGGTCAGGTCGTCTGTCCAGCACGACTGTAGAACGCCGCTATCTAGCGATTCGATGAGCACGCGCAGGGTGGCGGGTGGCATGGGAACGAGGGGGAGCAGGTCAATGGGGCCGTACAGACCGGGAAGGTCTAGGGCCAGCTCGCCGAACACCATGTCCAAGAGCGGCTGCATGCCTTGGCTGTCGTCTTTGCACAGGGCGGGGGCCAGCTCGCGAAAGTCTTTGTACGCCCTGGACTGCCAGCCACCGGTGATGACCGGGCGTCGGCCTTCTTCACGGGCTTCGAGAACACGCAGCAGGACCAAGCGGTTGAGCCAGGTACTCGCAACACGCAGCACGGTGTCTCGCCGAGCACGGGCGGGGTCTGGCTGGCTGGTCCACCACCCTTCTAGGCGCTGGCGGCCCATCTTTGCGCGTGCATTGAGCTGGGCGGACTGGGTAGGCACGGCCAATAGGTAGGTGCGGTCGAGGGACGCGTTTAGGTCGGTCAGGAGCCGCTCGCGTAGGCCGCGAATGGTTGTGGACAGGGCCTTCTTGGCGTCGGTCGTCATTTGGCTCATTTCAGGCGTACTCGCTTTCCGTCGTTCAGCTCAATGACTACGCGAGCGCGCAGGTCTTGCAGCAGTCGATCGAGGTCGGCAATGTTGTCTACAAGGCGGTTGCCTAGGCGGCTGTTCACTTGGACCACGGGCTGACCGGGGTTGAGCAGCTCGTCTAGGCGCTCGTTGGCGTCGGCCTCGGCTTGCTGGAGCGCCACAATGGCTTGAGCGCGGGTGGCTCTGAGTGTGGGCTGAACCGCGTTACCATCAATGCCGGCGCTGGGCTTTGCAATGGGGTGGAGCACCTGGTGGCGCTGGTCACCGGTGAGCGTGTCAAAGCCGTCGCGGGCGCGAATGCGGTCTCGGGCCGCTTCTTCGGCGGCCACCTGCTCGGTGTGAATGCGAGTGCGGGTTGCCATGTAGGCGGCGACTACAGCGTCCATGTCGTCTGACCGGGCGTCAATGCCGTTCCATGGGCGCTCCCCCTTGAGCTGGTCGGTCAGGCGTTCGTGGGCCTTGGCAATGTCTGCGTCTACCGGACCTAGGTCGGTGAGCTGAGCGAGCTGGTGGGTGACCAAGTTGTGCATGCGGACCACTTGCTCAACGGCAGAGTCGGTCAGAGAGGATGCCAGCATATTGAGCAGCTGAATGCCGTCGTTCAGCGTGTCTAGGTTCTTCTTGACCGCTTGCACGGTGGGCTCAATGTGCCGTGAGCGCTGGGTGTCTTCTAGGGCAATGGTGAGCTTGCGCAGGGCCTCGGGAGACACGTAGGCGGGAATGCGGTTCATGCGGGTGAGCAGGTGGCGCAGGGCCTTGCTCTGAACCGGAAAGTGGGCGAAGACGGCGTCTGCGATGGCGTCGCTATCGCTCTCGATCTGAGCCTGAAGCCGAGCGGTGAAGAACTGCTTGATACGAATGCGGTCCTTCATCTTGACCACACTGGGAGATGCGGGGGCAATCTCGGAGCGTCGCAGGGCGCGGTCACCACGGAACTGGTCTTTGACGCCGGGGTCATTGTGCGAGCCCAGCACCTTGCCGCCTTCGGTGCGAATCTGAATCTTCTTGGCACGCAGCAGACCCGCCAGACAAGCGCGCAGGAGCGATGGCGAGAAGCCGTAGGGAGGCTGGCTGAAGCGGGTGAATAGTAGGCCGCCGCTCAAGCCGTCTTGGGACTCAATCTCGCCCAGCAGCAGGCTTGGGACCGGGCCGTCGCAGGTGGGCTCATAGCGCCCGCCGTCTAAGGTGAGCAGACCTAGGCCGTCTTGAAGGAACTTGGCGCTGACACCGCTCATGACTTGCTTGTCGAGAAGTTGGTCGAGCTCGCCTTGGGTGATATTGGTGGGCTCAAAGTGCGGGTAGAGGTCCGGTAGCAAGCGCTCGCCCAAGCGGGACAGAGCGCTAGCGAAGGATGAGCCCAGGTCTCCCACAGACAGGGGCTGACCGCGGAAGTACGGGTGGCCAATCATGAAGGCGCGCTCGACCTCTGTGGCGAAGGCACGCTCCAGGTCGCGCTGCCGGCTCTGCTCCAGGTTGAGCAGCTCGAGCTTGTCGTGGGATAGGCTGGTGCGCTGGGGGTCATAGCGGCCGACCATGTAGCGGCTTCGGGCCAAGTTACGGCCCAGGTCGGTGACCTCTGCGGTACTGCCCACCGCCCACACAGCGCGGTTGCGCAGCTGGGTCTCACTGGACAGGCGAACCCAGTTGGCGTCTGTGTTTTCGGAGCCGGAGATGAAGCGAAGGTCGACTCCAAAGCTGGCTTCGTTGCGGTTGGTCTTGATCTGAACATCTTGGCTGTTGCGACCGTCGCTGTACCAGGCCTCAATCTTGAACGGCACGCCGCGATAGCGGGGCACGTCTGCTTTGGGCAAGACGGTGTTGGTCAGGCACTCTTGAACGAGTCGGCTGATGTGCTCGGCGGGCACATGCTGCTTGATGCGCTCGGTCTCCCACTCTTGGCCGCTGCTCGACTGGAGCTTGAAGCCGCGCTTGTCGCTATAAGCGAGGAGGTTGGACTCTTTGAGGCTCTGAAGGGCCGCTTTGACTGCGGGCACGTTGTTGCCACAGTCCACACGGTCGAACAGCGCTTGGGCAACGAACTCAGCGGTGGTCGGACGCTGCTCGGCAATGAGCTCAAGTAGGCTGACTGCACGGGCACAGCGCAGGGCCAAGGCGTTGCCGGTTCGGGTGCAGTGCTCGGCAATGCGGGTGAGCGTCTTTTGGGTGGCGCCGGGGAGAGCGGACTGCTGAACGGCGAAGATGTCGTCCAGGGTGATGAGGCGTCCAACGGCTGCTTGTGCGAGCTTCTGGGTGCGGAAGAGCTCGCCCAAGAGCTGGAGCAGACCGCGAATGGCGTGGTCGTCTCCTTGTGAGCGAGTGGCGCGGTTGCGCAGGGCTTGGGTAATCTCCAGCAGCAGGTCCACGTGGCCCGGAAGCATGGGGTAGACCTCAACAAAGTCGGCCTCTGTGATGTGCTCACAGTCCAGGGCGTACAGCTTCAGATCGGTGCGGTGGGCGTGGAATAGCGCCTTGAGCTGACCGGTTCCCGCGGGGGTCTTTTCGAGCAGGCGGCGGTGGACGACGTCGCGGATATTGGCGCTGCTCAGGTGAACGCGCAGAGAGGCCGGAAAGCGGTCCTTGAGCTTGCCGAGGGTGTGGCCCATATTCTGGGCGTCTAGCTGCTCTTGACCGGTCACAAGCAGCCATACGCGGCCCTTGAGGCGGGCGCCGAGGTCTTGGATGAAGCTCTGCAGCTTGAGCATGCGGCCGTCGTCTTGGTGGATGTACTGACTGACTTCGTCGACCACTAAGAACAGGGTGGCGCCGGGGGCGCGCTGGTCGAGCATGGCGGCGATTTCTTGGCAGGCTTCGCTTGGGGACAGATCGCTCTGAACCTTGCCTTCGTGGTTTCGAACCCAGGACATATTGTTGGAGTACAGGTCGGGATTGATGACGTGCAGCAAGCGACTGAACTCGTCGGCGACGAAGTGGTCGTTCTTCTGTTCTTGCCAGGACTCACCGGTGGTCCGTTCGTAGGCAGCAATGGCGTCGTCATATTTTCCGCTCTGCTCGAGACCGAGCTCTGCACGGGCGACGATGGACTTGTTGCTGTAGCCCAGGCGTTCTTGGACCTTACGGACAGCAGTGGCGTGGATATGTTCGTCCGCTCGCGCGGTACCGCCAATATCGAACACAACGGCAATAGGCTCAATGGGGTCCGTGAGCGACTTCCACGCCTCACGCAGTTCGGGAGCAAGCGGAGAGCGGTCGCGGTCTAGCCAGGCGGAGGACAGAGGCGTGCCGTCCGGCAGCAATCGTCCATCCAAGGACAATCCAAGAAGCTTGGCAAAGCTGGACTTACCCGAGCCGTAGAAGCCCGAAATCCAGCACGCCGGGTTGGCCTGCGACGTACGCTGACGGGCCATCTCGGACAGCAGGCGCACGTAGCCTTCGTGAATGCCGTGGGAAACACGCTGGTGACGTGGGTCGGACTCGGGGTAGCCGCCGGTGACGATGTACTCGCTGACCTCGCCTGCCAGCTTGACCGGTGCGTCTTCTTGAAAATAGACCACCGCGGTGATGTCACGGGTGATGTCAGTGGCGAACAGATGTTCAAGCATGGAGACGCTCGGGGTAGATGCGGGGTCGGTAGTCGCTGTCAGCCGCTGACTCGTCCATGAAGGACAGAGCATTTCCAGCGTGGCGCGTGCCTGGGTAGAGCAAGATGACCGGCACACGCGGGGTGCCGGAACGAGACGCTGCGCCGTCTAGGTGTTTGAGCAGCGCGGATGTACGGAAGAAGGGGTACAAGGCCCCACAGCGACCGATGAATACAACCATGCGACTGGCCTTGTCTGGGTGGGCCTCCGCGGCCGCGCGAATGCCATCGATGACGTCTCCGGCGAGGCCGTCTGCCCCTTCGATGATGGGGTAGATGTATTCCTGCAAGGTCGACAGTCCCCGCCCATTTTCGAAATGGAACTGCTCTTTGCCAATGATGCGTTCAATCCCCTTCTCCCCGAACTCTCGCTCAAGTCGAGCAAAGAACAGATGCTGTAGATCGACCGTGTGAACGTGCCAGCCAGCTTCGGTGAGGCGGCGCGACGTGTGAAAGACAGCGTCACGCAGCTCGAACTCTAGGCTCGGGTGGTACGGCACAATGGCGAAGCGGTAGTTGGGCGTTGTGCTGATGCGTGGGCCGTCCGCGTCCAACAGGTCCGCTTGCAGGGCTTCGAAGGCACGGCTTAGCTGTTGCAGTTCGGTGCTCATGAACGACTCCGGGCCCAGGTGAGCAGGTCGGGGTGATGAAAGCGCAGGTCGACCAAGTCTCCCATGCGCTCCAGGGACACGGCTGGAAGGTTGCGCACGCGGTCGGTGAGTAGGCCGCCATCTAGGCCGAGACTGCGAAGGTAGGGGTTGACGAGCAGGGTGTGCTCCATCTGAACCGTGCGCAACAGGTGAAGGACGTAGGTCAGCACGGTGTCTGTGACGTGGGGAACTGCGAGGGGTCGTGGGTCCTTGGAGCCAGTGACTAGGCCCGCCTCACGGGATGTGGCCAGCAGCTTCGTCGCCCACTGAATGCGCGTAGACGGTGCCCAGCGCTCGGGCTGTTCGGTCTCGACCCAGCGGGTGACCTCGTCTTTGTGCATGGCCCGGATGCCCAGCTCGCGGCGTTCGGTGAGCCAGATGGAGAAGCACCGGTAAAAAGGGTCTGTGAGTAGGGTGTGGACGTGGCAGACCACCACCCGTTCGGCGCGCGTCAGCTCCAAGAGCGGCAGGGCGTCTATGCTGGGTGGAAGGGCATCAAAGCGGATGCGTAGGTTGCGCAGAGCACGCTCTACGTAGGCTTCGGACTTCTGCCCGAAGGTGTAGTCAGCGAAGGCGGACGCCGGGGTCAGCTGCCGCCCCTCAGCATGAGCCCGCCAGAACAACGCCGACTCCTCTTCCCTAAGGGTGAAGCGAAGTAAGCGCGTGTGAATGTGGGTCTCGACCGGCGTCATTCACCGACCCGGGCATGGGGAAAGGGCCAGCTGCCGGCGGGAGCACCCGACAACAGGTTGGCGAGCTTGTTGGTGCGCAGGACGGGGTCTGCGGGAACGTCGCCCGAGAGCAAGCGCCCGTGCGTGGTGAGGGTGGACTCGGAAGACGGCATGGCGTCTAGCCACAGGGAGAACTGGTCGGCGTCGAAGTCGGAGCCATGGTTACCGTCGTCCAACACAAAGAGCAGGTTGGGGAGCGCTTCGTGGGGGAGCTTTCCACTGCTGCGAAGCTCGGTGAGGCGGTCGTCCAAGCGCTCATCAATGCGCGGGGAGATGCGGAAGAGGGAGGCGAAGCGGTCCGATGTACGCTCGGTGCCAATGGCCGCTTCGTCAGCGCGACGGCCAGCTTCGCGAAGAGCGATGAGTGCCGCCCACGCCCAGGTTCGCGGGGCGAGACGGCGGGTGAAGTCGCCGCCTTCGAGGGGGTCTGATAGGTTGACGCTCCACCAGGCCATACGCGGCGGGTCATCTGTGTTTTCACCGGCCCAGGCGACGTTTAGCTGGGTGGTGAGGATGTCGTCGATGGAGGACATGGCGAGGACGGGCATGGGGCCTCCGTGTCGTGGGGGGAGGGCTTACTGTGTTCGGGTTGGTCGAGCGACAAGGGCGCCAAGGTGTCCCAACGCTCGGCGAATAAGCGGTGTCCAAATACCAGGTCAATCGCAGATCAGGTGTACGCTGGGAGCGAGTCGTTCTACTCCGCAGTCGCCTCACCGAGACGGGCTAAAACGGATGCTAGTTTTTCGCGGTCGTCATCACTCATCTCTGCTTCAAGCACGTCAAGTGTGGCGGACGAACCGTGCTCCCATTCACCGTCGGCAACCTTGAAGTCCACCCGAAACTGTAGCCGACCCGGCTGAACTAGGTTTAGCTGCTGAAAACTAGTGGCCATACGGGCACGGCGGGTGCCTGCCTGCCAAACACCCGGGAATGACGAGATGACACGCTCCGCATCCACCCCATCAAACCGTACGATTCGATAGGAGACAGCCACGTCTTCTGTGGGTGGGTCACCGTCAAGACGAAACCATGCGGCAACCGAGAATCCCTGATGCCCCCAAGGAAAGAAGGGGGCCGAGACGATATCCAGGCAGTCGATTAGCGAAACGCTGTCCGTGGGGCTGTCGCGCAGAACGCGGCTGGCCAACACTACTCCCTCACCTACGATTTTCATGCTGCAACACTGCTATGACTAAAACTCTGTGACACGTGTTGCCTAGCCCGACTCTGAAGCTGTACGACATTGCTCGTCACAGCGTCCCGATAGAAGCGCCCAACCACGCAGGACCGCCGTCCGCAGAGCACGCTGTTGACCACATCATCGAGGGATACTCCGACTGCACCGTGCTCGACGAGCAGCGCATTTGCTACATCTGATTTCACTCGCACCCACACATGGTCCGCATCAGACTCTGTCGCCTCATGAACCAACAAGCGTGGGTCGATGTTCAGCTCCTTCGACAGACAACGGACCATGTCAAGCGTCAGGGCGCGCTTGCCGTTGATGACCTCGGACACGCGACCGGAGGACCAGCCAATTCGAGATGCGAGCGCGTTCTGTGACATTTTCCGCTCACGCAACACGTACGCAATCAGCGCTCCACCACGGGGCGGTGGCAGCGCTTTGCTTCGCTCAGCCTGCTCAAAGGTGTGCACGGCTGCGGCGAGGCGATGCAGTTCTTGTTCCTCTTGGGAACCTTCAGCGGCATCCCACAGCTCATCAATGCGATTTAGAAATGCGGTGTACTCATCTTCTGAACGAATGACAGGAAACATCGTGTCCTCCAGCGGTCAAGCGCCTTTCCAGGTGACCGTTTGCGCGTCTACTTTGTCGTAATCGGCATGGGTGCCGACAAACTGAACCTTTACGATGCCAGCTAGGCCTCGTTCCAGTGATGCGTAGCGAATGTCAGCGATGATGCGATGGTGGTTGCCTTTGATATTGAACACCACTCGTTTGTCCGAGAGAGGGCGTGCTGACTTGCCTACAGCCTTCCGCAAATGGTCGCCGCTTATCCAACAGGCAGCCTCGACAATCGCGACCCAGTCCGACAGCGCTTGCGCGACGTCCGGGTGGGCGCGACCATACTCGCTGACCGTGCGGGCAGTGACCAGCCGCATTCAGTGAGGCTCCCTTTTGGTGAAGTGCTCCCATCATGGGAGCATTCGTATCGTGGTCTTGGTTCGGCGCAAGCTTCGGCCGCTGGTTCCGGTGCATCGTACCCAAGAGAACAACGTCAATCAGCCCATGTTGTGAACCAGATATGTTTGTAGTTCTGATCTCACATCGATAGTTGGCAACGCGCGTTCTGAACTCGCCCCACCCTCCGTCTCGCTGTCAGGCGCCACCACAAGCGGTGGGCCTCCAGACCAATCACGTCGCACAGCAAATCAGAGAAGTCCCGGGATAGATTCCGCCTTCCTAGGTGACTAGGCTGACTGACAAGGTGCGGCGTGCATTCGGACGGCTCTGTATCGCCACACCATTCAATCAATGCACCTTTCGCGGGCTCACCGTCCACAAGTCCGCCTGCAGACCGAACCCCTCTTCCACACGCTCACAGCGCATACTGATGCGCGCGATTCGGTCCACTCGCGCTCCAATCCCGCCCTTCTCCGGAAACAGATTGACTGGCCCAAGCGGCCGCGGCCGTTTCGGAGAAAGAAGAGCTTGGATACTCGTGGGCTTGGCCTTCCACTTACGAGCGAGCACCGGCACCAAGAGGTCGAGATTGGACCCATCATGCCGGTGGGCACTGGTGATCAACGCAGCCGTCAACTGAGGAACTAGGGTGCCCCAAGCCATGTTGTACTCCCGCGGAATGCGCAAGGTCGCCCGAAGCTCAAGCAACTTGGAGCTCGGTTCAATGGTGTGCTCTCCAGCTTCCAGCTTCGCCGCGAACACCGGCCAAAGCGCGAGTATCTTCCCTGGCGGTGGCCACCCCTTGAATGGCAAGTCCCAACAAGCCAGCTCCACCTGCCGTTCCCATGCAGATGATGGTGTTGCCTGTTGGGTGGAGCGGGTCTGCAAATAGCCGCAAACATCACCGGAAAGGGGCTCTGGGCAGTCTCTCTCCAGAGTGTGCAAGCGCTCAAGAATAACGCCGTGTTGTCTGGCGGCCCCGCCAGCTGGCAGCCGTTTGAGCACACCAGCAAGCACAAACGTCTTTGCGACTCCCGCAAAGACACCGACCTGTTGCCAACTCTCATCGGGTGCAATCGACAAGTTGTGCCGCCCCAGACTCGTGCGCTGCTCATCGTTTCCAAGCGGCCCTTTCTTGTCCGCGCTCCACGCCTCAACACTGGTGGCCGTGCCTTCGGTGTGCCACGTCGGAAGGTCGCGCTTGAACCGACGGGAATCAGCTGCTTGGGCAACAAGGCGCTTGTAGCAAGCAAAGCAGTAGGGCTTCTCGAGACTTGTAGATGTCGCCACATTGCAGCGGTGACAAACGGTTCCGACCACCTCCTCATCCTTTGAGGCGCAGACGTCGTCGCAGCGGTCACACCAGGGAAACTCATCATCAGGATCGGAATGCACAGTGTCGCTGCATCGGATGCAAAACTGATGGTCGTCCCTGGCGTCTTCATCGCCTGCGAGTGCACGTTCACGCTCGGTTTCGCCGCCGGTCCAGGCTGCAATAATATGGTCTGGATTCCGCTTTCGTTTCGGCCGGCGAGGACGTCGAACGAGTTCATCTCCAAGCTGTGCAAGTGCCTCCAGTGTTTGCAGCCACCCGGCCTCATCCGTGCTGCGCTCAATCCAGACCCCTACCTCCCAAGCGTTCCCACGAGACCCCTCCGTCACGTTGAAGGACCCGACAATGGCGTGTTTATCAGAGACGTAGAGTTTCGCGTGAAGGCCTGGAAGCGTGTCCACAGTAGATGCAATCGTCTCCATGGGTACTCGAGCATGCGGACGCCATTGAGGTGCTGCACCTCCACGGGCGATGACGGCTACGTGAACGCCGCGGTCACGCGCGTCCTCAAGCGCGCGGATGAGTTCCGGCCAGGGCTCGATGTATGGCGAGACCAAATGCACCCACTGCTCGGCCTGTCGAACCAGTTCCTCAATTCGACCGTGTAGATGAACCCCGCTCAGCAGCTCCACAAGCCCTCCCCTTGGCTGATGCAGAATGTGTCGGTCCGTGCATCGCAAGCCAAGTTGATAGCATAAGAGGGCCCGCGCGTGCACACTCCTACCCCAAGAACACCACATCCCGGTGCCACTCCAGCGCCTCAGCATCGGGTCGCTCCGTCACCGTTCTCGGCACAACCAACTGCTGCCCCTGCATGGCGTAGTAGGTCGTGCCGTTGTCAAAGTCCGCCCGCAAGCGGTCGCTGACCAGCAGTCGCTGATCCTTGTCGACCCCGACATATCCTCGGTCGAACAGCCGGTGCAGGTCGGACCGCAACAGCAAGCCGTTGTTCAGCACGTGCTCCCCTCCTTTGCTGTAGGGGCGAATGTGCGCGGCTTCGAGCACAGGCAATGAGTGCTCCTGCGTCACCGCACAGGCTCGGTCGTAGGCGTCGGTGATGGCCGCGCGGAAGGTGCCTTGGCCCAGGCGCCGACGGGTCGGAATGGGGTCGCTCCAGCGCGGTGGCTGGGCCGCCAGCGGAGGAGCCTGAAGCCGCGCTGCCGCTAGGCACTCGGCCCACACTCGGGCTCCGATTCCCTTCGACAGGTCGTAGCCTTTTCCGCTCACAATTTGGTCCTTCCAGTCCTCAGGCTGCGCTACCCAGAGTTCTTTCGGGAGAAAGACGGGGCTGGAGAGCAGAATGCAACCGACCAAGTGGGCGGCATCCGCGCGGCGGTACTTCGCGATGCGCTTGCTGAACGACGCCCAGTCCTTCACGCCATTCTTGGTGCCAAAGGTCTCCCAGGTAAGCCAGTCAGGAAGCGGCACGTAGCGCTCAAAGAAGCCGAACCCAGCAATCGCTCGGTGTGGTGCTTTCAGACGGAACAGTAGTGGCTGGCCGGGCGACAGGGCCTTGAAGCTCGCCGACCCGCTGGGACGCCAGAAGTTCACCTCATCGTGGCCAAGCTGGGAGAGCAAGGTGAACCAGTCGTAGTCTGTGTTTCCGAGGAATCCGCGCATGGCTGGAGTCTACTGCTCGTCGTTCGCAAACCCCACAACAACACCCCCCAACCCCCCAAACTCAACTCGGTATCGGCCCGAAATACCCCTCCGGGTCCGCAAACACGTCCCGGAACACCGACGCCAACTTGGCCGCGTGTGCGCCGTCCAAAATGCGGTGGTCGAAGGTAGCGAACACGCGCATCACCTTGGCTACATAGATCTCGTCGGTCTCGTCGTTGACGAGCGCTTGCTTCTTCACGCCGCCCATGGCGACGAGCAAGGGTACGCGGCTGTAGGGCACGAGCGGCACGTACGCTTCCTCCAGGCCGAGCGAGCCGACATTGGTCACCATCACCGAGCCGAACGGGTCCTTGGGCAGACCGAGCATGCGAAGGTCCAGGTTGAACGTGTACAGCAGCGCTCCGATGACGTCTAGAACACGCCCGATGAGGAATCCCGGAATGCGCTTCATTGTCTTGCGGGTCTGCTCCTTCTCCTCGTCCTTTCCCGCCCGAACCTTCTCCGCGACCCGCTGGAACTCGGCGCTGATCTCGGCGATGGACTTCTGGTCGGCTTTGCGAATGGTCAGACCGGACAGATCGATCTGACCGGTGACGGGGTCCTTCATCATCACCTGGAAGAACACGTCGATGTCCTTGCGCAGATAGATGCGGTTGAACCGGAGGATGGCGTTCGCGTCGGGCATCGCAGCGAGTGCGAGCGCTACGGCCTTCGCCATCAGATGTGTCAGCGTGAGGTGGATGCCTGTCGCCTCTCGAAAGCGCGCGATGTAGTCGAGCACCCCGTCGACCTCGAGGGACAGGCTGCCGTAGACGCTCGGGTCCTTGGTCGTGCGCCAGGTGCCGATGGCGATTTTGCGGAACGAGGAGATGTCCCGCTTGAGTGTGAGCTGGGTATTCGGCATGCATGCCCCCTTCGACGTGCATCATACGCGAACGACGAGCGCACGGCCCCGGACGCCTACCTGGCAGCCTTGTCAGACCCGCGAACACGTCCCGTAAACGCGGTCCGAAGACCATCACGAAGCCGCTCTAGTGGCGCAGCGCGTTCTGCAGCCAGCACATCGAGCTCGGCCTGCATGGCCGCTTGAACGCGTCGGTCTAGCTCTGCCACACGGGCCTCGTCAGGGTTGTCGTCCTTTGGACCTACGTCGATCGGTGCGGCGACCCGGTAGCGAAGGCGCATGGGTGGCGGCAGGTGGGGCCACGGTCCGATGGCCAGTCCCCATGGAAGAGACAGATGGATGGGCCAGATGTTCGCCCGGACCAGCTGACGGAGGTGAACGGTCCTTGCAAAGCGTCGACCCCCAGACAGGACCACCAACGTCTCATGGGCGCCAGCGTGGGCGACAGGAACGATAGGCACCCCGGCCCGAATCGCGAGTCGCGCGTACCCCTTCCGCCCTCCGAAGCTCACCTTGTAGCGCTGACCGTACCGTCGCCAGGTGTCGAGGTCACCGCCGGGAAACACGAGCACGTCGCGGCCATGGTCCCGCAGCGCAGCCAGCGCGACCTCCCTGCGCGCCCGAAGTAGGCCACGTGAGGCGAAGTACCGCCCGGTGGTACCCGTCTGGAAGATCATGTCGTGTCCAAGGGGATGCAGGGGCCGCTCCACACCCTCCCGATTGTACCAAGCGTATAGCCAGCCCCAGACATCTGGAATCGACGTCCCACCGGAGTGGTTCATCACCACCAGCGACGGCGACGGGGGCAGGTTGGTCATGCCGGCGGTGGTCACGCGAAACCACCGTCCCGGACCAAAGACCACGCCCATCCGGTCCAGCGTCTTGGCGACCGCAACGGGGTCATAGGTCGCCGGGTTCGTTCCCCACTCTGAGCTCACGACCGTCCGCCTTCTGCGCCGCGAACGAACGCGACGAGTCGAGCGGTCAGGTCGTCCGCGTGGTCCATGAACGGAGCGTGGGTGTAGCCGCCCGGTTCCTGAAGCTCGGCGTGATCGGGAAGGTGCTCCCTCCAGAATGGCAGGTGGCTCTCCGGGAGGATGCGCTCGTCAGTTCCCCACAGCACCAAGGTGGGCATAGTGAGAGCCGCCAGATCACCTGGGGAGAGCGCGGACTGAGGCGCAAAGTCACGAATCAATGCCCGTACCGACGCACGACGAAACCGCTGACGGGCAACGAATGCGTAGACATGACGCGCCACACCCGACTGGCGAGAGATGTTGTCCATGAACGCCAGCGCTTCGCCATGGTTTTGCAGGTCGAAGACCCGAAGAAACGCCTCCATGGAACCGGTCTCCATCGGCGCTCCACCCGGCGAAGACAGCAAGAGCCCTTTGACGCGCTCCGGTCGAAGGGTCGTGTACCGGACAGCAGCCGCACCGCCGAGAGAGTTCCCAAACACCCAGGCGGGTTCGTCGATCAGCTCGTCCAGAGCGTGTACGAGCGCCGTCTGGAGGTCCTCCAGACGCAGAGACGAGCCGGGGTCATGCGACAGACCATGTCCAAGCAGGTCCGGCGCCACCACACGCCGATGATGCCGGCGGAGACGGTGTAATAGCGGTTCGTAGTCCGCCCCCGACGCCGAGAGTCCGTGCAAGAGAACGACAGTTGGCAGGTCTCCCGTACCTGGTGCGTCCAAGACGTGAACGTCTCCGACCGGAGTCTGAATGCGCCGCCGAAGGAACCCGCGACGGGCGACTGCGCGCGCCTGTAGTGTGTGCAAGCCCCAGAGGACCATGGTGCACCTCGCACCTACAACGTAACCCCGTCATGGCTCACCGTTCCTGCGTGCAAAGACGGAGGAGTACCGTTTGTCACACTACGCACCGTGTATGGCGGTAGTCAGATTCAACGCGCCATCGAAGAGCAGCTAGACGCCCTCTCAACATGAAGGAGACCCACGTGCTCAAGGCCCTCACCCACCGCAAGCTCGGCCACGTACTCACCTCCCGACACGACCTGTACACACTCGAAGACCCACTCACATCCTCCGTCTTCGGCCCGCTCAGCCACACTCCGGTCTCCTTCGTCTGGTCCCTTCTAGGCAAAGCCGCACGCCCCTTCGGGCCAACGTCATGGCCCCAACTTGAAGCGGGCCCTGTCGAGTGGCTCTTCTGGCCGTCATGGATTCCTGGAAGAGCCGGGTACAACACACAGCGTGTCGAGCCGGACCTGGTCTTGTTGACGCCTGACCATGTCCTCATCTTGGAGATGAAGCACAACGGCCCACAGCTCCGCGAACAACGGTCAGCACAGGTGTCTGCGGCCCGTGGTCACTACCCAAACCGACCGATTCTTCACGTGGCCATCGGCGGCACACACCATGGAGACCTCCTTAGGAGCCCACCGTGTGACAGCTACTCATTGCCGTGGCGACGCCTTGAACGCGGCCTGCGCCAGATGGCCTCCACAGAGCCGCCTTACGTCCAACGGGCGGCAAAAGAGGCTGTCCAAGCTCTACACGCGTGGGGATACCGCGGCCGGATTGAGTTCGGAAGCCTGGTGAAGTGTCACGACAAGAGCTGGCCTATCTCCAGCGAAGTGCTCGCTGCATGGCACCCTGCAACAGCTCGTTCACAAGGCCCCTTCGATGCCTTGTTGTCTCTTGAACCGCCCACCGCTGCCTCACTCTCTTCCCTCTCCCTCTGGAGTCCCGCATGACCGACGATACCCTCTCACTCGCTCTGCTTGACGTACGACGGGCCTACCGTCTCATCCACGCGTATCAACGGCGCGTCTGCGACATTCTAGCGGCATTGGACACCACCGCAGCACACAACCAACTCGCATTTCACGGATGGTATGCGACCGAGTTCGACGAGCCCGTACGCAAGGGAAAGCGATTCTTTGGGACGGGTCAATGGACGTGGCCAATGCTGCCAATGTACGACGTCACCTGTAGCTGGCGCAGTGACTCAACCCAACGAAAACGCCCGCGCCTTGACGTTCGAGTGCGCGCAGACAACGGCTTCGCGACCTCGGGGGAAGAGCCTGTCCCGGCTGATTTTGAGCCCGCTCAAGCCTGTGCATCCATCTTGAGCATTCGCATGATGAGGTCGAAAGGACCCGGGGTGAATTGGGACCATGTAGACTCACGCCTCGACGAGCGCGCTCCTGACGCTGATGCGTCCTGCGTTCTCGACATTGGAAAGGCCCAAGTGTGGGCCACCTGTCTTGACCTCGACCTCGCCAAGCTTGCCGCTCCCGACGCGTTGGACCGACTGGTGCTGCGCCCGGTGAACAGCTGGGCACAAAACACGCCAGAGTAGCCAGGCGCCGTTGCAGCCCAAAACACCCGCCGCCCACTCGATGCACAGCGCAACCATCGGCCTTGCCTCACCACGTCAGGCCCCGAGTTCAATGCATTGACAGCCAAGCTGCGTGGTTACCTAAATGCCACCCCAAAGGAGCTCACACTATGTACGGATTCACAGCCACAGTTACCGACACCTTCGACGTCGCCGTCCAGCGCGTCACCGAAGCCCTAAAAGTTGAAGGTTTCGGCGTCCTCACTGAGATCGACGTCCAAGCCACCATGAAGAAGAAGCTTGATATCGACCAACGCCCCTACAAAATCCTTGGCGCTTGCAATCCAAAGCTCGCCCACCAGGCGATTGAAGCGGAGCCAGACATCGGCCTGCTTCTGCCTTGCAACGTGATTGTGCGCGAAGCGGAAGACGGCTCGGTGGTCGTCGGATTCATGAATCCAGCTACGGTGCTGGGACTCGTCCAGCGCCCAGAGCTTGAATCGCTGGGCGCCGAAGTCCTCAGCCGAATGGAGCGCGTGCGCGACGCTCTGGTGGCGTAAGCCCTGGTCCATTTGGCGTGTCCCAAACATAGGCGAATCGCTTCTCTACGAGAGCCAGCCCAGGTTGGGCTCTCGGGCGCTCTCGCCTGCCCCGTCTTGCCAACACGCAGACGACTTGCTCGACACTCACAGCGATGGCTTCCCGGACGCATGCGACGATTGTCCGGACGGTGCCGACATCGCATTCTCCTGCCGAATTCTTGAGCCAGCGCGCAGCATTGTTGCTGAGCCGCGGTCAATGGCAGGATTGTCTGGTCATCCTGACACGCTCTCAACGTCTGATGTTGCCCCCAGTCGCACGCACCCCAGCGACGGCCGACACTACATCTCATCAGGTTGAGCAGATCTACACATAGAGCCTCAGAAGCTACCGCTCCGCTCATCATTCCAGTCTACGAGCCAATCCACAGCGAAACCCGACCCAATTGCCCGGCGTTTCAACGAACTTATCTCCCAGATTCTCCTACGGTAATCCAAGTGAAATCCGACTGGCTCTGCGCCCGGCTACGTCGCCAGGGCGAGCTGCTGAGTCCAACCCACTCCGATTTCCCGAGAGTCAACATGCACCGTTTCTCCACCCGCCCGGCCCTCGCAAGCCTGACCCTGGCCCTCCTTCCACTCACGGCCAGTGCCGACCCAACGGTATTCGTCGACCAACCGCAGTGGGAGAGCTGGGGCACCACGCCCAACTTCTATGACGAGTTGAACAGTGGCTCACAAAGCAACAACGTCATCAACCGGGGTGCATTCAGCATCAACGGAACCGCCCAGAATGCCTTTCCAAACGGCAATACTACGACAACCATCGATGGGACTGGGTACGCACGCCTGCTCCTCAATCCTGACAACTACACAACCATCATTTTCAGCGAACCCATTCACGGGTTCGGCTTCGAAGTCCATCCCCATTCGTCGTCTCGTGGCTCGACCATCGACGTAGCGCTGGATTCCGTCCCCACGACCACATTCAACCTTCCTATCGGGGATAATACCGAGTTTCGTGGGTTCTGGTCCGACATCGCCTTCACCGAAATGACCTTTACCACGAGCGCGTCCTCGGGTTGGACAGGCATGGACAATGTCTCGGTGATGTTCGAGGCACGCACATCCATCACATCGTTCGTTACCGAGAGTGCAGGCGACAACTGCGCGACCGGCGGCATTCAGCTACGAACCGGCACGGACGACGACTATGACGCCGTGCTTGAGTTGGATGAAGCGACGCAAGTTGCGTACGTCTGCAACGGGCTCGACGGCGAAGACGGACTCGACGGCGAGGACGGACTCAACGGCGACGACGGACTCAACGGTCAGGACGGAATCAACGGCCAAGACGGAATCAACGGCCAAGACGGAATCAACGGCGAACCAGGTGCAGCGGGCGTCGCTGGCCCCACAGGCGAAACCGGACTGACAGGCCTCACCGGAGACGCTGGGCCCGCTGGAATCGCTGGAGCAACTGGACCCGCGGGAGAAGCTGGACCCGCTGGAGAAACTGGACCCGCTGGACCCGCTGGACCCGCTGGACCCGCTGGACCCGCTGGAATCGCCGGTATTGACGGAATCGCCGGCATTGCTGGAGAAGCTGGGCCCGCTGGACTTATCGGCGAGACCGGACCTGCTGGAGAAGCTGGGCCCGCTGGACCTGCTGGACCTGCTGGAGAGACTGGCCCCGCAGGACCTGCTGGCGCTGACGGTGATGAAGGAGCCGACTCGACCGTCCTGTTCAGCCTACTCAGCATGACCAAAGAACCGGTCGGTGAAAACTGCATCTTCGGAGGCGTGCGCGCAGACAGCGGACTCGACGCCGACCAAGACGGCGAACTCTCAGAATCGGAAATCGACGAAACCGAGTTCATCTGCGACGGAATGAACGGCGCGGACGGGTCCGATGGCGAGGACTTGAGCGGCTGCTCTGTCGTCGGCACTGCACCGCTCTCCGGCTTCGGACTGCTCGCACTGATGGGCCTCATTCGGCGACGTCGTTCCTAGCCATCGGCGGAAACAAGCCCAGGCGGATGGATACCGCCTAGGCTGGCCGCCACGGCCTCCCCAATCCACCGGCTGGTGGTCAGCCTAGGACGCACAACCGACACTCTTCGACCGCCCAACCCTCGCTCTCCCCTGCCCAAACGAGTACACAGCCCCCGGTTCACGGCACTCCGCCGCTGGAGGCACAATGTCCACCCCATCCTGGTTCGTTCGCTGGACGATTGGGTGGGGCTTGTTCATTTCTGCTCCCGCCGCTGCAGCCGAGCCCACCGCTGAGACCGAGCTAGTACGCGCTTTTCTGAGTGCACCGGTCGCTCAATCCGAGCTCGACGCCGTTCGCGCGGACACTCTGGCGGACGGCACCGGCACGTCGCTTCTGATGTCCCCGACTCTTGACGCACGCCGAGAAGAGGCCCGCGGGCCAGCAGGAGCGACGACGAACGCCATTGGCGCTGCGGTCACGGTGGACCTTGGCCTCTCAGCGCTGGGTGACACGCGAGCTGCGCATCTACGGGCGATGGCCGGTGAGTATGACGCGCAAGCAATGGCCCTCGCAGCGGTCTGCGAGCTACGTGCTGAAGCCCTGGACCTGTGGGCGGCGAACGCCTCGGGAGCGGTGTCCGAGTCCGGGCATGAGCGCTTTGACGAGCTGCTCGCCACCCTCGCGCTCCTTGCACAGGCCGGTGAGGTGTCCGGGTATGACCTGGACCGAGCCGGTCTGGCATCCGCTGCCCATGCGGTGAGTGCGGCCGAGAGACGCGGCGAGGCACAGACCCTTCGCGCACACGTCTCCGCCATGGTGAACACACCTGTAGACGATGTTGTGTTGCTGGATTCGCCTGCGCTCTCGAGCTTGGACGACGCCCTGTCGCAGTCCGCAAACCACCCCGGCCTGATGGCACTACAGCAGCGACGCGACGCTGACGCAACGGCTACACGCGCGGCCCGCTGGGCACAGCTGCCCGACCTGACACTTGCAGGGGGACCCCGCTGGGATGCGCCTCCCAACGGCGGAATAGCAACCCCAGGCTACGAAATCGGCGGCTCTGTTCAGATTCCATGGACGGACGGCAGCCGGGCACACGCTCGTCAAACAGCGGCGTCCCTGGCCCACACAGACGCCCACCTGACACGCTTCACGGCACAGCTTCAAGCAGACGTTCGCGGTGCCCACGCTCGCGCCTCGGACCTGGCTCAATCCGAAGCGGCCACAATCTCACCAGACGCTGTCTGGGCCTCGGCCATGGACCTGTACCGGTCTGGCGAGCTTCCGTTGGGCGAGCTGCTCCAGACGGCTGAAGCGGTGGAAGACGCCAGCCTCGCGACCATTGCCCAAGAGCGCCTACAGCGCCGCGCACATCTGGATTTATCCTGTGCCACCGGCTACTTTTCGAATTCCGCTGTGCAGTCCCTCATCCAGGAGACGCTGCAATGAGCGCCCACCGATTCGTCATTCCTCTCGTGCTCGTGGCCCTCTCCGCCTGCACCAATCCGCTCGAAGCCGGCCATAGCCACGGCGCAGCCGACAACGCTCATGAAGCCCAGCACAGCGCGTCCATCGCCATCACCCGCTGGACCGACACCCACGAGCTGTTCGTCGAGCTGGATGCCCCCGTCGCCGGGCACTCCTTCAGCTACCACGCCCACGTTACCCGTCTCGCCGACAACGCCCCCGCAACTTCAGGCTCGCTGACCTTCCGCTTTGTTGGCATGACCGGCCAGCCGGTGAGTCACGTAGATGACGCTGTGGCACGTGCCGGCATCTTCGCCGCCGAAGCCATGGCCCCCGCTGAAGGCGTGTACAGCTTCGTGCTCGTCTATGAAGACGGTGACGAACGCTCCGAGTGGGACGCGGGCACGGTCACCATTGGCGACCATCACCCCGTTGCCCATGCCGAGGAAGACGAAGGCGAGATTGCGTTCCTCAAAGAGACCCAGTGGCAGATTCCGTTCGCGACAGCCCCTGCCCAGAGCATGCCCCTGACCCCGACCATAGAGACGGCGGCCATTGCAAAGGCCGCTCCTGCAAGCACAACCGTTGTCGCCGCACCGTCAGACGGCCTACTCGTGTGGGCAGACGGCCTGCCGGTTGTGGGACGCCGCGTCGTTCGCGGAGAACCGCTCGCCGCCATTGTTCCCGCGAGCATGGCGGACAGCTGGTCGCGCCTTCAGGCGGATGTCTCGACCGCACGCGTGGACCGTGAGCTCGCAGAACGGGAGCTTGCCCGCGTGGAAGCCCTAAGCGAGCGAGATCTGCTGCCCGCCAGACGCCTCGACGAGGCTCGTGCGGGTGTAGAGCGTGCTCGAACCGAGACCCGCGCTGCCCGGCGTCGCGTTGCAACGCTGACCAGTTCTGGCGCCGGTGCCATCCCGATTACTGCTCCTGCGAACGGCATCATTGTGTCCGTCGGAGGAGAGCATGGCTCTGAGATCTCGGCGGGCTCTCCGCTAGTCTCCGTCGCGACATCCGCAGCACTGCTCTTGGAAGGCCACGTACACTCTCGAACCGCGTCAGAGCTCGGTACAGTGAGTACTGTCGCCGTTCATCGTGGCGATTGGCCCGCTCCGCGCGTCTTGGTCAACCCCAACGTGCTCACTGACCAGCTCGTCTTCGACCCACACACCCTGTCAGCGCCCATCTCGGTCCTAGTGGACGACGGAGCAGGCCTGCTGGTGGGCGACCTGGTCTCGCTGTCCTTGGGCATCGGAGAGCCTACACAACGACTCGTCGTTCCTCGCTCAGCGGTCGTCGAGACCAACGGTACGGACGTGGTCTTTGTTCAGAAGACCGGCGAGTCTTTCACCCGCCGCCGCGTCGTCTTGGGCCAGGCAGACCCCACCCATGTCGAGGTGCTCTCCGGACTACAACCGGGCGAGCGCGTCGTCACCGAAGGGGGCTTTGACGTACACGTCGCTGCGCTGTCCGGCTCGCTCGAATCCCACAGGCACTAGACCATGTGGAACGCACTGATTCGCTGGTCGCTGAACAACCGCGCCGTCGTTCTCGGCCTTGCCGCACTGCTGCTCGTGTGGGGCGCATGGACAGCCACGCGCTTGCCTGTCGACGTGCTGCCAGACGTCAACGCACCCACCGTCACTCTGCTCACCGAGTCCCACGGCATGGCGCCAGACGAAGTGGAAACACTCGTCACCATTCCGCTCGAGACCGCACTCACAGGCACTCCTGGACTGCGTCGCCTGCGCAGTTCGTCCGGCATTGGCATCTCGGTGGTGTGGGCCGAGTTCGAGTGGGACACCGACCCGTACCGCGCCCGCCAGGTCGTCACTGAGCGACTTCAGACCGCCCAGAACGCCCTTCCGGACGACATTCCCGCTCCGCTCATTGCTCCCATGTCTTCCATCATGGGCGAAATCCTGTTCCTCGGCCTGTCCGGAGACGAAACCACCGACCCGATGGAGATGCGCGACTACGCAGACTGGGAGCTGCGCCGACGCCTGCTCGGCATTCCCGGCGTGGCCCAGGTCACTCCGATTGGCGGCGAGCTGCGGCAAGTCCAGGTCATCCTAGACCCCGGCGCACTCGAGAGTGTTCACATTGGCCTACGACAGGTGCTGGACGCGCTTCAGGGTGCCAACGAGAACGCTCCTGGCGGCTTCATCACAAGTGGCCACAGCGAATACCTGGTTCGCGGAATCGGACGCGCAGAGACCCTCGAAGAGCTCGGTCAGATCGTCATCGCCCGCGTTCATGGCGTGCCCATCCTGCTGCACCAAGTCGCGGATATTGAGATGGGTGCGGCACTCGCACGCGGCACCGCAGCACTCGATGGCGAGCCCGGAATTGTGCTCGCCGTTCAGAAGCAGCCCGAGGCCAACACCCTCGCCCTGACCGCACGCATTGATGAGGCGCTAGACCAGGTCGAAGCCACCCTTCCCGACGGCATGACCCTTCACCGCAAGGGCTTCCGCCAGTCCCGCTTCATCTCGACCGCCATTGGAAACGTGCGCACCCACCTCATCGAGAGCGCGATTCTCGTGGTGTTGTTGCTCACTGTGTTCCTCGCGAACTGGCGAACCACCCTCATCTCTCTGCTCGCCCTACCGCTGTCCATGCTCGCTGGCGTGCTGACCCTCTCCGCACTGGGCGCGGGCTTCAACACCATGACGTTGGGCGGCCTCGCCATTGCCATTGGCGCCCTTGTAGATGACGCCATCATCGACGTCGAAAACGTCTACAGACGCCTGCGCTTGCGCGCCTCTCAGCCCGAAGCCGAGCGGGCTGACCTGCTCGACACCGTCTACAACGCCTCTGTCGAGATTCGCGGCTCCATCGTCTACGCGACAGCCATCATCGTGGTTGTCTTCCTGCCCCTGTTCTTCTTCGACGGCCTCGAAGGCAGGCTGTTGGCCCCGCTAGGAACCGCATACGTCGCCAGCCTGCTCGCCTCACTCGTGGTCGCCGTGACCGTCACACCAGCTCTGTGCAGCCTGCTCCTCACAGACGTTCCAGCAGACGGACACGACGGCGACTCCCGCGTTGTTCGAGCCCTAAAAGCCATCTACCGCCCAACGCTTCGCTGGTCCCTGGCCGCACCTCGTACCGTTCTCACCGCATCGTTCCTAGGCGCGGTCCTGTCACTCGGTGCCATGGGCCTGTTCGGCCGCTCCTTCCTGCCAGCGTTCAACGAGGGGGCCTTCACGCTGTCCGCAGCAACTCCCCCAGGCACGCCGCTCTCCGACTCCGACGCCATGGTCCAGCGCCTAGAAGACCGCGTTGTCGCACTACCCATGGTCGAAGCCGTCGTCCGACGCACCGGCCGGGCCGAGCGGGACGAACACGCCCAGGACGTACAGTTCAGCGAGCTGGAGGTGACCGTTCGCGAAGGCGCCGACCGGCACGACGCCGCCTCCGCTCTTCGCGAGGCCGCACAGGTTCCGGGCCTCGTTGTCAGCGTTGGCCAGCCTATCGGACACCGCATCGAACACATGCTGTCGGGGGTCAAGACGTCCCTCGCCATCAAGGTGTTTGGCGACGACTTGGGCGACCTACGACGCGCAGCCCGCGACATCCAGACCGCCATCGCAGATGTTGAAGGCCTCGTGGACCTGTCCATCGAGCAGCAGACCGAGGTGCCCCAGGTACTCGTCCGACCGCGCTACGGGCCGCTCGCTGTGCTTGGTCTGACGCCGGGGGAAGTCGCGGAGTGGGTGGAGATGGCCCTGGTTGGGCATCCCGCAGGACAGTGGTGGCAAGACGGCCGCGCAGTCGACCTTGTGGTCCGCTACCCCGACCGCTACCGCGCCGACCTAGACGCCCTCGCCAACGCCCCCATCGATGCTGACGGGCAGCGCTTCACCGCCCTGTCACAGGTCGCATCCGTCGAACGAACGCTCGGTCCAAATCTCATCCAGCGCGAAAATGCCAAGCGACGCATTGTGGTGATGGCGAACGTTGAAGGCCGAGACATTGCCAGCGTGACCGCCGACATTCGCGCCGCAATTCCGCCTCTTCCCCCAGGGACCTACTTCGAAATCGGCGGACAAGGCGAGAGCGCCGAGAAGGCCACAAAGACCATCACCGGCCTGTCGCTCGTAGCCATCTTGGTGATGTTCGGGTTGCTGTGGTCCGCCCTGAACTCGCGTCGCGACGCACTGCTCGTGATGGTGAACCTACCGCTGGCACTCATTGGCGGCGTGTTGGTCGTGGCGACAACCGGCGGTGTGCTGTCCATCGCCTCGCTGGTCGGCTTTATTACCCTGTTCGGCATTGCGACTCGCAACGGAATCCTTCTCGTCACGCACTACCATCACCTGCTTCAGACCGAAGGGGCGTCGCTGTTGCAAGCGGTACTGCGTGGCAGTGAGGAGCGACTGGTACCCGTGTTGATGACGGCGATTGGCACCGCTCTGGCGTTGGTCCCGATTGCGTGGGCGGCTGGAGAGCCAGGCAATGAGATTCAAGCGCCCATGGCGGCGGTGATTCTAGGCGGATTGAGCAGCTCGACCCTCTTGGTTCTGTACGTTCTACCCGTGCTGTATGTACGCTACGGAAAGCCGCCTGCGACGGACGTCTCTTCGAGCTGACGGGCACACAGCCGCTTCACTCACCCATGGCGCTGTTGGTCCATCAACCCCACATCACTCTCGTCCCACGGAGACGGAATCGACAGGGTAAAACAAGCGCCCAGTCCGAGTCCGGCACTGTACGTAGCCAGCGCACCGCCAAGCTCTTGTGCGGCGATAGCAGAGGCGTGCAGACCAAACCCATGTCCGTCTTCCCGTGTCGTGAAACCATGAGCGAAGACCCGCTTTAGGTCTTCGGAGTCAATGCCCTTACCGTTGTCGGTCACAGTGACCACAAGCTCTCCATCCAGACCGGAGCTGGCGTTCACCAACACCCATCCGTCATCCGAAGCGCTGAGAGCGTCGTAGGCATTCGTGACCAGGTTGGTCACAATCTGCAGGACTCGGTGTCGGTCAATGACCACCATCGGGAGGTCTTCACACAGAACCTCCACTCGAACCGAAGAATCAACGCGACCCGACAGTGACAGTGCGTCAGCCAGTACTTCCGAGACCTTCACCCGCTCCGTGACACTGGTTCGGACCGCATGGCGCTGCTGGGTCGACACAATGGCGACCGCATGTTCGACAGACTGCCGTATGCCTCGGAGTTCCTCTCGAAGACCCGTTCGCGAGGCTTCCAAGTCCGCTGCGAGCATACGTGAGTATTGGCTCGCCTTTTCCCCAACTTGCGGTTCAATCAGGTCTGCCAAAGCCTCTACCCTATTCACGCGCATGGACCCCAGCTGAGCCTCAGCGAGGCCAGTCGAGACGAGTACGGCGTTGAGCGCATTTCCGAGGTTGTGCAGGATGCCCGTTGCCATCTGAGCGGCGCCCGCAATGTGGGCCGCAGCAACAACGTCCAGGTGAGTTCGGTTCAAGCGGTCGCGGGTCTGTTCGTGGTCGCTGACTTCTTGCGAGAGGACATCATTGGAGCGTTGCAGTGCGTCTCGCGCAGCCTGATTCATCCGCTCCCCGGTACGCCCCAGCACAATGAGGATGAAGGCCATACTCAAGGCATTTAAGGTGAACAATACAGCGCCCAGATCGGGAACAAGGACCATTGGATAGACCCAGTCCATCCCGGTCATCACCCCAAGGAAGAGAATGGCTCCGACCGACAAGATGCCGGACCGAATCGCAACGACCGGACCATCCATGGTCAGTCCGAGCGCTGGGGCAAAAGCGACCCAGGCGACCGGAAGAGCCAGCACACCGCCCATGCAAAACGACACCACCGTCAAACACAGTACAAACCCTGTTAATAGCTGCTGAGCACACAACCGCGAGGAGACTCCCATCCCTAGCTGCAGCACGACGCTCCAGGTCCACGCCGCGTAGGCAAACCCAGCAATCGTTGCCGGCATGCCCGACGGATGGATCAGGTTCATGAGCGAAAAAACGGGCCCAACAACCCCTAGGAATACCGCCACCGAAAAGACCAGCTGTCGACGCATTACCGCCTCAACATCGTCTCCCGCGGGAACACCTGACGGTTCGTTCTGTTGTTGGCCCACGATTTGGATGCAACCCCCTTTTAGGACCAATCGGCGACCTAGACCAAAACTTGAGAACATTGCTCAAATTGTTCGACGCGTTCTGCCAATTGGCCGGTCGTCAGCCAGCAGCACGGCCTGTCTCACCATCCTCCCACTCCACGATAGCAGACTTGAAACAGGCTGCAATAGGCATTCACTCGGCCAACCGATACTGTCCTTCAAGCTACTCAATCCGACCCAAGCCGCTCAATCCGAGCCCCACAATACGCCGGAGCCTGCCATGTCTGTTCGCCCCTCCATGTCTCATCCACTCCTCCTCACCGCAGCACTGGCCGTCTTCCTTCCAGGCTGTGGCGAATCCCCCGACCCCGAATGCGAGGGCGTTGAGGACCGAACCAACGTCTGTGCGGGCGACACTGTCGTCTTCTGTGAGGACGGGTTCATCACAGAGGATGGGCCGTGTCTGGACTGCTCCGGCAATGACGACGACGGATTCGAGTGCGCAGACGACAATCCGGCCTTCCTAGAGCTCACCGTCGCCGGCTACCAACCCGCAGACGCTTCGATTGATGTGGCACTCGACATTGTCCCAGCCATCCAGATGGACCTACCCTTTACTGCCGCAGACGTGTCAGGCGGCGGCGTTCAACTCCAGCTCGACGGCGTGCCCGTTGCCGGCAACGTGGTGTACGGAGAAGGCCCAGATGAGCTGGTCTCTGTGATCTGGGGCTTCCAGCCAACCAATGAGCTTGAGCCCGGCAGACGGTACATCGCCATCCTCAAGGCGGGGGCCGTCGTTCCTGAAGAATTGGCCAATGAGGCCGGTGCAGCAAGCGCCGGAACCACCCAAGACTACGAGTGGTCCTTCACCACCGTGGCAGATGACGGCTTCCGCTTCACGTCCAGCGTGCCCAGCAACGGCGCCACAAACGTCTCCCAAGACATCATCCTGTCCGCCACCTTCAACAACGACGTCGCCCCAGACAGCGTGGTCAATACGTCGGTCACTCTGGTCGACTCGGGTGGAAACGACATTGGCGGAAACTTGTCGGTAGACGGCAGCACTGTCACCTTCGACCCCTACTCCTGGCTCGACGCCAAAACCAACTACACGCTGACTCTCAACACAGATGTGGTCGACGTTGATGGAATGGGTGCCGAGACCAACACCGTCGTCACCTTCCGCACCGTCGGGTCCCTGGACTGGGACACCGTCTCACCAGCCGACGGAAACACCAATGTGTCGATCGATACACCCCTCGTCATGACCTTCAACGTCGACATCGACCCGGCATCCGTGACCAACGACAGCATCCAGCCGCGTGCTAGTCGAACCATGATGGACGTCAGCAACTACACCGTGCCGGGCGTCGTCACCGTGGACGGAAACCAGCTGACCTTCACGCCCACAAACGAATGGCAGGAGTATGAGACAGCCTTCGAAATCCGCTTGGACAACGACCTACGCGGCATCAACGGCGAGAGGCTGAGCTTCCCCGACCGGCCCGAGTTCACCACGCCGTTCTTCAGCCCGACCAATAACTACACCGTGCACACCATAGGGAGCGGCCGCACACAGAGCATGGACCTGACCCTCGATCAGTACCGACGCGCACACTTCAGCAGCGAGATCGGTACACAACCCAGCTCTCGCTGGGCCTTCACCGCCTACGGAGCCTACTGGCGCATCTGGAACATCCAAGACGGTTCCCTGCCCATCCTCGCCGGGAAACTGAACGGCAACCCAGCAATCACCGAAGGCCAAGCCGGAAATCCGTACCAGAATCAATTGTGGACCATGGACAACTACGGCGGACACCCCAACTTCACCCAGGGTCGCGGCGAGAGTCCAAGCCTCTACTACGTAAAGACACAGCAATGGGGAGACACGCTCACCCTGACGACGGCCTGGGACAGCGGTCTCGGCATGACCAAAGCGTACATGTCAGCGCCAACTGGCAGCATCCACCAACTCTTCTGGTTCAAGCGCCACATCTAGCCGCGTAGCGCGCACTCTCAAACCCTGGGGGTACGCGCAACGAATCTAGAGGTCAACGTGGAGTGGCACCGCTTGTGGGGCAACGACAACATCGATGTTCAGCAGCTTTCACCACGACCATTCCGCAAAATGGTACAAGCGCGACATCACCTGTAATCGCCAGGTGTTCAGACCAGCGCCACCCTACCGACATGCAGCACATCACCCTGTTGCATCCTTCAGAGGAGACCTCATGACTCGCATTTTTTCCTTGGCCGCTTTCGTCTTGACCCTCGCCGCCTGCGGCTCGATTGAGCCGCTGCCGGGGCAGTACGCCATCACCTCCGCAACCGTCGGCGTCGACACGTGCGAGCTCGGCGGAGAGGCCGACATTGAAGAGGAGGTCATCACCCTCGCCATCGATGAAGACGCGGTCACTGTGAGCATTGGCGACAGCGACGGCGTGACCTTCGACTGCGAAATGGACAAGAGTGACCTGGTCTGCGAAGAGGTCGTCCAGACCCAAGACGCCGGCGGAGACGATGGTGATGCGATGCTTACCCTCGCTTGGTCATTGGGCGGCACGTTCGCTGACGAGTCCACGCTCGACCCGGGTGAGCTGTCCCTCAACTACAGCTGCGAAGGAGCAGACTGCGACCTCTTCGCCGCTGATGCAGAGATCACCTTGCCCTGCCAGACCGCATTCACGATTACCGCCGCACAGTAGTCAACGTGTCAGCACGCGGGTGAATCACCAACACCCGCGTGCCCGCTCGTCTATAGTGGCCAGATGAACACACGACTGCTCTCTGTCCTCCTTGGCCTCACCCCACTGACCGCTGCCGCACAGAGCGTGGTCCAGCCAGACGCCGCCGCTCCCGGAATGGGTGTGGTCGTCTCAGTCATCAGTGCGAACGGTGGATTCGACGGCACCGAGGTCCTGTCCACGTCCTGCTCAAGTGACATCTTGGTCGGTCCAACCACCGTGTCCGACGGCGCCGGAAATCCCGCCAGCCCCATCAGTGGCGCCGTCCTAAGCACGGTGTTCTTTGTGCTGGAAGATGCCCAAGCACAGGACTGCGACGTTCTAGTTGATGGGGTTGCTGTGTTGCCAACCGGCGCCATCGACAACGTCTTCAGCATCACCGAGCCCCTCGCCTCCCCCGTTGACGGCGGCGTAGGCGACAGTGACGGGATTGTGAACGGCGAAATCGTCGTATCAAGCAGCCTACGTAGTGACGGCGGAACCGTGGTCTACAGCGACCTGACGATTCCATCTGGCGTCACCCTGTCTTTCGACGCCACAGACCCGGTCAGCAGCACCGGCGGCAACGAAGCCTACATGCCCGTGCTCGTACTTGTCCGTGGAGACACCGTTGTTGACGGTGTTCTAGACGTATCCGGCGGTAGCGGCAGCGACTTTGGCGACAACAGCTTGGCCCGCGCCAACAGCAACCAAACCGGCCTAGATGGCGGCGACGGTGGACATGGCGGACCCGGCGGTGGTGGCGGCGGCGCTGGCGGTCCACACAACTCCACAAGGAGTGGTGGCTCCGGCGGATTTGCAGGCACCGGCGGAGACGGCTTTGGCGGCGGCAGTGGCTCTCCATCCATCGTCTTTGACCGTGCCCCAGGCGGCGCGGGAGCGGCGTTTCCCCCAACAGATGTGGCGGGTGGAAACAGTCCCTTCAATCGCGGTGGCGGCATCCCGACCACCTACAACACCAGCGGTGGAGGCGGCGGTTCCGGCAATCCCTTCGGCGTGGGTGGAACGGCGGCACAAGATGGTAGCAACGGCGGCGCTGCGGGCTTTGGCGGCGGTGGCGGTGCGGCAACAGGCAACAATACCGAGTCTGGCGGCGGTGGCGGCGGCTTCGCCACAGCAGGAAACCCTGGCGGAAACGGTCAGACCAATGGGGGTCGCGGCGGGTTCGTGAACGGCCTGGATGCGCTGCTGCCCTTGCTCGGCGGCTCTGGAGGCGGCGGCGGTGACGGCCTCATCACAGGCGGGCCCTTGCGAAGCGGAGACCTCGGCGGAGGCGGCGGAGGTGGCGGCGCCGGAGCCCTACTTCTGGTCAGCTACGGCTCGCTATCGGGCGACGGACTGGTCCTTGCGAACGGCGGAAACGGCGGCCAAGCCGGCGCAACCGGCTCGGCTTCCTCAGGCGGCGGTGGCGGCTCTGGCGGCGCAGTCTTCCTCGCTTCCTACGACTTTGCCTTTGATGGAGATGTTGAAGTCCACGGCGGCGAACAGGGCATCAATGCTGGATTTGCCGACGCAGGCGGTCACGGTGGTGAAGGACGCGTGCGCTTTGACGGCGCCACACCCTCGCCTCTACAACCCGGTCCAACCGGCGCCACAGGGTCTGCCCACCAAGGCTGTGCGGTCTCACAGATCACCGGAACCATTCTCGACCTCACGTCGAACACGGCCTGCGAGTGGACAGCACTAGATGTCGCCGGAAACGTCGTAGGGTCCGGCACCGTCAACGCAAACGGCTCCGTGGACACCACCACCTTGTTCAACACCTTTGGCGAGCTCACCGTCATCTTCACCGCAGGCGGCGTGCCCAGTCCTGTCGGCGTGGGTCGCGTCATCTTTGACGTGGACCAAGACGGCATTCCCGACTTCGCGGACATTGACTCGGACAACGACGGCATCTCCGACATTGACGAGTCTGGCGGCATTGACCTGTCCGGCGACACCGACCGTGACGGCGTGCCCGACTACCTCGACCCCGACAGTGTGGACTGCGAAGACGTGGGCCAAGACGGTCTGTGCGACACCCTCGCCCAGAGCATCGACTTTGACGGCGACGGCATCCCCAACTTCCAAGACCTCGACTCAGACGACGACGGCGTGCCCGACATCGCTGAGAACGGCCGCGCAGACCTCGACCTGAACCACGACGGCGTCATCGACGACCCCACAGACAACGACCGCGACGGACTCGCCGCTGCCTACGACCTGGACGACAACGACCCCACCGTGCGCACGGCACCGGACGTCCTGTACACCGACGCGGACACCTCGCCAGACTTCCTCGACCTCGACTCCGATGGCGACGGTGACCTGGACATCATTGAAGGGGGTGGCATCGACACAGACAACAACGGCATCGTCGACGACCTCATGGACACCAACCTCAACGGCTTGGCAGACGACGTCGACCCCTCCGATGGCGGCGTGGGTCTTGTCCTGCCAGATGCCGATGAAGACGGCGTGCCCGACTTCCAAGACACCTGTGCGGACGCCCGAATCACCGAAGGCGAGACCTGCGACGACGGCAACGACGACAACGGTGATGGCTGCGACGACACCTGCGCCATCGAAGACGGCTGGGAATGCGACGGCGAGCCCTCCGACTGCGCCGAGTCCTGCGGAGACGCCACCCTAGACGCGGGCGAGCTGTGCGACGACGGAAACCTCACCACCGGTGACGGCTGCGACGACTCGTGCGCTATCGAAGACGAGTGGACCTGCGACGATGCAGAGCCCTCCGACTGCGAGCTGCTGCCCTTCTGCGGCGACGGAACCGTAGACCCCGACGAAGAGTGCGACGATGCCGGCACCGTCTCAAGCGACGGCTGCAACACCAACTGCACTGTCGAAGATGGCTGGGAATGCGACGAAAACGACCCCTCCACCTGCTTTGAGTCCTGCGGAGACGGCAGCCTAGACGCCAACGAGACCTGCGATGATGGCAACATCACCCAAGGCGACGGCTGCGACGCGAACTGCACCATCGAAGACGACTTTGAGTGCGACGAGAACGAACCCTCCACCTGCTTTGAGTCCTGCGGTGACGGCACCCTAGACGCGGGCGAGCTGTGCGACGACGGCAACGTTGTGGCCGGCGACGGCTGTGACGACGCCTGTTCGGTCGAAGACGGCTGGGAGTGCGCTGGCGAGCCCTCCGACTGCACCTTGCTTCCCTTCTGTGGCGATGGCACCGTGGACCCCGGCGAGACCTGCGACGACGGCAATGTGGCCACCGGAGACGGTTGTGACGCGGCGTGTGGCGTCGAAGACGGCTGGGAATGCGCCGGCGAGCCCTCCGATTGCGACCTGCTGCCTGTGTGCGGCAACGGCCTACTCGAAGACGGCGAAGTGTGTGACGACGGCAACACCGCTACCGGTGACGGCTGCACGGAAGAGTGCGACGTTGAGCCTGGATTCGACTGCGAAGGCGAGCCCTCCGACTGCACGCCGCTGCCCACATGCGGTGACGGCGTTGTAGATACCGAAGAAGCCTGCGACGACGGAAACACAGTGTCCGGAGACGGCTGCGACGTCGACTGCGCCATCGAAGACGACTTCGAGTGCTCCGGCGCCCCAAGCGACTGCGTCGACGTCCCCGTCGTCGCACAAGGCGGCTGCGGCTGCACCAGCACATCCGCTCCCATGGCGTGGTGGCTCGTGCTGCTCGCTCCCATGCTCGGGCTACTGCGGCGCCGGTAGGCCCCCGGGGTCCTGCTCGCGGCGCGACCATGAACGACCACACTGTGAATCGACCGACATCAACACAAAGCGGCGGCTGGACACTCACCTGTCCAGCCGCCGTGTTCGTTAGCAGGCTGTGCCGCCCGCCTCGCTATCGATGCATGTCGAAGCGGTCCGCCTGCATGACCTTGGTCCACGCATCGGCGAAGTCCTGGGCAAACTTGGCTTCGTCGTACGCATAGACCTCGCTCACAGCACGCAGTTCGGCGTTAGACCCGAACACCAAGTCAGCCTCTGTGGCTGTCCACTTGACCGCGCCGTCGGTCCCCACGCCCTCAAAGGTGTACTCCGCACCCGCTGGCCGCCACGTGGTCGACAGGTCCGTCAAGTTGGTGAAGAAGTCGTTGCTCAGCGTGCCGGGGGACTCTGTGAATACGCCATGCGGGCTTGCATCGGCGTTGCCGCCAAGGACTCGCATGCCACCCAGCAGCGCGGTCATCTCGGGAACGGTCAGCTCCAGAAGGTCTGCCTTGTCAATGAGCGCATCCGACGGCCGACGCAGTGCGTCTTCGGTGTAGTAGTTGCGGAAGCCGTCTGCTTTGGGCTCGAGCGGCGCAAAGGAGACGACCTCGGTCTGCTCTTGCGTCGCATCTGCCCGACCTGGCGTGAACGCCATCTGTACGCTCACCCCGCCCTTCGCCGCTGCATCTTCTACGGCAGCAACACCGGCAAGGACGATGATGTCTGCGAGGGACACCTTCTTTCCACCCACAGCCGACGCATTGAACTGGGTCTGCACAGCTTGCAGCGCTACCAGCGTACGTTCTAGCTCTTCTGGTGCGTTCACCGACCACTCGTTCTGTGGCGCAAGGCGAACCCGAGCCCCATTGGCGCCGCCACGCATGTCCGACCCACGGAAGGTCGATGCAGACGCCCATGCCGTGCGAATCAGCTCAGGTGTGGTCAGACCCGATGCCAAGATCTGGCGTTTGAGCGCGGTGGCATCGGCGGGGGTGATGAGCGCGTGGTCCACAGCAGGAAGCGGGTCCTGCCAGATGAAGACGTCTTGCGGGACGTCCGCGCCCAGGTAGCGAGACCGTGGACCCATATCGCGATGCGTGAGCTTGAACCATGCCTTTCCGAACGCGGCCTCGAACTCTTCAGGGTTTTCGCGGAACCGCCGAGAGATCCCTTCGTAGGTGCTGTCTTCACGCATGGACAAGTCAGTCGTGAGCATCATGGGGGCGTGTCGAAGCTCGGGGTCATGAGCGTCGGGGACCAGCACATCGCTCTGACGGTCGGTCGGCTGCCACTGAGTCGCACCGGCCGGGCTCTGCGTGGTCTCCCACTCGTAGTCGAACAAGAAGGACAGGTATTGGTGAGTCCAGCGCACTGGGGCCGCCGTCCACGCTCCTTCGAGACCGCTCGTCACAGTGTCAACGCCGTTGCCAGCGCCGCAGCTGTTGGCCCAGCCCATGCCCTGGTGTGCGACTCCCGCGCCAGCCGGAGCAACGTCGACACAGTCTGCCGGAGGATGCGCACCGTGGGCCTTTCCGAAGGTGTGACCACCAGCGATGAGCGCCACAGTCTCTTCGTCACTCATGGCCATTCGCGCAAAGGTGTCGCGGATGTCGTAGGCCGCCGAGACGGGGTCGTGGTTGCTATTGGGGCCCTCTGGGTTGACGTAGATGAGGCCCATCTGGACGGCTCCTAGCCCCTCTTCGAGCTCACGTGCGCCGTGGTAGCGGGCATCTCCCGCAAGCATCTGTGCCTCCGGTCCCCAGTACACCAGCTCCGGTGCCCAGTCATCTTCGCGGCCGCCGGCAAATCCGACGGTCTCAAAGCCCATGGATTCCATCGACACGTTGCCAGTGAGCACCATCAAGTCCGCCCACGACAGCGCACGGCCGTACTTCTGCTTGATGGGCCAGAGCAGGCGGCGTGCCTTGTCTAAGTTCGCATTGTCAGGCCAGCTGTTGAGCGGCTCAAAGCGCTGCTGCCCACCGTCTGCGCCCCCCCGACCATCGCTGATTCGATAGGTGCCGGCGCTGTGCCAGGCCATGCGAATGAACAATGGACCGTAGTTACCGTAGTCCGCCGGCCACCAGTCCTGTGAATCAGTAAGCAGGACCTCGATATCCGCCTTGACCGCGTCAAGGTCAAGTGACTCAAACTCGGACGCATAGTCGAAGTCTGCGCCGTATGGATTGGCGGCCGCGTTCTGACGCAGTGGCTCTAGATTGACCCGCTCCGGCCACCAAAACTCATTGGGCTTTGCCTCGCCAGCCGCGAACGTCTGCGCCGAGGTGGAAGCGACCACCGCAGCGTCGTGTTGGCTGACCGTGGTTGGCGCCTCCGAGACGGGCTCGCATCCAGACAGCGAGACCGCAGAGGCAACAAGGGCAACGAGCACCGCTGGCATGCGTGAGGGAAGGCGAAGAACGCGAGACCTTGATGGGAAAGACATGATGACTCCTGTTTGGGAACCATCACTTCACCCAAGCTAACCATAGGCACCAAGACATTGAATACATACGAAACATAGGACTAGACTATGACGCTTCTGTCCCGTACCGCATGTTCTAGATGTTCAGCGACCTCCACAATCACCCCGTCAATCGGGTGGTTGCGACGCCACGCCATGGTCAAGGTCCGCCCAATTCCAGGGCTCGAAAACGCACGGGTATCGACCCGAGAACGCGCGCACTCCATCTGCACCGCCATCGCTGGCAACACGCTCACGCCCATTCCAGACGACACCATCTGGACGAGGGTCGGCAGGCTCGTGGCGCGAAACGCAGACTCCTGTGCAGCTTGAAGCATGCACGTGGACAGCGCGTGTTCTCGCAGGCAGTGGCCGTCTTCGAGCAGCAGGACCTCCTGTTCTTGCAGCCAGCTCACGGGGACTGGATTCGGGCCGTCGGAGCCTCTCGGAACGACCGCCACGAACGGCTCCCACCCCAGCGTTCTCACCGTCAACCCAGCGTCAGTCGGAGGATCTGCAATCACCATCGCGTCCGCTTGCCCCGTCTCTACAGCGTGCTCCGCGGCGTGTGTCTGCATCTCCAACCAGTGAACAATGGGCCCTGGCTGCTGCGAAATTCGGTCGACCACACGGGACAGCAAATAGGGCGCGATGGTTGGAATGACGGCAATCCGCAACGGAATGGCGTACGGGTCTTGCAGGGCTACCGAGACTGCCTGAACGCGCGAGGCCGACGCCAACGCCTCCCGAAACACCGGCAGCAGGCGCTCCCCCGCCCCGGTCAGCATCACCCCTCGTCCCAAGCGCTCGAACAGCCGCACCCCAAGTGCGGACTCCAGCTTTGCCACCTGCGCGCTTAAGGACGGCTGCGACACCCCGCACAGGGTAGCCGCCGTGCCAAACCCACCAGTCTCCAAGACCGCCACCGCGTACTGCAGTTGGCGCAACGAGAAGTCCGGGCTCTGAAAGCGGCGCATAGTCATGGTCTATCGCTTGGGTGAAAGGGGTAGGACTAGACTACCACCTACCCCCCATTCAACGCTCCAAGCATGCGTCAACCCGGGTGATGCACGGCGCTGAGCCGCTGTTCGCTAGCGAACGTAGATAGCGTAGTCGTAGTTGATGCCGTTGGTCTGGGCCCAGTTGGCTTGCGAGCACGAGCTGTTTGTGCCCGTTGGATTAAACGGGAACAACGTGTCGGTACCGAAGGTTCCGGTGTTGTGGGACCCAGCGTAGCCGGTGTACCACCCGCCCTGGGCCTCAGACGCCGTGCGAATGGTGTCCCCGTTGCACGTGCGACCGGCAATGCTCGAGACGCCGCAGCAGTAGCCCATGTCGGACCAGTTTCCGATTCCGCCACCGTTGTTGTTGCTCGGGGCAGCCTGGTTGGAGCCGATGCGGTGGCCATCTGGCGAGCCGCCGGAATTGGAGACGCAGACCCCGTTTACGCAGTGATTCGCGTACAGAGTGGTCGTGGTTCGAACCAAGAACTCCGCGGAGGAGAGCGCTCCAACATCGCTTGAGACGACCGAGGAGCCGAGCACAGTGTTGTCCCCACTGTTGAGCGAGGTGATCAGAGCGTTGCTGTTTGGCTTGTTCCAGCGCTTGAAGCCCCGAACAACGCCTTGTTCGTGAACGACTACGCGAATCTCGGTAGCACCTACCAGCTGGCTATAGGCCGGTGAGACCAAGTCTCCGTCAAACGGATTCGAGTCTGCCACGCCATAGGTTCCGCCGTTGGTCCACAGGGAATTTCCCCACCACATGGCATGGCCGTCGCTCGTGTCCAAGTTCATGACCAGAGTGAAGCCGCCTTGCTCGGAGGTCATGTCACAGTAGGCATCAAAGGCTGGCTGGCCACCATCACCGTCTGGGTCGATACTGTAGATACCGTCGACGGAGCCGGGAACGCTGGTCTTGATGGTCTGGCAGGAGTCGATCACGGCACAGCCGTCAACCGGCCACGTCCCATCCCCCAACACCTGTGACCCGGTGGGAAGGGTGTTGCCTGCACACACCTCGCCGCCGCGGGCAACGCTCGCTCCCGCCTCAACGGTCGCTCCAGCACCCACCAAACCGGTAGGAGCGACACGCCCGTACACGGTAGCCCCGGCCTCGATGATGGCGCCTCGACCCACGCGACCCGTCGACTCAACCGCCGCACCCGCGCCAATCTCAGCCTGCTTGCGGACACGAGCGCCTTGTTCAATGCGCGAGCCCGCAGCAATGACAACATCGGGTCCGACGATACCGTTCACTGAGGCGCCATTGCCAGCGTTGATGCCGTCTGCAATGGTCACACTCCGAGCGACGAGAGCATTGTCACCCAACGTGGCAAAGTCTCCGAGCGACGCAAGGTTGCCCACCACAGCACCCGCGCCAACGGTGACGTCGTCACCGACCTGAACGGCGTACCCGAGGCTTCCGCCAGCAGCCACGGTCAAGCGTTCGCCGGCAACAACCGACCTACCAATCGTCACGTCACTTCCAAGCACATGGTCGGCACCCAGCTGTGCGCCACGACCAATGACGGTGTTCGCCCCGACCGGTACGGGGTTGCTGGAGTGGGCAACGCGGCCAGCAAGGGACGCGCGAGCAGCCACAACAACGCCGCTGCCCAAGGCAACTTCAGGTCCGATGGACGCGTCTTCCAGCACCTGCGCGCCGGCCCCCACCGTACTGGTCCCGTCCACAGTCGCGTCTACGCTGACACACGCGCCGTTCCCGGCGTACTCGTCCTGGCAACCATCACCGTTAGAATCTGCTGCAAACGCCACAGACCCAGCGGCTAACCAAACCAAAAAACTACAACGAACCATCTGTTCTCCCCAATCGCAAGCGTTGAGGCAGTCTAACAGATGCTCAACGCTATCGACCCCACAGATGCGCCGACTGCGCCCCCTGCCCAGGAGCTGTATAGGTCGTGTCGTGAGCGTCGCGAACGCCAAAAGACTTGATGGCATAGGTACCAGGAGCCCATCGGGTGTCTCTGGTACCAAAGCCGGCGTAATGAGCGCCTGTGTCTTGGCCGCTCGCGTCATTGCCGTAGTTACAGACCCAATTGTTGATGAAGCTGCCTCCCAAGCGCACTCCTACGCCGCTCACGTACGAGTTCACACGCCAGGGCGCTCCACAAAAGGTGTATCCGGTGTTGCTGATGAGATGCATGGGCGTTGGGTCGCCAGCAGTCACCGACAGTGCCTGACCAGTGCCACTGAACAGGCTGCGGGCGGTCTGTGAGGACGGAAGACCCAGCTGGGTCTGGCCACCGGACTGGGCGGTGATCATCAGCTCATCCACGGCTACGTCATTGAAGCTAGCAAACTTCGCGACTTCCCCATGGCCTGTGTCTAGGTCGGTGACGTTGAGCGTTGATGTGTTCGTCCAGTACGCCGAATCGTAGCCAAAGGTCGTCCCTGCGGCCTTCATCAGCAACGTCCAACCGCCTCCGTCCGTCGTCATCTCACAGTACACGTCGAAGGCCGCAGCCCCACCGTCCCCATCAGGGTCAATGCTGTACACACCGTCGGTTGCACTTGGGTTTGACGTCTTGATGGTCAGGCAGGAGTCGTCCACAATGCAGCCTTCAACGGGCCACGTGCCATCGTTCAACACCTGTGACCCGGTGGGAAGCGTGTTCCCCGCGCACACTTCGCCGCCGCGGGCAACGATAGCCCCCGCCTCAACCGTCGCTCCAGCTCCGACCGTAGCTGCAGGAGCAACGCGCCCGTAGACCGTGGCTCCCGCCTCGATGACAGCACCACGACCAATACGACCCGTCGACTCAATCGCCGCACCCGCACCAATGTCGGCCTGCTTGCGGACACGCGCGCCTTGTTCGATGCGCGAGCCCGCCGCAATGAGCACATCGGGTCCGACGGTACCGTTGACCGCCGCGCCATCACCGGAGTTGGCGCCATTCAGAATGGTCACGCTACGAGCTACGACAGCATTGTCCCCTAAGGTAGCGAAGTCTCCGATGGTGACCAAGTTACCTACGACGGCATTGGCGCCAACAGTGACATCGTCTCCGACCTGCGCTGCGTACCCGAGAGTTCCGCCAGCAGCGACGGTCAGGCGCGCACCTGCGACGGCGGACCGGCCAATGCTCACGTCATTCCCAAGCACATGGTCTGCGCCAAGCTGCGCACCGCGACCAATGACGGTGTTGGCTCCGATCGGGAGGGGGTTGCTCGCGTGAGCAACGCGTCCGGCCAGCGTGGCGCGCGCGGCCACAACAACACCCGACCCCAACGCGACTTCCGGTCCAATCGAGGCATCTTCCAGCACCTGGGCATTCGCGCCCACTGTGCTTGAGACATCGACCGTGGCATCGACGTCTACGCATGCGCCATTGCCAGCGAACTCGTCTTGGCAGCCGTCACCATTACTGTCGGCGGCGAGTGCTACCGAGCTGGTCATCAAGCCGATCAGAATACTACGCACCATCATGTGTTCTCCCCGTTTATCTACGCCCGGAGTGTATACGCTTAGCGCCGCTTGCGGAAGAACATCTGACGAGTTGCCGCCCTGTTCGTCGGCGCCCGTCGCGGTCTGGTCGTCTCACGAGCACCGGCGTAGCGAGTCCGAACTACCGGGCGTACAGCGACACTGATGTCTGCGACTCAGTCGTCTGGTACTGCCAGTTTGTCTCGGTGATGTCGCGGTTCTGGAACTGCGAGCTGCCCGTCTGCCAGACCCCGATGTACCCCAGGTGACCGGCCGCCACGCAGGTGCTGTAGTCATCCTGATTCCAGCCGGCGTGTCCGCGGAACGTGTTGGAGTTGTTGTCCCCACCATTCCAGCAAAACCCGTTCGTTTGACTGCCGCCAAGCGCCTGGGAGTCGACGCCTTCTCTGTACCCCGAAGCGACACCCGCACCGTCCGCCGGGGCAGTGACCAAGCGAACATTGCTACGACCGCAGCGCAGGCTGTTGTTGTTGCTTGTGAACAGGTCCACAAAGCGGTCCTGACCATGTACGCAATTGTTCGACAACACGCTCTGCGCCTTGATGGTCCCCACGTGCCAGCGCTCAAACAGCACCTCAGAGTCGGTGACATCCAGGCTCCACCACGCCGGTGACTTGAAGTCTGCCTCAAAGGGTTCGGTGACCACACCCAGCCCATTGGTGTCCGACCAGTAGCCATACTGGGTGTTCCAGTTGTCTGCGTCGCCGCCGGCGACGGTGCCCAGCAGCGTCCAGCCACCGCCGTCTGTGGTCATGTCACAGTGCACGTCAAACGGGGCTTGTCCGGTCGCGCCATCCGGGTCGATTCGGTACACGCCGTCGCCAGTGCTGCCCTCGTACAGAACGCCGGGAGGCGGCGACCGATACTCGAGGCACGACTCTGCATAGCGACCGTTGGTCCATGAACGTGAGCCATCGATCTCGGTAATGATTGCGGTGCCAACACTGCGCCACACACCCTCCTGGCACACCGACAAGTTGCCGCGTGAGGTGTCCCACACAATCTCGCCGTCGTCGCACGCTCCTGATGCATCCGCAATGCGTACCCGACGCGCGGTATCTGCCGATAGTGCAGCCGGAACCATGGTCAAGGCTTGTCGTGGCGCAAGCTCCGCGGCCCCGTCCACAGCCACTCCTACCCATACGTCCGATGCAAACCAGCTCGGTTCAAGACCGACTCCAGTGTCCGACGCCTCCAGCGACACGCTGTAGTAGCCGTCCGCGAGCGTCACAGGAAATGACGCCGTCCACAGCTGGCTCGCGTTGTCCGTTGCACCGCCATCATTCCACAGCGAAATCTGCAGCGAATGCGAGCCATTCAGCGGACCTCCTGCTGGGTCCAGCAAGCGTCCTTGGTGTTGTAGTGACGGACTCGCCAAGGCGACCGTCGGCAAGCATGCAACCACTAGCAATGAACGATACAAACCAACCTCCCGAAGCACTGAGTAACCCCACAGGCTGCCGCCTTGCCGCCGCAATCGGATACCCAGCGCCTCACGAACCAACGACCGAATCCCCCTGGAGCCCTCATGAAGTCCCGTGCCGCCGTTGCCTTTGGTCCTGGTGAACCCCTTAAGATTGTGGAGATCGACGTTGCTCCACCCAAAGAGGGCGAAGTTCTAGTTCGCATTACCCACACCGGTGTGTGCCACACAGATGCCTTCACACTGTCCGGCGACGACCCCGAAGGCCTGTTCCCCTGCGTACTCGGCCACGAAGGCGGCGGCGTGGTTGTGGAGTGCGGTCCGGGCGTGACCAGCGTGTCCGAGGGCGACCACGTTATTCCGCTGTACACCGCAGAATGCCGCGAGTGCAAGTTCTGTAAGAGCGGTAAGACCAACCTGTGCCAGGCCGTACGTGCCACACAGGGCAAGGGCCTCATGCCGGACGGTACAAGCCGCTTTTCATACGAAGGCAAGCCCCTCTTCCACTACATGGGCACCTCAACCTTCTCCGAATACACCGTGGTTCCCGAGATTTCGCTCGCCAAGGTCCGCAAGGATGCGCCGCTTGAGAAGGTCTGCCTGCTCGGCTGCGGCGTGACCACGGGTATTGGTGCGGTTCACAACACCGCCAAGGTTCAAGAAGGCGACACAGTCGCAGTGTTCGGCCTGGGCGGAATCGGACTTGCCGTCATTCAGGGCGCAGTTCAGGCGAAAGCCGGTCGCATCATCGGCGTGGACATCAACCCCGGCAAGTTCCCCCTGGCCACCGCGATGGGCGCAACAGATGTGGTCAACCCCAAGGGCCACGCCAGCCCCATCCAAGACGTCATCGTAGCGATGACAGACGGCGGCGTGGACTTCTCCTTTGAGTGCATCGGAAACGTTGAGGTCATGCGCTCAGCCCTCGAGTGCTGCCACAAGGGCTGGGGTGAGTCGGTCATCATTGGCGTTGCTGGCTCGGGCCAAGAAATCTCTACCCGCCCCTTCCAGCTAGTGACCGGCCGTGTGTGGCGAGGAAGCGCCTTTGGTGGCGTGAAGGGCCGAACGCAGCTTCCAGGAATGGTCGACCAAGCAATGAACGGCGAGATTGACCTCGACCCCTTCGTCACGCACACCATGCCGCTCGAGCGCATCAACGAAGCCTTCGACCTGATGCACGCCGGCAAGTCCATTCGCACAGTGATTCACTTCTAAGCCTCTGCGTACCAAAGAGGTCCCCGTCAGAGTGGGCGGTACAGTGGATGCCACAGGGACGTGGCGCCCAGACGGGTCGACCGGTGACGGGCGACCCGCGACCGCTCAACCATCGCTCACGCCCACCAACCGGAGCAACGCCATCTGAGTACCGGGTCACTCCCTAAATAGGAGGCATGAAACACACCCGCCTCCTGCTCACCACCGTGTCCACCGTCGTCGTCGGTCTCGTCGCCGTCACAACCCTGCCGCTCGTCGGACTGTTCGCCACCGGCCCAAGTGCCGACGAACGCGGTCAGGCGCTGCTGACATCGAACGAAGCTGCCTGGCAAGACCAAGACCACACCGTGGCTGCCCTGCATTCGGCAAACCCAGAGTTCGACATGCTGTGGCGCATGTTCACCGTCCTCGCAGCATGTGACCGAGCGCTTGCCACCCCTGATGAAGCCGACCGTTGGCTTGCTCTCGCAGACGACATGATTCGCGACACCGATGCAGTCGCCACCCAGCGAGGTCAGCGGCACTTTCTCCTCGGCTACGCCGACCACCAAGCCTGGCGTCAGCCCGAAGCCGGCAGCCTGTTTGTAGACGGTGAAATCGCCGTGATGGTCGCCGCCCGCCGCGCCGTACGCGATGAGCCGTGGCTAGCCCAGCTCGGGCAAAGGTGGACACAGCGCGTTGAACAGGACTTCGCCCTAGCCGGCAACGACCTCCCCGAGAGCTACCCCAATGAAGCGTGGGCCTTCTGCATCACCACTGCACTTGTGGCCCTGCACATCAACGATGTCGTCGAGGGCACCGACCACAGCGCGCTCATCTCCAGATACACCGACCGCATGCGAAGCGACCTTGTCGACGCGAGCACCGGACTCATCGGCAGCGACTGGGCCGTGTCTGGCGACGCGCTCGACGGCACAGAGGGCAGCAGCGTGTGGTGGGTGAGTACAGGTCTGTTGTTGCTCGACCCCGACCTCGCTACCGCCCAATACGACGGCGCACACGACGCCCTAATCGGCGGACTACCCGGCATCGCTTGGTCGCGCGAATGGCCTGGACAGGCTCACGGAAGCGACATTGACTCAGGCCCCATTGTGCCCTTCTTCGACGCCAGCCCCGCCGCATCCGGCTTCGCACTGGTCGCCTCTAGCGCCCACGGAGACGACGCCACACGTGCCCGGTTGGTGCGGGCGATACGGGCCGCCGACGTCTTGCTGAGGGTTGACCCTCGACTGTCGCAGATGGCTGAAGCCCCGATGGGCGATGCCATCATTGCCTTCGGACTTGGCTTCGGCCCTCTGTGGTCTCACCTGTAACGACGACAGGCGGACGCCAACAAGCCATCAGATGTGCTGCGTATGGCTGACACAGCCGCGCCATTCGTCGACTGGGGCAGCGGCAGCGCAAGGCAAACGAACGGCACGACAGCAGGCTCCTTTGACGTCGAGCTGGTCATTGAAGTGCGCCCGAACGCTTGCATCGTGGCTGTGCCACGTTGACAGCCGCAACTCGTTGTTATTGTCTAGGTCATGCTCTTCTTCGCCCTAGCCCTCGCTCACGCCCAGTCCGTTGTGACCGTTGCCGAACGACCCGACCCGCTGCCCGTGGCCAATGGCTGTGAGCGCTGGACCGGCACTGCAACGGGAGGGAACGACCCGAGTGTGCTGTTTGACGTAGTCTTGTGCGGAGACGATGCAGTCACCGGTCAGGTGCAGTGGTCGAGCCTAGTGAGTGGCTGGAACCGTCGCATTGTTGAGGGACAATGGTCAGCTGACCACTCCACCCTAAGCCTACACGACGTGTCCATGGCGGACGAGAGACCCAACCCCGGCTGGCGCTTCTGCACTATCGACCCCTACCAGCTCACCGCCGTGTCAGAGGGTGAATTGTCCGGCTGGTACGCCGCTCCCGATTGCGGAGACAGGGCAGACTTCTCGCTCTCAAGTGCTGGTTCAGCCCCCGGCCCTGGGCCCCGAAACACCGGCCCTCCAACACCCGTCTTCGCTCCCCCCACGAGCTGCGCCTGCGCCTGGACGCCAGCGTTCCCCGTTGGGCTGTCGCTGTGGTTCGTGGTGATGGCCATACGGCAACGCCGCAGCGTCTGAGGTCTCCGAACGACCCCTACGGCTCAAAGCAGAAGGGGTCGCGTGGGTCGCAGAAGACGTCGCAGTCAGGACTGAATCGGTGATCTTGGGGGTCGCAGAACCCGTCACAGTCCGGGCTGAATGCGTCGTCCAATGGCTGACAAGCACCGTTGCAGTCCACAGTTCCTGGCTGGTCAAAGGTATTGCACCGTCCGTCGCAGTCCACGCTGCCGGTGGTCTCGCCTACGTCACAGCGGTTGTTGCAGTCCGAGCTCTCAATGACCTCATCGTCTTCGCAGGTGCCGTTGCAGTCGGGCGACCGGCTGGAGTCGTCTGGGTCGCACACGCTGTTGCAGTCGAGTCCAAACAGGCTGTCTGACGCGTCGCACACACCGTTACAGTCCACGCTGTTCGACGTATCTCCAGCGTCGCACACGCCGTTACAGTCCGGTCCGGCAGTCGACTCGCCAGGGCCACAGGCTCCGTTGCAGTCGGGACCATTGCTGGCATCACCGCTTCCGCAGGTGCCGTTGCAGTCCACACTGCCAGAGGCATCCGACGCTCCACAGGCCCCGTTGCAGTCCACGCCGTTGGAGGCATCGCCCGTGTTGCACACGCCGTTGCAGTCGGCGCCACTCGTGGTCTCACCCGACGTACACACGCCGTTGCAGTCCGCAGACGACGAGACCTCTCCAGAACCACACACTTCATTGCAGTCTGGCGAGTTGCTCGCCTCACCGGGATTGCAGACCTCGTTGCAGTCCGGGCCGCTAGAGCTCTCGCCGACGACACACACACCGTTGCAGTCAGGACCATTGCTGGCGTCCGACGTGCCACAGGACCCGTTGCAGTCCACACTCGATGAGACCTCGTTCGACGCACACACACCGTTGCAGTCCGGCGAGTTGCTCGCCTCACCGGGATTGCAGACCGCGTTGCAGTCCGGGCCGCTACTCGACTCTCCGGCCGCACAGACGCCATTGCAGTCCGGGCTGTTCGCATGGTCATTGGCGTCACACACGTTGTTGCAGTCCACGCCGCTCGCGCTGTCTCCGGAATCACAGCGACCGTTGCAGTCCGAACCGCTCGACGCGTCACCAGACCCGCAGGAACCGTCACAATCCGGACCCGTCTCACCCGCAGCACACACCTCGTTGCAGTCCGCACTCGACGAGACCTCGTTCGACGCACACACCTCGTTGCAGTCGGGCGAGTTGCTTGCCTCACCGGGGTTGCAGATCTCGTTGCAGTCCGGGCCGCTACTCGACTCTCCGACCACACAGACGCCATTGCAGTCCGGGCTGTTCCCATTGTCATTGGCGTCACACACGTTGTTGCAGTCCACGCCGTTCGAGGCGTCCGCAGCGTCACAGCGACCGTTGCAGTCCGAACCGCTCGACGCGTCACCGGACTCGCAGGCACCGTTACAGTCCGGACCGGTCTCGCCAGAGACACACACCTCATTGCAGTCGGCTGAACTCGCACTCTCACCAGCCGCACACGAGCCGTTGCAGTCAGGCGACGAGCTGATCTCATTGGTGTCACACACCTCATCACAGTCGGCACCGTTGCTGGCTTCCCCACTCACGCAGATACCGTTGCAGTCGGGCCCGCCACTCGAGTCGGAGGCATCGCAGCGACCATTGCAGTCCGCGGACGATGACGCTTCGTTGCTGGCACACACGCCATTGCAGTCTGGAGCCGAGCTGGACTCACCAGGCTCACACACGTTGTTGCAGTCGGCACTGCCGGGACCGTCCGAAGACGTACACACGCCATCACAGTCGGGGCCAGGACTCGCATCGCCGGAGCCGCAGACACCGTCGCAGTCCACACCACCGGGGGCATCCGACGCGCTACAGACGCCGTTGCAGTCGCTCGAATTGGTCAGCTCGCCCGAGTCACACACTTCGTTGCAGTCCGCGGAACTGCTCGACTCACCGGGCTGACAGACCTCGTCACAGTCGGGGGAGTTCCCGGCCTCACCGGGGTTGCACACTTCGTTGCAGTCCGGGCTGTTCGTGGCTTCACCGCTCACGCACACACCGTTACAGTCGGGGCCACCCGCCGAATCGCCGGCACCACAGGAGCCATTGCAGTCGGGACCGGCAGAGGCGTCACCTGTCGCGCAGGTTCCGTTGCAGTCCACCGAGCTGCTCGCTTCAGTGGCATCGCAGACCGCGTTGCAGTCCGCCGACGACGAGACCTCGCTCGGGCTGCAGACCTCGTTGCAGTCCGCCGAGCTCGCGACTTCACCGGGGTCACACACGCTGTCGCAGTCGGACGATGACGAGACTTCGCCGGGGTTGCACACGCCGTTACAGTCGGGACCGGCAGAGGCATCACCGCTGGCACACACGCCGTTGCAGTCGGGGCTGCCCGCATCATCTGTCGCAGAGCAGGTACCGTTGCAGTCCGCGCCACCGCTCGCATCACCGGTGTCGCACGTCGCATCACAGTCGACCGACGCAGACAGCTCGTTCGCGCCGCAGACCGCGTTGCAGTCCACGGAGGCGCTGGCTTCACCCGCATCACAGACAGCATCGCAGTCCGGGCTCGCTCCGGATTCACCGGGGTTGCACACGCCGTTACAGTCTGGGGAGCCCGCCGAGTCCGACGGGTCACAGGTGGCATCGCAGTCAGACCCGGCCGAGGCATCCCCAAGCTCACAGCTCCCATCACAGTCCACCGAGCTCGAAGCATCCGACGCGTCGCAGGCGCCGTCACAGTCGGCACCCGTCAGGGCATCTCCAGTGTCGCAGGCGTTGTTGCAGTCGGCCGAAGACAAGGCTTCGCTGGCGTCACATTGGCCATTGCAGTCGACCGAGCCTGACACATCTGAACCGGCGCAGACGCCGTCGCAGTCCACGCTGCTCAGCGTGTCCGACGCTCCACAGGCACCGTTGCAGTCCGGACTCGAGGAGTCATCCCCTGCCCCACAGGCGCCGTTGCAGTCCGGACTTCCCGAGGCATCGGATGCATCGCAGGTGCCGTCACAGTCCAATGAACCCGCTGAGTCGCTTGCATCACAGCTGCCTTCACAGTCCACTGAGCCTTCGATATCTTCGGTGCTACAGCGATTGTTACAGTCCGAGCTGACCAAGGTCTCGCCGGGCGCACACACACCGTCACAGTCTGGAGAGCTGGACACTTCGTCGTTGTCGCAGACCGCGTCACAGTCGGCACTTGTTGGCGCGTCACCGGAGACACAGACGCCGTCGCAGTCGACGGAGGTGCTGTCATCCGCAACACCGCAGAAGTCGTCACAGTCTGGACCGCCGAGGGTATCGGACGGGTCACAGGCGCCGTCACAATCCGGGGAGGTCGACGCGTCGTCGTCTTCACAGATGCTGTTGCAGTCGCTCGAGCCGGCTTCACCGGGGTCGCAGGACGCATCACAGTCGACCGAGTCGTTGGCGTCTGCATTGGTGCAGACACCGTCACAGTCCACACTTCCCGCACCATCGAGGGTGTCACAGACAGCGTCGCAGTCCGAGCCATTCGGGGCATCGCCCAGGCCGCAGGCGTTGTCGCAGTCGGCACTTCCAGCACCGTCGTCCACCGCACACACGCCGTCGCAGTCAAACGAGCCAGCGGCATCTGTCAGGTCGCAGGTACCGTTGCAGTCGGGGCTGTTGGCACCGTCTCCGCCTTGGCACGCGCCGTCGCAGTCGGGAGAGTCGCTCGCGTCGTCGTCTCCACACGAGCCGTTGCAGTCGGGGCCCGGGTTTGCGTCTCCGTCGTCGCAGGTAGCGTCACAGTCCGCAGAGTTCGCTTCACCTTCGACGCACAAGCCGTCACAGTCACCCGATGACAGCTGGTCACCAGGCTGACAGACGCCGTCGCAGTCAATGGATGCGGGAAGGTCCGAGCCAGAACACACGCCGTCGCAGTCAGAGCCAGAGAGTGTGTCTGAGGCACCACACACGCCGTCGCAGTCCGAAGACACCACGTCATCGGCTCCGTCACAGCTGCCATCACAGTCCAGGGACGCCTCAAGGTCGTTGGTGCCACAGCCGCCATTACAGTCAGCGGAGCCCAGCTGTTCGCCGGCCTCGCAGATGTTGTCGCAGTCGAAGGTGTCCGGCATGTCGCCGGGGTCGCACTGCCCGTCGCAGTCCTGGGAGTTGGGAGTGTCGAATCCCGCGCAGCTACCGTCACAATCTGGGGAGCCAGCACCGTCGCCAATGTCACAGGTGCCTGTACAGTCGCGTGAGGTGGGGTCGTCGCCACGGTCACAGGCGCCGTCACACAGGTCCGAGCCCTCGGCGGTGTCGACCGAGCAGCCCTCCAGACAATCGGGACCGTCTTGGGGGTCAGCGGCGTCGCACACGCCGTCGCAATCTACCGAGTCGGCGGCATCTTCTAGGTCACAACCACCGTCGCAGTCTGGAGAGCCTTGCTCATCTTCCGCGTCGCACACCGCGTCACAGTCAGAGGATTCCGCATCATCCAGAGCGTCACAGATGCCGTCGCAGTCGGGCGAATCCACGGCATCGGTCACATCGCAGATGACGTCACAGTCGGGGGATGCAGGCACGTCGTCGGTGTCACACAGGCCGTCGCAGTCTGGAGAGTCGAGCTCGCCAGGCGCGCAGACGCCGTCACAGTCTACACTTCGCTCTTCGCCGGCCTGACACACGCCATCACAAGCGGGATCGCCAGGCGCCGCATCCACCGAACAGCCGGTCTCGCAGGCATCTCCCGCACCATCGCCGTCCGTGTCGAGTTGGTCGGAGTTGGGAACGAGCGGGCAGTTGTCGACGCCGTCAGGCACGCGATCGTCATCGGTATCGTCGTTATCAGGGTCGGTTCCCTGCTGCTCTTCCGTTCGGTTGCTGAGGCCGTCGCCGTCTGGGTCGCCTAGAGGACCGTCACCGGAGTCTGCATCATCTTGATCGGACAGACCGTCGCCATCTGCGTCCGCTGCTCCCGACTCCAATACGTCTGGAATGCCGTCAGCATCGGAATCTTGAGCTGAATCGCCAGAGCCGAACTCGTCCCCGTCCGACTGGCCGTCGCCGTCCGTATCCGCGTTGTTCGGGTCCGAACCAAGAGCAAGCTCAACCTCGTCGGAGAGTCCGTCACCGTCGGTATCGACACCGGTCCCGGTACAGGAAAACAACACCAACAAGATCGACAATGACAACGTACGCATCAATACCCCTAAATCCAACCACGCTCACTGTGTCACCAATCGGGCCGAGGGGCTAGCTCAGAGGTCTGTCAAGCTCGCTATTAGGCCTGCCTCAATGGATTTGGAGAGGCAGCATGAGGTAGGTTCGCTATCTCAAACGGAGGCCATCATGCGCCGACACTCCACCCTCGTTGTTCTCACCGCGCTCATGGCGACACACGCCGCATCAGCGGCTCCCCTCACACTTCAACAACAGGGCCGAGTGTTGGACGCCGCAGGAGATGCGGTTGAAGGCAGCCACGACCTCACGTTCGCTCTGTACGATTCGCCGGGGGCCAGCACGCCGGTGTGGAGTGAGACCGATACCCTCACGTTCGACAACGGCTATTTTTCGACAACACTCGGTGACGGCATCACGCCTCTCACAAGTACATTGTTCGGGACCGATGACCTGTGGCTGGGACTCCAGATCGACTCTGCACCAGAGTTGCCGCTACGCACACCGCTACACAGTGTCCCCTTCGCAATCCACGCCGACACCGCTTCCAACCTAAGCGGCGGGGCTGTTGTTCTGGGTGACCCCGGTGACACCTGTTCATCGAGCGAGCTTGGAACGGTCCGCTTCTTGAACGACGCATTCGAGGGATGTACAAGCGGTGGCTGGGTGGTTCTAGGCGCACTCGGAGTGGCCGACCCCTTCACCTTTGTCGACCGTTTTGAGGTGGAACGCTCCGCGCTCGTGCTGTCGAACATTGTTCAGATCAACGGACTGAACATCCCCACTGCGGTCTCCGTCAGTGGCGCCGGCAACCCCAGCGTTCGTTCGTGTAGCGACGCAAGCTGCGTCTCGGTCTTGCAGACGTGGACGACCGGACTGTCCATCTCCGACAGCGAGTACCTGCAGGTGCGTCAGACAACCTCTGCCGACCTGTCCACCGTTCAGTCCAACACGGTGTCTGTAGGCAACGCGAGTGACGTGTGGAGCGTCACGACCATCCAGTCCGAGGTCATCGTCGCAGGACAACAGGCCTACACCACACCAGGGACCTACTCGTGGACAGCTCCCCCTGGCGTGACCAGCGTCTCGGTTGTCGCCGTTGGTGGCGGCGGCGGTGGCGGTCGAAACAGTGATTCCGGGCAGACACCAGGCGGTGATTCCTACTTCCTCTCCCCCACTACGGTTCGGGGAGGTGGTGGCGGACACGGCGTGAATGCCTTCGGAACATTCGTCGGCGACGGCGGCGGCAATGGCGGCTACTCAAACACCACTGGCAATCCCTTCTCCGGTGGTGGAGGCGCGGGTGGGTACACGGGCAATGGCGGCTATGGCGGGATCGGCGATGGCAGCGGTAGAACGCAAGTAGCTGGCGGCGCCGGAAGCGGCGGCGGCGGCGGCGGCGGCGGCTGGGGCTCGGGCGGCGGAGGCGGCATCATGGG